>Ga0308414_1000338_pt1 | contig 30050 bp, 30 predicted proteins | sample HotsprSampleOS50_FD_205667 | JGI IMG/M metagenome (GOLD analysis project Ga0308414, IMG submission 205667) | Hot spring phototrophic mat microbial communities from Octopus Spring, Yellowstone National Park, Wyoming, United States - 20090730_OS50 ...
GGGTAAAACTTTGGAAGAAACACTTAAGACACTAAAATATGTAAGCAACATCTCAATAGATAATTTTGGTGGTGTTTCTGTCTGGTATAACATTATGGATAGAGAAGAGCTTATAGAGGCATATCCAGAAATAAAGAGTGTGTAACTGTTTAACTAAAAAGTGGTATTTAAAAACATTTATAAATAACTTTTAAATAGAAACAAGGACAGTAAAATAGAAAGTACTTTATAAGACCTTAAGTTGTGTTGTAGAAAAAATAGTGTTATTAAGTGGTTTAATATAAAGGTAAATAAGAGTAATAGAGAAAAGATAAAACTTAAAAGTTTAGGGCTAAAGATATTGTTTTAGAAGAATTTTTAAAGTGTATAAAACTATTAAGATTGGCTTAAGAAAATTTTTATAGGATTTTGTCATGGTTTACAAGACTTTGTTATTTATTATTTCAGTCCTTAATGTGACTAATATATTTGCATCAAGAGGTGGTGGAGGTGGTGGTTGGAGTTCGAGTGGCTCAAGTGGCTCGGGTGGTTTTGGCTCGAGTGGTTTTTCGCGACATAGTTCATGGGGGGCTCATGGTGGAGGCTCTGGAATTGGTGGGCTAGAATATTCAGATTGGATGGGTATATTACTTTTATTTTCAATTTTGGGTATGATACTTCCCTTTATTGTTGGCTTTTTTATTAAAGTATTTAAAAAGAATTCTGAAAAGTCAAAAAATAGTTTTGATTTTTGTAAAAAAATTGCAGTCTTTTCTTTTTTTATCTTAGTTTTATTAATCATTTTGTCAATAGATATAGTACTATTTATTTCCTTTGCTCTTCCTATTGTTGTACTTTTTTTTCAGACTATTATAGGTTTTAGAAGTTCACTTGTTACTTTTAGATTTGGATTTTACCTTAGGGATGGATCTCTTATCGAAGAGATTAAGTCTACTATAAAAAAGTGTAAACCGGACAGCAGACGTTCTTTGCTTTACATGTTTAAAAAAATAATAGATATTGTTTATAGTAACAGAGATTATATAAGATTAAGTAGTATTGAAACTAATATTTATAAAAATTCTGATAAACTAAAAGAATTTTTTGAGAAGAAAGTTGTTGAGGAAAGAACTAAGTATGAAAAGGAAGAGTTTTTGAATGTAGATGGTAGGTCTTATGAAGATAAGAGCACCTCAAATCTTGAAGAAATTTTTATACTTACAATAATAGTTGGGTATCTTGATTCTTTCAAAATAAATAATAATACTTTAGACTCAATCATTTCTTATTTAACCTTTTTTAAAAATAAAGATACAAAAAAAATTGCTGGTGTTTCAGTATGGTATAACATTATGGATAGGGATGAGATTATTGAAAAATACCCAGATATTAAGGTTGTTTAAATAAATAGATTAAATAAATAGGAGGGGCAAATGTTTTTGATTCTGTTAATCTCTTTTTTATGTTTTTCTTATGCTTTTATAGATGTTTTAAAAGATAGTAGTATTTCCTCTATTGTTGCAGTAATATTTGTTTTTATTTTTGTATTGTATATACTTAAACTATTTAAGTCTACTGGGACTAATAAAAATGAATACGATAATTATTATAATAGAGGAATTGATAGGTTATATACTTCATATAATTATTACTTATGATTATCAAAATTATTCATCAAATGAATATGATAATGATGATAAAAGGATTAATAATGTAGATATTCCATGTAATTATGATGATGACTTAAGTTCTTGTGACAGTGGAAACGACTTTAATGGTTCAAGTTGTGATGATTCTGGCTCAGATATCTTTGATAGTGGGGGAAGTTATGATTAAGATTGTGTAGTGAAAATATGTCATAAATATGTAGGTTTTTGGTTTTATTTTTAAGACTATTTTTGTATTTTTTTTATTTTTATTATTTAATATCAAATATTTATAATTTTTTAAAATTTTGGTATAAAATTTTATATATATAATATTTATAAAACAATAGGAGCCCTATCATGAAAAAGACTATATTCTTTTTGCTTATGACTTTTGTCTTTTATTGTAAGTCACCAAAACCTGAGACTGGTTCGTCTAGTGGTATTACTGTGCCTGATCAGATTTTTAAATACTCAGTTAATTATCCAAACTCTATTGATACTGCTAGGGCTAAAATAGTTGGAAAATGGATGTATGCTAATAATCAGTTTTTTGAGTTTAAGGCAGATAAGACTTGGGAGTATTATATAAGTTATGACGGGGGGACTACTAAATATGTCTATTATAATGGAAATTATGAAGTTTATGAAAATCTTGAACAGGCAAATACCTATTATCTTGCATTAAGTTATAATAATATTGGTGTAAGTAATCCAAACTCTGGGAACCCAAGTCCTCAGTTATACAGTTATGACCCTTATGGTATAGCAGATGTACCTAAAAAAAGGTATCAGATCATTGAACTTTACGTTGATGATAATATTTTTGGTATGAATATATATAGAAATAAGAATAATAAGTTTGACTTTTTATCAGATTGGGTTCATGCAAACTTTGACTTTTTTAATAACTATTGGACTTATTTAACAATAGTTCCTTATGCTACACAGACATACTTTGAAAACACTATTTTAAGTACGATAAACAACGATAAGACTTTTGTTCAGTCTTGTTATACTGATTCTGGTGGAAATTATAATAATACTTGTACGACTGATCCTGACAAGACTAAACTCAATGATATATTGACCACATATGTTTCAGGTTATGGTGAGTCTGAGCCACCCTCTTCTATAACAAGTGAGGAATATAGTAATTACATTAGCTCTATTGACTCTAGTTTTGTTTCTTCTTGTTATTATTTGCTTAGTGGAAATTATTATCTTAAGACCACTTTGTCTGAAGAAGCAAGTAATAGACTTGAGAGAATAATGCTTGGCAAAAAGTGGGATGGTGTTTTTTGGATTAATTTAACAAACACTTATGCATATCATGTAAATAGATTAGGTACATTAAGTTTTAAGAGTGATGGATCAGTTACTTATGTTCAAGTATCTCCTTTCTTTTCTAATTCGACTCTGCCTAATGCACTTGTAAGCCCAGTATCAAATACTTTTTCATTTTCACCAACAGGAACACAAAATGCTTCAGGTAACTATTCTCTTGAGCTAGTTACTCTTACAAATGAATCGGGTCAGAGTTTGGGTAATAGAGTATACCTTAGATGGAACTCAAGTTCATCAATTATGGGTAATTTGTATTTTGAGGTGATTATAATTAAAGACAAGAATATACTGATAACATTTCCTTTTTATAGGCAGTAATTTATAGGAGAATTTTTATATTTTTGGTGATTGTTTAGATTCACCGTCTTTTAAGAGAAGTTATTAAACTGCTTAAGTATTTAAAATTTTAAAATTAAAACAGATAAGATAATCTAAAAATTTAATAAATAATCTAAAAATTTAATAAATATTATTTATTAGTTCTATAAAAAATTAGTTTTGATTAAAATGGTTTATATTAAACAATTACATTTTTTAATGGTATTTTATGATTTTTCTTAAGTTCAACATATTTTAAGTGATTAAACAATTACGTTAATAGTCTTTAATACTTATTGATTTTATTTATGCCGTGCCTCTTTTACACGGCATAGTAAAGAAGAAATAACTAAAAGTGACTCTTAAATAGTTGTTTTTTTAAACTTTTTTAAAGTCAACTATTTTTCTTGGTCTTTTTGAGGATTTAACACTTTTGTTTCAAAGAACTCATTTATTTGTTTTAGTGTTAAAGTCTCTGGTTCATAACCTGCGTCTTTTAACATGTTAGGCAAGTTTTCTTTAAATGTTTTTACTATGTCCAATTCTCTTTCTGCGTAGTACATTCTTTCATAGTTTATTATTTTCCATGTATTACCATATTTTTTTAGTACAAACACTATCCCCAAAGACACTTTAGGTAATTGCATCTTTTTTTCTTCTTCTGTCTGATTTCTTGAATAGACTATTTTTATTTTCTTTAAGTCATCCTTGTCTTCTATTTTTTCCATTGATTCAATGTATGAGTTTGATGCCATTTTTTTATTTAACTTTGCTATCATTTTTGAGAATTTTTCTATGTTTGATATAAGTCTTTCTACTTCTTCATTTGGTGCTTTTTCTATATACTTGTCGTAGTATATTTTTGCAAACTCTTTTAAGTCCCACATTTCAGTATAGAACTCACCTTTTTGTAATCCCTTTGTGTATTCTTTTATTAATTCTTGGGGGTCTGAAAACTCTTTTTTGCTACAGTATAATAACCCAAATAAGATTATTGTTAGTGCTGCAATTTTTTTCATTTTTTCCTCCTTAATTTTTAAATTTATAAGAAATAAGTATTCAAATATAATAAAAAAAGGAGATAGTATATGGATAATTGTATAGAAAAAATAATTGAGAATAATAAGAGTTTTGTTGAAGAAATGTTAAAGAATGACCCAGAATATTTTAAAAAATTGTCTAAAGGGCAAAGTCCTTCAATACTTTATATTGGTTGCTCTGACTCGAGGATGCCTATTACATCTTTTACAAAGACTTTACCAGGAGAGATTTTTATTCATAGGAATATAGGGAATCAGATTTTTGTTAATGATATGAATGCTTTGGCAGTCATAGAGTATGCTGTTAAAGTTTTGGATGTAAAATATATAATTATTGCTGGGCATTATCAGTGCGGAGCAGTCAAGGCTGTTTTTGATTATGAATTGTATGATAAAAACCCTATTGTTAATGACTGGATTTCAGGTATAAGAGAGTTATATATTAGTAGAAAAAATGAGATTGATAAGATTATCGATATTGATAAAAAAGCAGATTTTTTGTCTGAATTAAATGTTGTTTATCAAATACAGAAACTTTTAAAAACATCTATAATGAAAAATAGGTTTAAATATAAACCATATCCTAAAATACTTGGATGGATTATAGATATATATTCTGGGTATATAAAAAGTCTTGACATTCCTACTAAGGAATGGAAGGAATTAGGTTTATTGCCAATTGATTATTAACACTATATTTTTTGATTTACTGAACTTTAAAAAACTTAAAGATAGTAATTTATAAGAAAAATTTTTTTAGAAAATTTAGTTTTTTTAAAAGATGTTCTATTTTTTTAAGTTTTTTTGAAGATATAAATATACTTTGAATAGCAAATACTCTTACATCTTATTTTTATTTTAAGCGTTAAATAGAAAAAAAGCAAAATAAAACTTGCGACAGATTTTTTTTGTGATAAAAACTAGTTTTAAATCTTATGGTCTTAAGCCTTTGTCAGAGTAATATTTGTTTATAAAAAATAGTTTTTAAGTTTAACTTTTAACTTAAAAATTTTTGAATTAAATTTTGTTTAATATTCTTTAGAAGGTATTTTTTATGGAAGGTATAAGGAATAACAGGTTTAATATTTCTTTAAAACTCTCATTAGTGATAGGGATTGTAGTAATAATATCTTTCTTTTTTGTCTTCTATTTTTATATAAACTCTACAAAACAAGACTTTATAGAAAGAATAGACTCTGAGATATCTATAAAGATAGATACATTGAAACAAGATATTATAAACTTTTCTTTAGGTGTTGAGGAGGGTGACTTTAGACTTACAGGTCTAGAGGATAAGATACTTGGAATATATAATTCTTCTAACAGTATAACAGTATTTTCAGAGATAGACTTTATTAACAAAGACGGAATAATACTTACAAGTACTGAGCCTAAAAACAGGATGAAGTCTTTTTTTGAGGTAGAGAAAAAGTATGGAAAAGAACATTATGAATATGTTTACAATCTATTTACTATCTTTAAAAATGATCTTGGTATAAAAGAGCATAAAGACTTTCTCAACATTAGGGGAAAGTCAATGTATCAAATCTTTATGCCAGTATATTACAAATTAAGTACAAAAGAGAGTAGTAGATTGGATACTTTTTTTGAGTTTTATAACTATTTTAAAAAAGAAGGACTATTAAAAGAAGTTTCTACTAACCTGTTTTATTTGAATTCTTTTTATCTTTTTTATTTTATAAATGAGTATAATAATTTGTATGATAATGGAAAATTAACTACTGGTGGCAGTTCTCTTATAAGTGAAAGTATTAATTATTACAGAACTATACTCAAGATTAATAGAAGGGCTAAAGGCTTTATCCCACCTTTTTATCCAATTTCAGAAGAAGATATAAAGAATATAGATATGGCAATAAATGGTATACAGTATTTTGTTAAGACATACTGGTATACGAGGATAAAAACAGGAAAAGATATAATAAAAGCAGTTGAAAAAATCTCTCTATTGGCAGATAAAAAGGTAATTAGCAACATACTTAAAGACATAATAGATTATATCAATCTGTTAAAAAGTCCTTCAGTCAATTATGAGGATATAAAACCTAAGATACTTGTCAGTATTAAAAAACTTGAAGAGATATACAGGGCTACTCTATTACCTTTTAAAGATATTTTAACTGAGAGAGAGGAAAATCTACTTAACTATATGGAAAGTATGTTAATTTTTTTAAATTATTTGGAAGCAAATTTAAAGTCTATTGATAAGGTTATCCAAAGGATTGTCATTTTTGATAACAATATCAAGAACTTGTCATTTAGAACAATAAAACTGCTTAAAAATTATCTTGTTGTTTCAGTAAAGGAACAGGATTATGCTGTCAACAAGGCTGTAATAATAAAGGCATTAGACTCAGTTTATAGAATAAAGGTCTTTGAGGCTTATAAAAACAATACTTCTAATTTTGAAGAGGTCAAAAAGAGTATTGGAGAAGAGATAAATTATCTGAAAAAACTTATCTTAGAAAATCAGGCTTTTTATAAACCTATAGAGATTAAGGAAGAGGCTTTAGAGAATACTCTAACATTAAGAGACTACAAAGATATGCTAAGCTATTTCTTTTTTATTTATGTAAATGACTTTATAAGGGTTTTTAAAACTGGAAATCAGATAAAGGATAACATATACTCAATACTAAAAAATCCTATTCCTATTGTTTATAAAACTTTTTCTGAAAAGACTATAAGTGATCTTGAAAACAGTATAAATAAAATAAACTATTTTATAGTAGAATTAAGAAGACTAAGTAAAGAGGGTGATATATATGTAAAGATTGAAGATAATAAAATAGAAGAACTTTTTAGGAACTTAGTTTCTCGTTATCAGATAGGCTATCTTTTAGTCAGAGTGTCTCAAGATAAACTTGAAGAGGCTTTGAATATAAGGATAAACTCTTTAATTGACCTTTTTGTGAACTTATTAATAAGATTTTTATTTGTCTCAGTAATTTTTTCTTTGATATTCTTGAACAGATTTAAAAAGATTAATAATGGCATTACTCTTATAGGTCAGGGTAATTTTGATCATAAGATTATTGTATCTGGTAATGATGAAATAGGTCAACTTGCGGATCACCTGAATATAATGACACAACATCTAAAAGAAAAAACAAGAATGGAAACTGAACTTAATGCTGCAAGGATAATACAAGAAAGTCTGTTGCCAAAAGAGTACCCTAACTTTAAAAACTTAAGATTTATGTCTTATTACAGTGCACAGGTTGAGACAAGTGGTGATTATTTTGACTTTATAAAGATAAATGATGAGAAGGTTGCACTTGTTATTGCTGATGTCTCAGGGCATGGTGTTGGTGCTTGTCTTGTTATGTCAATGATAAAAACAATAATTAAGACTTATGTTCAGACTATACTTAATCCAAAGGAGTTGTTGCTAAGAGTTAACGATTACCTTTTTAAAAATACACCCTCTAACATTTATGCAACAATATTTTATGGTATATTGGATGTAAATGGAAGTCTTGTCTATAGTGTTGCAGGTCATAACCCTTCAATACTTTTTTATACCAAGAATAAGGAAATAAAAGTCTTGGAAACAGGTGGTATGGCTTGTGGACTTGTCGATAATAATATTTTTGTTAACACGATAAATAATTACACCTCTATTATGCCAAAAAATAGCATATTTATTCAATATACAGATGGTATAACAGAGGCTGAGAACTCTAATAAAGAACAGTATGGATTTGAAAGGCTTAAAAATGTAATATTAAGTTATAAAGGTGAGGATATAAAAGAACTTTTTGACCTTATAATAAAAGATGTTAACTCTTTTACAGGCGGTGTTTTGCAGTCTGATGATATAACAATGATGGGAGTACAGTTATTGGAGGTTTAGTATGTTAAAATTTTATTTTAAAATTTTATTACTTTTTTTATCATTAAGTCTTTTAGGGTGTGTTAAAGACGACAAGGGAATAATAATAAGTTTTTATAACTTTCCTAACCCTTTTCACCCAAAGACCGAGTCCACAAAGTTTAGAGCAGTATTTGACACAACAGGGATTTCGGCTTTTTCCTGGAAACTTGTTATATATGCTGAAGACTCATCAACAGTTTATGAGGCTAATGGTGAGGTTAGTGTTGTTTCAAGTCCTTTTGATATAGTATGGACTGGAAGAGACAATAGGGGAAATGTTGTCAAGAATGGTATATACAGATCGTACCTTACTATAAAGATTACAAAAACAACTTTAGAGTATTCAGGTGATACATATGTTACTGACTGCTATACTGTTGTAAAGTGAGGGCATTGTGATAACCGGAAAAACAAGTGTTTATGCTGTCTTTGGTAACCCTGTTGAACATTCTTTATCACCTGTTATACATAACTATGGTTTTTCTACTCTTGGAATAGATGCTGTCTATGTTGCTTTTAAGGCTGATAATGCAAAAATTGTGGCAGACTCTATAAGGGGTCTTGGGATAAAGGGAGCAAGCATAACTATTCCTTTTAAGATTGATATTATTAATTACCTTGATGAACTTGATGATAATGCAAGGCTTATAGGTGCTGTAAATACTATTGTTAATGAAGATTTTAGGCTTATTGGCAAAAATACAGATGGTATTGGTGCACTTATTGCTTTGAAAGAGGTTAGTAGTGTTAATAATAAGACTGTTATGATTTTGGGATATGGTGGGGCAGCAAGGGCTATAGCGTTTACTTTAATAGATAAAGTTAATAAGATTTATGTATATGGTAGAAACGAATCAAAGGCTGCTTCTCTTATTGAAGACTTAGACAGGTTTTCTGGATATAAAAAAGTTTTTTTTACCAATAGTTTGGTTGATTATGATATACTTATAAATACAACTCCTTTAGGTATGAATGATGAGATTCCAGTACCTGTTGACTTTATACTACCAAAGACTGTTGTTTTTGACATTGTTTATAGACCTAAAGATACAAATCTTATTAAAGAAGCAAAAAAAGTAGGCTGTAGTATTGTTTATGGTTATAAAATGTTATTGTATCAGGCTTTAGAACAGTTTAGAATATGGACATCCAAAAACATACCGCAAGATTTAGAAAACTTACTTCTTCAAAGTCTTTACTCCTAGTCCTTAATCTAGAAAAACTTAAGATAATTATTTAAAGATTAAAGATTTTATCTTTTAAGAGAAAAGTCTTGTAAGAATTATTTTTGAAAGTCAAGAAAAATAAGCTTTATAAATAAATACTCTATAACAAGTATATTTTTATTTTAATAAGTATTTTACAAGTCTTTTTTAACCTTCAGATAAAAAATAGGTGAAAAACTATTTTAAGGTTTAATAAAAATTAATTTCTTAAAGTCTTAAGTATGTATTGTACCAAAAAATTAAGTTTAAATAGTCTTAAGATCATAAAAATAGTTTTTAAAAGTTGTCTAATTAGTTTTTTGATTATTTTTTTGTTATATTTAACATATTACTTTACAAAAGTTAAGGGGGAAATTTTGGCTGCAAAAAATGGTGATAAGGTTAAAGTACACTATACTGGTATGTTGGAAAATGGTACAGTTTTTGACTCATCTGAAGGTTCTGAACCGTTAGAGTTTGTTATAGGGGAAGGATATCTTATTGAAGACTTTGAAAATGCTGTTATAGGTATGGAAATAAATCAAGAAAAAGATGTTAAAATATCTAAAGACAATGCTTATGGTGAACCAAGAGAGGATCTTATCTTTGAAATACCAAGAGAAGAGGTAGAAGATGATGTACAACCAGGTGAGTTTCTTTTTATCTCTAATGGAGATAATAGAATACCTGTAAAAGTTTTGGATGTTAAAGACTCAGTTGTTATCATTGATGCAAATCATCCTTTGGCAGGGCATGACTTACTATTTAAGATAAGGCTTGTTGAAATACTCTAAATAAATTGCTACCGTAAGGTAGCTTTTTTATTTTAATTCTATAATTACAATATGTCTTTCAAAGTCAGTAAAAGGCACATCAACTCTTTCTATGCTTATTTTGATGTTTTTTAGGTTTGATTCATTTATTTCTTGAACTATTTTTTCATATTTTCCCTTATATGCTATTATCTTTTTCTTAGTATAATTTTTCCCAATTCTTATTATCTGACTTATGTTTCCGAATGCTCTTGTCACAACAAGGTCAAAGTTATTAGGTATTTTTTCTGTTGTTGGGTTGTATACTTTTATATCAAGGTCTATTTTTTCTATTACTTCCTCAAGATATTTTACTTTTTTTAGAGTATTTTCTATTAATGATATCTTTATTTCTGGTTTCAATATTTTTAGTATTATTCCAGGGAATCCCCCACCTGTTCCAAGGTCTGCTATATTTTCGTCTAAAGATATAAACTTTAAACCTACCGCAGAGTCAAGTACATGTTTTTTTAAAAAATCATTCTCTTGTGTAATTGATGAAAGGTTTATTTTTTGATTCCAGGTTGAGTATAAGTCCCAAAACTGATTTAACATTCTTATCTGTTTTTCATTGACTTCAATATTTAAAGTATTTAGTCCTTCTTTTAGTTCACTTATTGATTTTTCTGACAGCAATTTTTTTCCCTAAGAAAATATTGATTCTATAAAGTCTTTTTTATCAAACTCTTCTATGTTTTCTAGCTTCTCACCAGTTCCTATAAATGTTATTGGTATTTTTAATTCATGTGAGATTGTTATTGCAATTCCACCTTTGGCTGTTGAGTCCATTTTTGAAAGAAAAATGCCATCTATTCCTATATGTTCATGGAATATTTTTGCCTGTTGTAAAGCATTTTGTCCTGTTGTTGCATCCAATACAAGTATGTTGTATTTTTTTGTATTGTCAGCTTTTGTGGTTAATATCTTGTTTAGCTTTTCAAGTTCTTGTACAAGATTTTCCCTGTTATGGAGCCTACCTGCTGTATCTACTATCAATAGGTCTTTATTTCTTGCTTTTGCTGAATCTATTGCATCGAATATTACTGCTGATGGTTTACTCTTACCCTCATGTTTTACAAGGTGTACTCCTATTCTTTCAGCCCATATGTTTATCTGTTCAACTGCACCACTCCTGTATGTGTCTGCTGCTGCAATAGTTATATCAAAACCATGACTCTTATAAAAGTTTGCTATCTTTGCTATTGATGTTGTCTTTCCAACCCCATTTACACCAAAAACAAAGATTATGTTTAAATTACCTTTTTCTATCTTTAAGTTGTTTTCTGGTATCATATCCTCTATTATCTTTTTTAGTATTTCTAATGGCTCTTTTTTATTTCTTTTATATTCTTCTCTAAACTTTCTTATTATTTCTAAAGTAGTGTTAACAGAAACATCAGCCAATATAAAGTCTTCTTCAACTTTTTCTATTATTTCTTCTGTTATGTCTCGCTTAAAAAGACCCTTTATTTTTTCTCCAAAACTCTTTTTTATATTATCAAGACCTTCATACTTTTTTTTAAATAGTCCCATTTTTTTCTCCTTTCATATTCCAGCATATTATATATATTTCTTTGCTGTTTTGTCTTACTGCCTTTGGTTTAAAAGACTTGTATTTTTCAAAATTGTTTTTTATTTTTTCTTTATAAAAAATATCAAAGTCTTCCCCTTGAAAAACTTTTAATACGAATATACCATTTTTCTTCATATACTTTAATGCTGTATCAACAGCAAGACTTGATAACTCAATTGACTTATATACATCAACGTCTATTATTCCTGAGGTGTTTGGTGCCATATCGCTTAATACTATATCAAATGGAGAATATTTTTTTATCTCTTCTTCTGCTTCTTCTATACCTTTTTTTATAAAACAGTAATTTTCTGCTTTAATCTTAACTTCTTTTATATCAATACCTAATACAAATCCTTTTGGCCCAACTTTTTTAATACAGTATTGACTCCATGAACCAGGGGATGCACCAAGGTCAAGTACTTTATAACCTTTTTTTATTATATTATATTTTTTATCTATTTCTTCTAGTTTGTATACACTCCTTGCAACATAACCCTCTTTTTTTGCTTTCTGAAAATAGAAGTCATCTGAAGTATAACCCATATGTTCCTCATTTAAAAAATAAAAAATGGATAATAAAAATTATAAAAAATTGTTTTTGATTATTTATTATATTTTATTTTAATCTTAGGTTTTAAGACTTTTATAAGAAAATTACTATTTAAAATTTTTAAATTAAAATTTTACTTTTTTCGATAAGTTTATTAAATTTAAATTTCGAAATTGGGGATATAGCTCAGCTGGGAGAGCATCTGCTTTGCACGCAGAGGGCCAGGGGTTCAATTCCCCTTATCTCCACTTTATTTTCTCTAAATAAATCAAACAGATTACTTAATGGTTAAAAGATATAATTTTATAGATATAGCTAGAGGTCTGGCCTCTATTTTTATGATTGAAACTCATGTCTTGAACTCTGTATTGTCTGAATCATTAAGGAATAATATTTTCTATGATATTATAACTTTTTTTAATGGTCTTGTTGCACCTCTATTTTTATTTGTTTCAGGTTTTACTTTTTATATAACAAGTGTTTAAAAAAAGAAGATTATAGTAGTTTTAGAAAACCTTTCTGGAAAACTCTTTTTAAGATAATACTTTTGTTTGTGTTAGGTTATTCTCTTCATCTACCTTATCCTAGTTTGCACAATATAAAAAGATATACTTCTTATGATCAGTACTTAAAGTTTTATGGAATTGATGTATTACAGTGTATAGGTTTTGGGCTTTTACTGTTGCTGCTATTAAGGTTTATAAATAATGAAAAAACATATTCTTATATTGTGCTTTTCTTAGGCCTTGTTATATTTTTTTTAACACCTATAATAAAAAGTCTTGACTTAAGTTTTATACCTTTGCCAATACTTGTTTATATTCAACCTATTCACTATTCTCTATTTCCTGTTTTTCCTTGGGTTTCTTATATATTTTTAGGTGCTTTTTTTTCTTATCTCTACTATAACAGTTTGGTTAAAGATTCTTTATATTTTTTATCAAGGACTATTATAAAATTATTTCTTACTGTTTCTGTAATAAATGCTGTACTATTTTATTTTATACTTAATGAAGATTCAAAGACTTCATATTCATTCTTTGCATTAAAACTTTCTATTGTAATTCTTATTATGTTTTCTTTAAACATTTTTTTTGATAAGTATAAAGATAAGTCTTTCCCAATAATAGAGAAGTTTGGAAGATACAGTTTATTGGTTTATTGGTTTCATCTTGTCTTACTCTATAAAAAGATAAGAGATAACTTTTCTCTTGTTGAACTTATAGGTCAGAATATGAGTTTTTATTCCTGTTTTTTAATATCTGTCATAATTATTTTTTGTTGCCTTGGGCTTATATGTTTCTGGGAAAGTATTAAGAGAAATAAGTTTTATACAAGGATAACTTACATAGGTATATTTTTATTAGCTTCTTATATATTCTTTTTTACCTATTATTAATTATATATATATGTATATATATTTAAAGTGTAAAATAGATATTCAAGTTAAAAATCAAGAGAATAATTTATTCTTTATTAAGACCTAATATAAGTTCTTTATGTTTTTTACCTTGATTTATTTTTACAGGCTAAATTACACTTTTTAAGGTTTTACTTAATAGACTATGATATAAATTAAACAAGGGACTATTTTTAAATTATAAAATACTTTTTTTGAAACTGTACAGATAAAATTTTGTTTTTTAGAATTTTTGGTTAATATTTTAACACTATAAAAGGGGGAAAATATTTTTTGGGGGTATAGAGTGAAAAGGTATGTTTTTTTATTTTAATTATTTTTTTATTTACTAATTCTTATTCTATGGAGGAGAGTAAGGGAGTAATTTATCAGCGGGTTAAAGTTTACGCTGGGAAAGACTCTAATCCTTACAGTCTTTTATTTCCTTTGGAGGTTACAAGCCCAGGAAAGATAAGGATATATGTTGATGTTAAGTCAGCTTCATCAAAAAAAGATTCTGTTAAAATTGTGCTTGCTGATGTTAGAGTCTTTGAAAAGATGAATCAAGGGGAATGGGAAGAATGGATTAATACTATAAAAGACTTTGCTGTAAGATATCATCCTGGTTTGTGGGCTAGTAAAAAATTGGCTAATTGGGCATTTGATGCTTCAAAGAGAGTTGCAAGTTTCTTTGGTAAGAAAGAGAAAAAACCAAAATGGTGGCGTGCAGAAGATAAGGCAAGTTTAGGAAATAATGCAAAGCTTGAATATGCTGTTGATTCTTTTGAAATTCGAGATAATGACATAAAGGGTAGATATGTTGTATGGTTAAAGAACTTTGATGACTTTGATGCAACCTGTGATATACTTATAGACTATCCTGGGGATGCTTTGGAAATTGATAGGACTTTATGGGAAGAATCTCCTAATAAACCAGATCTTATCTTAAAAGACATAAGTCTTAATACAGATAATAATATTGTTATCAAAATAGATAAAAAGACTGGCTGGCTACCAGAGGCTTTTTGGAAACAGAAAACAGATAAGTCTGTTATACTGAGAATAAAGGTTAATGATAAAGTTTTTAATGTTCCTATATCTGAGTTTGACCCTGGTATGAAATTGAAATATGGAGAAATTGTTTATGTATTGAAAGACTTTCAGTTAGAAAAAGAGGCAGAAGTTTATGCAGAAATAGATGCTACTGACCAAATTGCTGAGACTAACAAAAAGAATAATAAAAAGGTTGAGGTGTTAAAGCCTTTTACTGGCGGACCAAGAGAAAAAAAGGATGATGATGAAAGGAAAAGGTATAAAAGATAGTTTTTAGGTTTATACACTCCATTTATTTGGGGTGTATGACTTTTATATTAAGATAATCCATACTTTGTTTTCTAAGTTTATTCACTTTTTAAAAACTAAAATATTGAGCCCTAAATCTTTGTAAAGTTTAGTTAAAAAGAAAGTTGTATAAAACTATAAAACGTTTTAAGTATTAACACTTTAAAGTAATATAATGTTTTTTTATCTTTATTTTTCAAACTTTTTCTATTTTTATTAATTTTTAATTGCAATTTTAAAAGAATAGGAGTATTTTATGAGTTATTATTCTGTTCCATCTTGGGGTAAAAAAGTTGAGATAAAGAATACAAAACCTGTTTACAATAATAACCCTATTGTGCTATACATTGAGGGTGATGGAACTGGTGTTGATATATGGCCTGCTACAAGACTTGTTGTTGATGAAGCATTAAAAAAAGCATATAACGATATTAAAATAGCATGGGTTGAGGTTTTAGCAGGTGAAAAGGCTTATAAGGAAACAGGTGATTATTTGCCTGAAAAGACTATTGAGTTTTTGAAAGAATACAATATTGGGATAAAAGGACCTTTAACCACACCAGTAGGTGGTGGATTTAGAAGTCTTAATGTTACTTTAAGACAGGTTTTTGATCTTTATGCATGTATAAGACCTGTTAAATACTATCAGGGTGTGCCTTCACCACTTAAAAATCCTTCTGTGGACATGGTAATATTTAGAGAAAATACAGAAGATATATACACTGGTATAGAGTGGGCTTCAAACACACCTGAGGCTAAGAAAGTTATTGAACTTATTGAGTCATTATCTAAAAAGAAGGTTAGAGTAGACTCAGGTATAGGAATAAAACCTGTTAGTGAATATGGAAGCAAGAGACTTGTTAGAATGGCTATAAAATATGCTATAGAAAACAAGAGAAAGTCAGTTACATTAATGCATAAAGGTAACATAATGAAGTTTACAGAGGGTGCTTTTAAGAATTGGGGTTACGAGGTTGCGAAGTCTGAGTTTTCTGATTATGTGTATATGGAGGGTGAAGAGCCTAAAAAGCCTATTATGATTAATGACAGGATAGCTGATAATATGTTTCAGCAGATAATAATATCACCTCAGAACTATGATGTTATAGCAACTACTAACCTTAATGGTGACTATATATCGGATGCTGCTGCTGCTCTTGTTGGTGGACTTGGAATGGCTCCAGGTGCTAATATTGGCGAGAATACAGCAGTTTTTGAAGCAACACATGGCACAGCCCCAAAGTATGCGGGACTTGATAAGGTAAATCCATCTTCCCTAATACTCTCAGTTAAGATGATGTTGGACTTTTTAGGTTTTAATAAGGCTGCTTCACTTATAGAGGGTGCTCTACAGAAGACTATACTTGATAAGACAGTAACTTATGACCTTGCAAGGGGGATTGAGGGTGCAAAAGAGGTTAAGTGTAGCCAGTTTGCAGAACTTATAGTTAAAAACATGGAATAATTAAAAAATTTTGGAGATAATTATGGATGTTATGAAAGAGATTGTTAATCTTTGTAAAAATAGGGGTATAATTTTTCAAAACTCTCAGATATATGGTGGGCTTTCAAGTACTTGGGATTATGGGCCACTAGGTGTTGAACTTAAAAACAATATAAAGAGACTTTGGTGGAAGTTTTTTATACATAATAGAGAAGATATGGTTGGCCTTGACTCTGCAATACTTATGCACCCAAAAGTGTGGGAGGCTTCAGGGCATGTTAAAAACTTTCATGACCCTTTGGTTGACTGTAAAAAGTGTAAAGAGAGGTTTAGGGCTGACCATCTTGTTGAAAACTTAATTGGGATATCTACGGTAAATATGAAAAGTGATGAACTTAATAAGATTATTCAAGAAGATAACAAGATAAAGTGTCCAAGTTGTGGTGCAAAAGAGTTTACTGATATAAGATTTTTTAACTTAATGTTTAAGACTTATCAGGGACCAGTTGAGGATAAGGCAAATATTGTATATTTAAGACCTGAGACTGCACAAGGTATTTTTATAAACTTTAAGGCAGTACTTAATGCATCAAGAAAGAAAATACCTTTTGGTATAGGCCAGATAGGCAAGGCATTTAGGAACGAGATCACTCCTGGTAACTTTATATTTAGAACAAGAGAGTTTGAACAGATGGAGATAGAGTTTTTTGTTGAACCTGGAACAGAGATAGAATGGCTTAATAGCTGGGTTGAATATTCATTAAAATTTTTTACTAAAATTTTAAAAATAAGAGAAAATAACTTAAGGAAAAGAGAACACTCAAAGGAAGAACTTGCACACTACTCTAATAAAACTATAGACATAGAATATAAGTTTCCTTTTGGCTGGGGTGAACTTGAGGGTATTGCTTCAAGGACCGACTTTGACCTTTCTAATCACTCAAGAGAAAGTAATGAAGAGTTATTCTATTTTGATGAGAAAAATAACAAAAAATACATTCCATATGTTGTTGAGCCATCTTTTGGTGTTGATAGAACTTTACTTACAGTACTTGTTGATGCTTATGATGTTGAAAAACTACAAGATGGTTCTGAGAGAGTTGTGTTAAAATTAGCTCCATACTTGGCTCCTATACAGGTTGCTGTATTCCCACTAAAAAAGAATGAACCAAGGATAGTTGAAATTGCAAAAAAGATAGTTAAGTCTTTAATAGGTGACTTCAATATTGTTTACGATGATACAGCAAGTATTGGTAAACTTTATAGGAGACAGGATGAGATAGGTACTCCTTATTGCATAACTGTGGATTTTCAGACTATTGATGATAACACTGTGACTGTAAGAGACAGAGACACTATGAAACAGGAAAGAGTTGCAATAAATAGTTTAAAAGAATTTTTTACCAAAGCGTTTACTGTTGACTTTAATATATAGATTATAGACAATTGAGGTATTTATTGATGGGACTTAGGGTTGATAGGCTTATACTTGGAGCAATGGGAACAAACTGTTACATAGTTTCCGATGATGATAAGGTTTTTGTAATTGACCCAGGGGATGAAGCCCATTTTTTGCTTAAGGAGATAGGTAATAGACATATTGAGTTTATATTATTAACACATGGACATATAGACCACATAATGGCATTAAATGAGATAAAGGATAGAATTGATACAAACATTTATATAAGCGAACTTGATAAAGATATGTTGTATGATCCCAAAAAAAATCTTTCCTATTTTTTGGGTGAAAATTATGTATATAAGTATGATGTTAAGACATTAAAAGACAATGATGAGATTTTTTTTAACAATCATAGAATAAAAGTTATTCATACACCCGGTCATACTCCTGGTGGGCTTTCTTTTTATGTAGATAATTTCTTGTTTTCTGGTGATACTTTATTTAGGATGTCTGTTGGCAGAACAGACTTTCCAGGTGGAGACTATATTAAGCTTATAAAAAGTATTAGGGAAAGATTATTTGTATTACCGAGTGATACAATAGTATATCCTGGACATATGGAAGAGACAACTATAGGTTTTGAGAAAAACAACAACCCTTTTCTGATATGAAATTACTAAATCCTTAACCTTATTTGAAGCATAATTCTAATTAATATACATTTAAAAACTTAAAAATAATACTTTATCCACAAAGTAAATCAATAAAATTTTCTAAAAAAAACTTGAAATATTTAGTTTTTTTTAAAAAACTCGTATTATTACCCCCTTAAAATAAAAGTAGTTTTAGATTATAAAACATAATTTTTAAACTTTAATATGAATCTAAGTATTTTATAGCCAGAAACTTATTCCTATTGAAAGGGTTATTAGATAGTTATTGAATTCTTCATATCCTTTATAAAGTGGTGAGCCTTCTTTGTCTTTATTGAAAGAAAACCTAACTCCTGTATACAGTATTGCCTCTTTAAAAAGCAAGAATCTATCAGTAATACTGAATGTGTATAGTAGTTTTTTATATTTTATGTTGTATTCAGTCTTCTGATAATTTAAATTACCGATGTTAATATAGTCAAGGCCAAAACTTGTTATAAAAAGGTTTTCATGACTTGTCAAAAATGCTAATCCTAACTGTGAACCAAGAGAGTAGCCACTCCTTTCTCCTGATTCGGGAAATACAGTATTGTAATAAGAGCCAAGGTTTTTCGATATTCCAACTAGTCTTATTGTCTCAAAAAAACCTTCTAAAATTATCAAGTTTAGTAAAATAGAAGTGTTTATACCAATTCCTACATATGATTCTGTGTATCTGTTGCTTTCTTTAAAAAAAAGACTTGTTTTTTGAAGAAAATATGGTGTAAACAATATTTTTTCATCTATTTTTGTTTTTCCATTTGATATCTGGGGGGTTATAAATAGTAATATAAAAAAATATATAAAGATAGATTTTTTTTTCATATTTTTAATTTTTTAGTTATATTTTCAATTAGTAAAAATTAATCAAAAAAGGTTTTTATATGAAAAAAGTTTTTATTTTATTTATCTTTGCTACAAACTGGGTTTATTCATTAGTCTATTACCCTGGCGACCTTCTTAATTCAGTTAAAAGAACTCAAGTTATAACTGATCTCTTTAGTCAGAAATTTAATAATATGTATTCAAGTTTTTATCCGAGTAATGATATTGAAAGAGACTATATTTTAAGTAGGGGTTATAGTTCTAATACAGTAGATATATCTTTAAATGGTGAAAATATATACAAGTTCCCTGTTAATACACCTTATGGTTTACAAGAGTTAACACTTTTTAGAGTTTTTGGCTCTACAATACTTAAGTTTGATGAGATTACTGATTTTGGTTTATTCAAATGGGGTATAGGGGTAGGCTTAGCAGGTTTTAGGTATGGTATGTATAAGTCTATTAATCTTAATTCATCATCAGTTGATGATGGTGGTGTTGATAATAATAATTTTTCAGTTAAGGATTATCTTTTCTCTCAGGTATTTGATGACCTTATTGTTATAACTAACATATTTAAACCATTTGGGTATATACACTTTGGTTTAGTTATGAATAAAGAGGTTGAGCCAGGACTTGATGGTATGCTTAATACTGATGATGATGTTTTGATTTCGTCAAAGTCAAGACTTTATCTTGATAGTAATATTCTAGGTTTTATATTTGCAAGTATTGGATATAATGCTGATAGAGACAGGCCAGAGACTATAAATACAAAGATAGAGGTTATGAGTCTTATATCTATGTTTTCTGATGTTTATAGATACAAGATGCCTGACATTTTTATTGGTTATTCTTATATTAACCCAACCACTAAAGATATTAAATTAAATGATGTTAGTACTGGTTTTATAGAGTTTTATTATAACTTTGGCTATAAACTATATATTAAGTCTATGTTAGAGGTTTTTTTAAAGGGTAGTACTGCCTCTTCATTTATTAGACAGTCTTTTGTTGAGTCTAGGTTTTTTTTAACCGAATTTGTATCTAATGAGTCAATTAATGATTTTTCTGGTTTATTTTTTATAATTGGTTTAAGCTCATTTTCAAGTGATAAGTTAAAGTATTTTGGCTCTGATTCTTCAAGTGTTACTGGCTATATGGTTGGTTTAAGTTGTTCTTTTTTATTCTCTGGTCTTTCTGGTTATTTGGAGATAAATGTAAGCAGGGATTATTCTCAAAAACTTTCTTCTCTTGTTGATTCATATGGCCATACTTACTTTGAGGCTAAGTTACAGATAGGACTTTAGGAGATTAGTTATGAAAAAATTAGTTTTTTTATTATTTATATTCTTGACAAACTGTTCAGCTATTTTAGACCTTATTTGGAATCCAGAGGCATCTACTTTTGATATACAGGTTACATCACCATCCACAGGACAGATAAAAGTAAGTTTTACTAGGTCTGACCATTACGATGTTAGGGATGCAGGTGAAAATGATTTTTCAAGCTATTTCTGGGGATATTATATATATAGAAACTCAGTAGGGCCTTATGATGATTATACACTTATAGGTATAGATTATAGGGAAAAGTTAAGTGGTGTTGATATATATTCTCAGCCTTACCATTCTGGATATGTTGAAGTCCATGGACTTTCTGTTACTGACCCAGACACAACTGCTGGTTCATATACAGATTCTTGTGTAAGTGGTGTTACCTATTATTATAGGGTTGCTGTTGTATACAGAAAATGGGATAAGACTAATAAGAAATGGGAGAATGAAATAGAGAATAAATATTCGAGCGGATGGGGAGCTGCTATCTGTAAGTAATAAACTTTTTAAAACTAAAAAATATTTTTTGTTAAAGAGTTTATAAAAACTTAGTCTAAAAATTATAAAATTTTAAAATAAAATTTTTATAATATGTTAGATTAAAACTTTTTTAAAGTTTTTAGACTTTATACTTTTATACTTATATCCTCAACCCTCAGAAATAAAATTTTAAAGTTGTTTTAAATAGATAAACTAATATTTAAAGTCTTCACAGTTTGAAGTTTATGGATTTATAAGTTTTTAACTTGAAGTTTGTTAGTACTTTTTTAAGAGTTTGCTACAATACTATTTCTATCTTGTTTGGTATTTTTATAGTTACTGTTGTTCCTTCGCCTTTTTTACTTTTTATTGTTATCTGTCCACTTATTCTATCAAGAGTTCTTTTTACCCATGCAAGCCCAATACCATATCCTTCTTTATTTTTATCTCCTTGGTAAAACATCTGGTATATTTGATTAAGTTTTTCTTCTTCTATACCTATGCCGGTGTCTTTTATTTCTATTATAGTATTTTCTTCATCCTGATTTAGTACTATGTCTATGTCTCCATTTTCAGTATACTTTATTGCATTATCAAGTATGTTTCCTAATATTTTTAAGAGTATTGTCCTGTCTGTGTATATTGGCTTTATGTTTTTTTCAAACTGAAGATATATCATTATGTTTTTTTCATTTGCTTTTGGGTAATATTCTTTTAGGAGTATTTCTATGATACCATCAGGATTTGTTTGTTCTATTTTTATCTCGTCTATCTCTTTTTTTAGGTGCTCTAAGTATTCTTTTGATATGTTGACAATTTTTTCTATAGTAATAAGAACTGTGTCTATTACCTCTCTTTCTTCCTGATTAAGATTGTTTGACTTTTTTAGTATTGATGCACCTAAGCTTATATTGTTTAATGCAGACTTTATATCATGTATAACACTTGCATAAGTTTCTTTCTCTTTTTTTAGTTTGTTTTTATAATTATTTATTTCCATTTTCTGGGCTTCTTGTATTCTTGTTATTTCTCTTAGTTTTTCTTCAAGCATGTTTACAACTTTATCATGGTCAAATATCTGGTCTTTGAGACTTATAAAAGACTCTCTAAGCCTTATTAGTCTGTCTATTCTTAGTGTAAACTCATGAGAGTTTATAGGTTTAAACAGAAAGTCATCTATATTTTCTTGATATGCAAAGTATAGTATTTTGTTTACATCTTCTTTTTTATTACCTGTAATAGCCATTATTGGAATATATTTTGTATCAATGTCTGACTTTAGTTCTTTTATTATTTCTTGGAACTGATTCTTTGGTAAAAAAACGTCTATTATTATGCATGATATTTTTTCATAATTCTTTTTTATGTATTCCAAACTTTCATCTTTTGAGAGAAAGCCTTTTGACTTTATATTTATCTGTTCAAGCAGTTTTATAACGAGTTTGTTAAATATGTGGTCATCATCTATTACTACAACATTTTTTTCCAAGTTCATCTTTTAGCTCCACTACTGTGTTTTTTATAAACTCAAAATTATCACTTTCTCCTATTATCCTTACTACTGGCTCTGTGTTTGAACCCCTTATGTGTATAAAGCCTTTTTCCAATTCAAACCATAGCCCATCTTCTTCCAAAATGTTTTTTGTATTAACTTTTTTATTATTCATAAAGTTTTTTACTATATCCACTGTTTTTTCATTAAATTGTATTTCTGTTTTTTCCTTTATCATAAATAGATGTGGAAAAGATTTTACTATCTCTCTTATTGTTTTGTTCTTAATTGCTAATAGTTCAAGTAATAGAAGTGTTGCAACCACACTGTCCCTTGACTTGTTAAAGTTGTATAGTATTACACCACCATTTCCCTCTCCCCCCAACAGTGTATTCCTTTTTTTTATTTCTTCTGTTACATTTATCTCTCCAACCTTTGCCCTATATACTTTTTGATTGTATTTTTTTGCAATTTCATTTATTATTGTTGATGTTGAGTAGTTTATTACAATATCAGTCTTTATCCCTTTTTCTAAGAGACAAAGATATGATAGTGCTAGTGTATACTCTTCGCCTATTGGCCCTTCTTTATCAACTATTGCAAGTCTATCAGCATCAGGGTCATAAGCAAGACCTATATCAGAATTGTTTTCTTTTACTCTCTTAACAAGGTCTATTAATGCCTCTGGTATTGGTTCTGGATTTCTTTCAAATACACCTATTTTTGTGTGTATTATATCATAATTTATGTTTAATCTCTCGAATATTTTATCTATTACACTTATTATAGCCCCATTTCCTGCATCAACTATAACATTAAGTCTCTTTTCTTTTATCTTATTAAAGTCTATATATTTCCCAAGTTCATTAAGATATTCAGATATTATATCATAACTTGCTGTTTCTTCATTTATTGTCTCTATTGAAAAATTATTAAAAATTTTATTATTAAAATTTTGTTTTACTTTTTCAATCTCATCACTGTTTAAGAATAAACCCTCTCTTTTTACAAGTTTTATCCCATTCCATTCAGGTGGGTTATGGCTTGATGTTATTACTATTCCACCATCAAGTTTAAGTCTTTTAACAGTATAGAGTAGTAATGGTGTTGGTGCTATACCTAAGTCTATAATCTTTATTCCATAAGAGTGAAGTACTGATTCTACTATTTTTTTAAATATATTTCTTGTCTTTCTGGTATCTGTTGCTATTGCAATTTTTTTTGGATTCAAGAATGATATGTATGCTTTTATAAAGTTTATCACTGTTTCATGGTTTAAACTCTTGCCCCATATTCCTCTTAACCCTGATACACTTATTTTTAACATAATTCTGTCCCTTACTGTAATATGTCTAAGTTTTGTTGTATCTTTTCAAATATGTATTCTGATAGAATTGTTTTAAAAGAATCCCTCATATTTAAGAATAAAAATGCTGCTATCTTTCCTCCTGTTTTTACTACCATTATATCAGATACTATGTTTCTTTCACCCAGTGTTATTTGGACACTCTTATAAGAGTCTTTTTCTTTAAACTCTTTTATTATCTCGTCTGAAAACTCTGCAGCAACACCACCCAAGCTTATGTCTGTGATTTTACCATTTGCATACTGATTGTTATTAAGTAGGATCCTTATTGTTGTATCCTCGTTTTTATCTGGTTTTACTCTTATGTATCTCCTATTAGAGTTTTCATCTTTAATTATGGTGAATATGAAATTATATATTTTATCTACTATTGTCTCTATATGTAGGCTGTTCTGTAATACAAGGTCAAATCCTATGTTGAATAAAGACTTCAATACAAAACTGTCATTTATTTTTGTTACTAGTATTAACCTTGCTGTTGCCTTGTTTTTATTTATTTTTATCTCTCTTACTTTTTTTAATATTTCTTTAATGTCTTTTACATCCTCATCGTCTATTATTGCAATTCTACTCCTTATAGGTATAGATGCAGCAACTTCTTCTATAGTATTCATATTTACTAGATTTATCCCATCAGGCATTAACTTATGAATCAATGCTTTTTTTAGTGTTTCATTTTTTGTCATAACTATAATGTTCATTAATCTCTCCTTATTTTTAAAGTCTTATTCAATTATCTCTGTATCATTAATCTTTTCTAAGTACAGAGATTCAAAGGCCTGCTCTGGCAGTGGTTTACTGTAGTAATATCCCTGTATTATATAACAACCAAGCCTTTTTAGAAGTTCAACCTGTTCTTTTGTTTCTGCCCCTTCTGCTATTATGTCAAAACCTAAATTAGAAGCAAGGTTTATTATTGCAACAACTATTGCAAAGTCTTCCTTTGAGTCGGGCAATCCTCTTATAAAAGCCTGATCTATTTTTATCTTGTCTATAGGAAGGTTTTTTATATAAGCAAGTGAGGAATATCCTGTACCAAAGTCATCTATTGCTATTGTAAAAGAGATTCCCTTAAGGTAATTTATTTTTTCTATAATATCTTTTATATTGTCAACAGCAACCCCTTCTGTTATCTCAAGTGTAATATATTTTGTTTCTATGTTTATCATTTTAAGTTTTCTCTCTATCATCCCAATGAGATTTGGGTCTCTAAACTGTCTTGGTGAAAGGTTTATTGAAAGGTTTATTGGGTCATATCTTTTAATATAAAACCAGTTATAAAAGTTTTTAAATGATCTATCAAATATCCATTCACCTATGTCTATGATTATTCCTGTCTTTTCAGCAGTAGGAATAAAACTTCTAGGACTTATGTAATTACCATCAAGGTCTCTAAGCCTTATAAGTATCTCAGCACCATAAAGACTATTATTTAATGAGTTTATCTGTGGTTGGTAGTATAGTTCAAAAAGATTTTCTTTCAATGCTTTTCTTAGGAAGTTTTCCATGTTATAGTCTTCTTCTGTTTTTTCTGAGTCTTTATGTACCCAGAAATTAAGCCCTGATGTCTTTGCTTTGTATAAAGATTCTTCAGCATTTTGTAATAGTCTGTATGTGTTTTTTGCATCTTCAGGATATACTGATATACCCAGGTTTACGTTTATAAAAATTTCTTTATTTTTTATTACTAAAGGCTCTTTAAATAGGTCAATCATACTTCTTATTTCTTGATTCAGTTTATCCTTATGTATATTTTCGTATTCTAAGAGAATACTAAAGACATCAGCATTATATCTTGCTATTAAAGAGTTTTTAAAAAGATTTTTTATTTTATTTGCTGTCTCTATTAGAACAAAGTCTCCAATTACAAAACTTAATGTGCTGTTTATTTTTCTAAAACTTTTTATATTTAGCAGTATTAGTGCCAAGTTTTTATTGTTATTGAGGTTTTCTATTTTTTCGGATATTTTTTCTTCAAAACTTGCTCTATTAAGTAATCCAGTTAATGGGTCATGGTTTACTATAAAGTTTATTGTATTTTTTGATTCTTGTTGTTCAGTTATATCTTCAAATATTGCTATATAATTTTCTATTAAATTATTTTCATTTTTTATAACACTTATTGTAAATCTTGCAAGGTAAATACTACCATCTTTCTTTCTGTTCCATATATTACCTTCCCAAAAACCATCTCTATATAGTGATTCCCATATTTTTATGTAAAAGTCTTTGTCATGTTTTTTTGAAGATTGAAAAGATGGATTTTTCCCTATAGCTTCATTTTCTTCATAACCGGTTATTCTTGTAAACATAGGATTGACAAGTATTATCTTATTTTCTTTATCTGTTATCATTATTGCTTCGTGTATTGAGTTAAAAGCTTTTTCTATTATTTTTAGTTTTTTTTCTGTTTTAACTTTTTCTGTTATGTCAAAAAAATAGAGTCTGTAATAATTTTCAAAAGGTATTATCTCTACATGAAAAAAATTGCTTTTATAGTTAAACTCAAAGTTTGACTCACTTTGATTTATTCTCTCTTTTATCTTGGATATGCTTATTATATTGTTTATATTTTCATTTTTTATTTCAAAAATCTTTGCAGCAGGGTTTTTATATATTATTTTTCCATCTTTTGATATTTCTATTATTGGATTCTTGTTAAAGTATGGAAAAGAGTCTATGTATTTTTTTTCTAGTAATTCTTCAAGTTGAACTATATAATATGTCTTATCTAGATTTATTTTTTCTATATTTATTTTAAAGTTTTTGTTGTTTTCTTTTATTGTCTCTTCACTTTTATTTTCCGCTATTATCTTATTTATTTTTTCTAAAATATCATTCTCTTTTGTTATTTCTTCAAACTTTTTGTTATAATATATAGGTTTATCTTCAAATATTGAGACAGGGATAACTGACTTGTCTATTATTTTTTTTATTATTTCAATCTTTTCTTCTTGTGTCATTATATAACCTTTAATTTTAAAATAAAAATATTTATAGTTTTAAAGTCAATATTAATTTGCAATTATTAAAATTAAGATTTAATTTTTTTCTCAAGATATTAAATTTAATCTAATATATCTACGTTTTAGTTAATTAAAATCAATAAAGGAGAATACAATGGCTATGGGAGTTTACAGAGAAGAAGATGCTAATTTAAATGTTTTGAAAGGCAAGAAGGTTGCTATTATAGGATTTGGTTCACAGGGGCATGCTCATGCTTTAAACCTTCATGATAGTGGAGTGGATGTTGTGGTTGGACTTAGAGAGGGTTCTTCTTGGAAAAAAGCTGTTAATTATGGGCTTAAAGTAAAAACAGTTGAAGAAGCAGCAAGAGAAGCAGATCTTATAATGATGCTTGTACCTGACCAAAATCAGAAACAAGTGTATGAGCAAAGTATTGCACCTAATCTAAAAGAGGGTAAGTCTTTATTTTTTGCACATGGATTTAATATTCATTTTAATCAGATAGTGCCACCAAAGAACATAAATGTATGTATGGTTGCTCCAAAGGGGCCTGGACATCTTGTAAGGTCTGAATATCAAAAGGGAAGAGGTGTTCCAGCACTTATTGCTATTAATCAAGATGCAACAGGTACTGCTAAGGACCTTGCTTTGGCATATGCAAAAGGTATTGGTGCAACAAGGGCGGGTGTTCTAGAAACAACTTTCAAGGAAGAAACAGAGACTGACCTTTTTGGTGAACAAACAGTACTTTGTGGCGGAATAGCTGCTCTAATAAAAGCAGGTTTTGAAACTCTTGTTGAGGCTGGTTATTCTGAAGAAATGGCATATTTTGAGTGTTTGCATGAGGTAAAACTTATAACAGACCTTATATATGAGGGTGGTCTTGCAAACATGAGATATTCTGTATCTGATACTGCTGAATATGGTGACTACTCAAGGGGACCAAGAATTATAACTGAAGAGACTAAGAAAGAGATGAAGAAAATACTAAAAGAGATTCAGACTGGAGAGTTTGCAAGGGAATGGATAGCAGAAAACATTGCGGGAAGACCAAAGTTTCTTGCTATAAGAAGAATGGAGGCTGAACACCCTATTGAAAAAGTTGGTGAAAAGTTAAGAAGCTTGATGCCTTGGTTACAGAAGGAAAAACTTGTTGACAAGGATAAAAATTAAAATTTTAAAAAGAAATTTTAATTATGATTGAAATAGATAGGGACAATTGTACATCTTGTGGTTTTTGTGTAAGGACTTTGCCTGATGTTTTTGGTTTTGATGAGTATGGATGGGCATTTGTTAAAACTTCAGTTAATGCTAACATAAAAACTGAGAAAATAATTGAGGTTGCTAACAAGTGCCCAAGCTCTTGTATAAGAATTAGAGGGTAGTTCATTGAGAGTTTTGATTGTTAATGGGCCTAACCTTAATATGCTTGGGATTAGAGAGCCAGAAAAGTATGGTAATAAAAACCTTGCCGCTATTGAAAAAATTCTTAAGAAAAAGGCTGAAAAGTTAGGGATTGATGTTTCTTTTTTTCAATCAAACCATGAAGGATCAATAATTGACTTTATACAAAAAGAGGGACTTAATGCTGATGGTATGATAATAAATCTTGGGGCCTATACTCATACTTCAATAGCTATAAGGGATGCTATACTCTCTGTTAATATACCTTTTGTTGAAGTTCATATGACAAATATCTATAAGAGAGAAAAGTTTAGACATATTTCATATCTAAAAGATATTGCTATAGGGCAGATAGTTGGTATGGGGTGGTATGGTTATATTCTTGCTTTGTATGGTATATTTAATTATTTAAATAAAAATAAAGATAAAAAAAGATGAAAAAGTCAATATTATTATTCTTTTTTATTTTTTCTTTAAATATCTTTTCTCAGGATGATATTAAAATAATAGAAGATCTTATCATAAAGAATGATATTGAAAAAGCATTGTCTATAATGAATGAAAAGTCAATCTCGGGAAAGAATGAGAGGGATTATATTTATCTATATGTCTGGGCTTATTTTATGCAGGGCAAATACTCTGAGTCTCTTGATTATATAAAAAAGTTGGGTACAAAGGTTAAAGATGATATTTTTTATAAAGCCTTAGTTATAGCAAATTATATATATTATAAGACAAATATGAATAGGAATGCAAAAAAGATTTATGACTATATTTTAAACTCAGATTCTCCCTTAGAATATAAACTTCCTGTGGTGTTGATAGATAAGTTTTTCAATAAAAAGGAGAAAAGACTTAATATTGACTTTATAATTGATTATTTAGTGAGAGACTATACATCAACACTTGAGCAAAAAATTATATGTAAACCTTTAGAGGATATTGAGAATGAATGGAAAAAAATAGAAAAAGAAAAGAAAGAGCTTGAGGTATTAAAGTTGCTTTTGGATGAAAAAAAGAGAATACTTGAACTTAAGGAAAAATATTTAAAAGAAAGAGAGAGTATTAATAAAAATAAAGACTTAAATAAAAATGAAAAAACAAGATGATAAGTCTAACGAAAATAAAGATAAGGAGGCTAAAAATGAATAAGACTGAGAATAAGAATGAGCTTGATAAGATAATAAAAACTCTTGAGGAAAGGGTTCATAGTATTGTATCAGAAGACAGAGAAGGTAATTTCCTTGTTGACAATAAAGGAAAACTTGTAGAAATAATTTTTATGAATGATGATACTGTTAGAGGTGAACTTCTTGATATAGATAGGACAAGAGTTGTATTGAAAAAAGATGGTGTTGAATACTTTTTTTATAAACACGCTATAAAAGGTTACAGGAAGGTATGATGGAGATCTCTATTATATTAAGGCCAATACTATTAATCTTGAAGTCTTTTCTTGATATATATGAGGTTATTTTGATAGTGAGGGTAATATCATCCTGGTTTGTTAGGGACTATTATTCAAA
>Ga0308414_1000339_pt1 | contig 29975 bp, 23 predicted proteins | sample HotsprSampleOS50_FD_205667 | JGI IMG/M metagenome (GOLD analysis project Ga0308414, IMG submission 205667) | Hot spring phototrophic mat microbial communities from Octopus Spring, Yellowstone National Park, Wyoming, United States - 20090730_OS50 ...
TTTGCGTGATTGAAAAATGTTTATGCTTATAATTCCATTTTTTGTTTCGATTGCATCGAGAGAATTTTTAATAAGATTTTCAATTACCCAATCAAAAAGTTCAGGGTTAATTTTTACGAATAAATCTTTCTCTCCTTCAACTGTAAGATTAACTTTTTTACCTGTTTGCGGTAATCTTCTGTTAAAATAATCAATCACTTTTATAATTTCTTGATAAAGATTAGATTCTTTAAGCTCTGGCTTTGAACCAATTTTAGAAAAGCGGTTTGTTATTTTATTTAGTCTATCAACATCATTCCCAATTTCTTCAGAAATATCCAAGACCTTATTTGGATCGTTATAATTGATTTTTAACATTTCAAGCCAACCCATTAAACTTGAAATAGGTGTCCCATATTGATGTGCTGTTTCTTTTGCCATTCCAACCCAAATATTTTTTTGTTCTGAACGTTTGACATAACTAAACCCAAAGTAAGCCAAAAGAATATAAGCTGCTGCTATACCAATTTGAATGTAAGGATAGTATTGCAATTGAGTAATCAATTGAGAATTCCCATAGTGAATCTTTGTTAATATCATAGTATCCTGATAAACAATATTTATCGGCTGATGTATATCATCGTATTCTTTTATTAGTTGTCTTAAATATTTTTCAATTTGAGCTTTAGTAAATGTTGAATCAATTTCAATATTTCTGACAGAACTTTTATCTAATAGATTTGGGTTATTTTCACTATCAGTAAGAATCATTGGGAAATCTATTGGTTGAATTATATTCTCAAAAAGAAAAGTTATGTCAGCATCCGGATTATTACTGTTGGCAACATATTCTATTCCCTTTGCATAAAGCTCAACTATTTCTTTCTCTTTTTTCTGAAGTTTTTTAACAAGTTGGTTAGTATAATATAAAGTCCCGAAGGCAATAATTAGTGCCAAAAAAACTAATAAAAACTTCAAATTAACTGATGATGGTCCGTTAAAAATCTTCATTTTAACCTTTATACTTTTCTTAAAAGAAATTTAGTCAATTGAGATTTAAGATTTTAGATTAAAAGTTAGCACCAGTTTGCATAATTAAACGCAGAGACGCTGAGAGCGCAGAGATTTTTAAAATTACAAAATTATGGTCTGCTGTCTTTTAGCACCGACAGAAATAAAATCAATTTTAATTCCGGATTGATTTGAAATGAAACTCAGATATTCTTTAGTTCTTGATGGAAGTTCATCATAAGTTTTACAATCTGAAATGTTCTGATTCCAACCATCGAGTGTTTCATAGATTGGAGTAACATTAGAAAGTAGATCAACGCTGGTAGGAAAATGTTTAAGTTTTTTACCATTTAATTCATAACCGACGCAAACTTTAATTTTATCAAAATGACTTAAAACATCCAATTTAGTAATTGCTGCCGAATCAATTCCATTAATCATTTTAGAATAAGCGACAAGGAAAGCATCAAACCAGCCGCAGCGACGTGGTCTTCCGGTTGTTGCTCCAAACTCCGCACCGATGGTTCTTAATTTCTCACCTTCCTCTTCAGTTAATTCAGTTGGAAAAGGACCATTACCCACTCGTGTTGTGTATGCTTTAACAATTCCTATTACAGAATCAATTCTGTTTGGTGGAATACCAGTGCCGGTACAAGCTCCACCTGAAGTTGGACTACTTGAGGTAACAAATGGATAAGTGCCGTGATCAACATCTAAGAATGTTCCTTGCGCTCCTTCAAGTAAAACAGATTTTCCATCATCAAGAGCCTGATTTAAAAATGCAGGAACATCTTTTATGTATTTATCAATTACTTTATCAAATTCTAAATATTGTTTCAATATTTCTTCAACATCAAGTCCTTCGTGTTGATAGACTTTTTGAAGCAAATCATTTTTTTCTTTAAGATTAAAGCGGATTTTTCTTTCTAATTCATCACGGTTTAATAAATCAACAATACGAATTCCGCGTCTTCCGTATTTATCAATGTAACAAGGACCGATGCCTCTTCCTGTGGTGCCTATTTTTTGTTCTCCACTTTCTCCAATTGAGTCTAATAATTTATGGTAGGGCATAATAAGATGAGCATTCTGACTGATAAATAATCTGTCTTCTACTTTAATTCCATTTTGTTCTAAAAGATTAATTTCATCAAGAAGTGCTTGAGGATCTATTACAACGCCATTACCAATTACACAAATAACATCATCTCTCAAAATTCCGGAAGGAATAAGATGAAGAATGTATTGCTTGTCGCCAATAATAACTGTGTGTCCGGCATTTGCTCCACCTTGATAACGGGCAACAATTTTAAATTTCTCACTAAGAATATCAACAATTTTACCTTTACCTTCATCACCCCACTGTGACCCAACTAAGACAGTAGCACCCATAAATTATGTTTAATTTTTTATTCGTGAAAATGCTGGTTTATTATATTAAAACTAATTAAATGTTTTAACGGCATCATCAACTGATTCATAAGTTTCAAAAATTTGAATCAGTTTTGTAATTATTAGTAAACTCTGAATTTTTTCACCAACACGAGCTAATTTTAAACTTCCCTCTGCTTTTTTGGTTGTAGTTAATCCAGAAATAAGCATTCCTAATCCGGAGCTGTTCATAAATTTAACTTCACCCAAATCAACAACTATGTTTTTTTTACCTTCATTAATAAGTTTATGTAGTACGTCGTGAAACTCTTTTGTATCATCTCCGCCCATTACATCTCCTTTAAGTTCAATAACCACTGCATTATATTTTTCAACAACTTTTGATTTCATAAAATAAATCTCCTAAAATGTTTTTGTGAAATTAAATAACGCTTTAATGTATTGCAAATATCTGTAATATTTCTTCTAAAGTAAATTAAATTTTTCCTAAATTTTAAGGAACATTTTATCAAAATTTCCGTCAAAAAAAATGAATTCAGATAAAAATCAACCAGAAGGTGAAATGGAACAACCGAAAATTCTGACTTTAGATGATGATTTTTCACTTATTAAACGATTTAATGACGGTGAAAAGGAAATTTTTAGGTTTTTAGTTAATCGTCACAAAGAAAAAGTGAGAAACATTATATTTATAACTTTATCAGAAATTGACGCTATAGATGATATTGCTCAGGAAGTATTTATAACTGTCTTTAAAAATCTCAAGAAATTCAGATATGAATCCCAATTCACTACTTGGCTATACAGAATTACAATAAATAAGTGTAAAGATTATTTAAGGAAAAAACGTGTAAGAAGAATTTTCTCTCCAGTTGATGAAGATTATGACTTTAGTTCAACCGAAATAGATGAGAATAATGATGTCAGAGCAATTGTAAGAACTGCTATTAATAAATTGCCTGATAAACTTAGAATACCAATGATACTTAGAGATCTTGAGGGTTTATCTTATCAAGAAATTTCAGAAACTCTTGAATTGGATTTAGGTACAGTTAAATCAAGAATTTTTCGGGCAAGAGAATCATTAAGAAAAAATCTGGAACCAATGAAAAAGGAATTATTAGCATGAAACATAACTACGATGATTATATTTTACTCTCAGCTTATCTGGATAATGAACTCACTGACAAAGAAAAAGAATATATCGAAAAACGACTTCGCAGTTCTGTAGAGTTACAAAATAAGCTTATTGAATTAAAAAGAATTAAAGATGTTGCTTTAAATTCTAAAAAGGAACTTCCAGAAGATCATTTTTTCGAACAGAAAGTTATGTCAGCTTTATTAGAAGAAAAGCCCGGTTCTTTTTTCAAAAGTAAATGGGTCCCAGCAATTGGACTTGCTGCTGTCTCATTGATAATTTTTGTCTCACTTAATGTTAATCCTGAGATTTTCAGGAATTTAATTGATAATCAGAAAAATGTTATCTCTGATTATACAAGCAGTCTTAAACCTTTATTCTTTCCGTCAGAAATTAGTAACGAAGATTTGTTCAATTTTGCACTTTATGAAGAGATTCCATTGAATAACGCAGATAATCAGGTTTTAAAGATTGGATTAGATAAATCAGGTAAAGAGTATTTCGAAGTGAAAAAAGCTGATAATAACGACAATAAAAATAATCTAAACAATTTTTTATCAAAGTTGAATTTATCAGATGAGAAAAAATCTAAAGTTGATTCTTTATTTAAGAATTATGCGAACCAGCTTTCCAAACATATTTTAGTAGGAAACGAAAATGCGATAGCGATAAATCCTTCTGTATGGAATTTAAGGAAAGCAATGATTGCTGATTTTATTGCCCTTACCAGACAATTGGATACTAAAAATTTTGACAGATTGGCTAATTCTTATAAAATACCAATTCCTAAAAACCAAACCGCTTGGAATAAGAAATTGGATTCTATTCATACAAATAAGTACATAGTTTTTACACCTGATTCTGTTTTTACAAGTGAGCTTACTCTGAAAATGAAAGATTTCGCTGATTTGAATACTGAAAATTTGGTAAGAAGAAATTCTGATAAAAAATTTTATAAAATTGACTTCGATAGTGTTTTCAATCATCAGGGTGAAAGAGTAAAAATTTTCAGGACTCCTGATTTTGTTCAAGTGCAAGTAGAAGAATTTGAAATCCCTGAAATTCAAATACCAGAGTTCAATTCATTGGTCGAAATAATTGAAAAGTCATTGAGAAATCAGCCCAACTTAAATCTTGTTGCAGAGGATAATCTAAACAAAGCACGAGATAATCAACAAAGAAGAATTATGATTATTTCACCAAATGATTTAAATCTCGATTCTGTTTTAGAAGCGCAAAACCGAAGACTTGAAAATTCATTTAAGAAAAACTCTAATCGCGAGAACAGAGTTTTAGATAATTCTCAAATAGCTCCTGAAAAACAAGAACAAAATAATGAAGTAAATGAAAATATTAGGATTGAACTTGAAAAACTTCGCGAGGAAATTGAAAAATTTAAGAAACAGTTTAGAAATTATATTAAAGAAGATTCAACAAATAATAAATCCAATTCAGTCAATTTGATTAATAACATAGAAATCTGATAAAACATATTAAACTCAGATTAAACCGATAATCAATCCATTAGCTTTTCTATCATAAAAGACCTGCTCTTATTGGAGATTTCCATATCTTTACACAAAAACAATACTGACTTTCTTATTATATTAGTGCAGATAAATCAAAGGGTATAAAAATGAGCGATTTTAGTTCTAAAATAATTGAACACGATAAAATTCAAATCATAAAATTAAAAGGCTATCTTGATGCTCACACTGCTCCAAAGCTGGAAGATAATTTCGCAGAATTAATTTCTAAAAATAAATTCAATATTGTGGTGAACTTTAAAGACCTTAATTATATAAGCTCTGCAGGACTTGGCGTTTTTATGGCTTATATTGAAAAGATTAGAGAAAACAAGGGAGATATTAAACTTACAGAAATGAATGAGAAGGTTTATAGTATCTTTGATCTGCTCGGCTTCCCACTATTATATGAAATTTTGGATAATGATGAACAGGCAATTAATAAATTTCTTGGAAATAAAAGTGAATGAAAATGTTTTAGTGATAACCAGCAGAACTGAAAATCTTTCTAAAGTAAGAGATTTTATAAGTATTCATTCTAAAAATGCTGGTCTCAAAACAAATGACATTCTTGACGTTATGCTTGCAGTAGATGAAGCCGTAACAAATATCATCAAACATTCGTATTCTTTTGATCCTGATTGTGAAATAAAAATAGAAATTTTTATTGAAAATAACGAATTTATTATTGCTATAACTGATGAAGGGAAATCTTTTGATCCAAACTCCGTCCCGGAACCGGATATTAGAAAATACCAAAAAGAGAACAGAGTCGGTGGATTTGGTTTGTATTTAATGAAAAAATTTATGGACGATGTTGTTTATTCCTCTATTCCCAATAGCTACAATAAAACAGTACTCAAAAAAAAAATTAATTAATGTAATTCAATGGCTGAACTGGATTCAATAAAAATAAAACGAAATTTGACAGCATTAGTTGAATTCAGCAGGATAATTAATTCAAGTTTTGATTTGGATTTCATTCTCAACAATACTCTTTTAACCTGTCTTGGGAAATTTCTCGCCACCAGAGGTATTATAGCCCTGAAAGAAAAGAATGAAATGGTGATAAAAGTTTCTAAAGGAATTCCTCAATATGTTATCTCTGAATTTCCAAACTACACTTTTGATGAAGATTTTAACCAAGGAAAACTTGCTGATTTTTATTCCAAAGCAAAGATTAAATTGTGTGAAAGAATTACTTCTTCTTCAGATACACTTGGTTTTTTATGTCTTGGTGATAAGTTAAATGGAGCTAATTATTCTGAAGATGACAAAGATTTCTTAAAAACAATTCTTAACATTGCAGCCACAGCTATCCAAAACTCTCTTATCGTTGAAGAACTAAAAGAATTGAACCGTGAACTTGATTCTAAAATTCAGAGGTTAAATTCATTGTTTGAACTAAGTAAGGAATTCGGTCTTTTTTCCGATACAAAAAAAATTCAACGTTTGCTGATTTTATCTTTGATGGGACAATTTCTCGTTTCGAAATATGCAATATTGAGTTTAAACGATTCAGAGCTTCAGATAATTGATTCTAAATACAATACTGACGAGCTTAATAGTAAAATCAAAGTAATTGATTTTTTGCATATTGATTCACCTGTCAAATCAGAAATGATACAAAAGGCATTTCCTGAACTTGACCAAATGGGAGTAAATCTGATCGTTCCGATGAAAATTCAGAATAAAATAAAAGGGTTAATTTTATTAGGTAAGAGAGTAAACAACATTGATTTTACTGATTCAGATATTGAATTTATATATTCAGTTGGCAGTCTTGCTATTATATCACTTGAGAACAGAAGATTACTTCAAGAAGAAATTGAGAAACAAAAACTGGAAGAAGAAATCGAACTTGCAAGACAAATTCAACAAAACCTTTTACCTTGGGAAATTCCAAAGTCAGAGATTTTTGAAATATCGGCGATAAATCTTCCTTCAAAGCAAGTCGGAGGAGATTATTTCGATGTAATGAAATTAGATAAGGATAAGATATTAGTATCAATAGCTGATGTTTCAGGTAAAGGTATTCCTGCCTCTCTGCTAATGGCGAATCTTCAAGCATTTATCAAACTAATAATTCAGCAGGAATTTGAATTAGATAAAGCAACTGCAACTATAAATGATCTTCTCACTCAAAACACAAGCGATGGCAGATTTATTACTTTTTTCTGGGGAATTCTCGATGAAAAAGAAAAAAGTTTTACTTATGTAAATGCAGGACATAATCCACCTATTTTAATCAGAGAAGATAAAATAATCAGACTATCAGAGGGCGGGATAATCTTGGGAGTAATGAAAACGATTATTACTTACAATAAAAATAAAATTTCTCTGCAATCAGGAGATATGATTGTTCTCTTTACCGATGGTGTTTCTGAAGCTATGAACACAAATTCAGAGGAATTCGGAGAGGATAAATTAGAAGATTTATGTAAAAACTTGTCAACTCTCTCCGCTCAAACTGCACTTGAATTTATTAAAAAAGAAGTGGAATCATTCACACACGGAGCACCACAATCCGATGATTTGACGTTAATGGTTATTAAAATAATGTGAATTTTACTTCCAGTTTATTATGAAAACTTATATGATTTTTAAATTTAACATTTATAGTGTTTTGGGTCCATTGACAAATTTAAAACCAAAGTACGAGGATTTAGATATTTGTTTTAACATTTAACTCGTTGTTGTTATTAGTTTTCTAATATTATAAACAAAAGCTGCCATTACAAATTCAAATCTGTGTCCTCTGTGTACCAACAAAAATAATCTTAAAAAGCAATCTGCTTTTTTACTTTTTTCTCTAAATATACTTCCTAAAATTATATTTTTCTGCCAACAAGGTTTTTTCATCTGATGGTAATGATGTAAAATAAGATCTCCAGCCCGGGCAAAAGTTTATATGCCATCTCCAGAATCTTCCAAGAAAAGATTTTGGATTATAATCATATTTTTTCCGAAGATTACAATTTGCACATTTAAGATTTTCCATGCATCTCCTAAAAAATTAAAGTTGAACACCCAAACTTAGCAAAAATTTCTGCCGAAAAATTAATTGTTTGTTTTAGCGAATTGTTTTTATCTATTATCTGAATTAGGTTTAAGAAACAGAATTATATTATTCCTAAATCACAAAATGAAATTAGGTTTTATCAGCGATATTCACGAAGACATTGAAAGTTTAGAACAAGCTTTCAAAACTTTATCAAAAGAAAATTGCGATTCAGTTTTGTCTCTTGGTGATATTGTCGGATTTACACTTCCCTTTTACAGATATATTTCAACCAGAGATGCCAATGAATGTGTTCGTTTAGTTAAAGAAAACTGTTCACTTTCTGTAATCGGCAATCACGATCTCTATGCAATTAAAAAAATTCCAGATTATAAAGCAGGATTTGACTATGATGATAATTGGTATCAGCTTGATTACAAAGTCAGAGCAAAGAAAGCCCGAAACAGAATCTGGCTTTACGAAGATAATGAAATAAAAACGCGTCTGAGTGAAGAGTCAAAAGAATTTCTTTCAAACCTAAAAGAAGTTGATTTCTTTGATGCGGGCAAATTTAAAATAATGATATCCCATTTCTGTTTTCCTGATTTTTCTGGCTCTGCTATTTTCTTCCCCGGCGAAGTTTTCCACTTAAATAAGCATTTTGAATTTATGAAAAATAATGGTGCAAAATTAAGTCTTTCAGGACACGGTCATCCGGATGGAGCAATTTCTGTTGATGAAGATAATTTTACATTGTTGAAATTTGGCAAATTTACATTATCTGAAAACCTAAATTGGTTAGTTATTCCTTGTATTGCTCGAACGACAAGACCTAACGGAGTTTTAACTTTAGATACTGAAACAAGAGAATTCAAAATAATTTCCTTAAAGAAATGACATATATTAAATCCATTTTGATAATTGAGAGTGTATTATGAAACTTATTAAAAAAAACATAAAAGATATTTCTTTTGTTAAAGTATTGCTTCCAACATTGATAACCATCGCTTTACTTATAACAGCAATTTTTGTGGTTGTAATACCTCAGTTTGAAAATATAATTATAGACAGAAAACGTGAAATGATTCGAGAACTTACTAATTCCACGATAAGTATGATTGAACGTTGGTACAAACTCGAAAAAGAAGGACGATTAAACAATGCTGATGCTCAAAACTCGGCAAAGCAATTCGTTAAAAGCTTACGATATGGTGATGATCAGAAAGATTATTTCTGGATTACAGATTTAGTCCCCAATATGATTGTTCATCCATATAAACCTGAGCTTGAAGGAAAAAGCCTCAAAAAGTTTGAAGACTCACACGGTAAATTTCTTTTTGTTGAAATGGTCAATGTTGTTAGAAAAAATGGCGAGGGTTATGTTGATTATATGTGGCAATGGAAAGATGATTCTCTTAAAATTGTTCCTAAACTTTCCTACGTTAAAATGTTTGAACCCTGGAATTGGGTAATAGGAACAGGTATTTACATTGAAGATGTTAAACAAGAAATAAGTAACCTTGAAAGAAACATAATTTCAATTTCTGTTATCATTACGATATTAAGTTCAATCCTTTTGATTTATATCGCCTATCAGAATTTGATTAGCGAAAAACTGAGAAAGGAGGCTGAAGATGAATTAAAAGAATCACGTGAACGATATAGAATGCTGGTTGAAGTATCGAGCGAAGGATTGATAATGATTCTCGACAACGGACAAATTTTCTTTAACAAAACATTTTATCAAATGCTCAATTTTCCAGAAGAGCCAGAGAAAATAAATCTTCCCAATCTTTTCAAATCAATCCCCGAATCTCGAATTATTGATTTCACATCTCTCAAGCTAAAAGAAACTACCGAAGGCATTAATGAAAAAATTGAAACACAATTGGTTAAAAACAACGGAGACTTTATTGATGTTCTATTAGATATTTCAAACATAACTTTTATGAATAATAATGGCGTGGTAATTAATGTAAAAGATATTAGCACAAATAAAGAAATAAAAGACGCTTTAGATTACACAAAAGAAAAATATATCGCTCTTACAAATCAGATTTCTATTGGTGTATTCAGAACCTTAGCTGACAAAAAATTATCATTGCTTGAATTCAATCCTGCTTTGTTAAATATACTCGCTTTGGAATCTGAACAAAATTTAATTAATAAATCCATTTTAGATTTCTTTTATGAGAAAGAAGACATCGGTTCTTTAGTTAATGAAATCTTTAATTCTGGAATGATTAAAAACAAAATTGTCAGACTTAAAAAAAATACTGGATTGATTATTACAGTATCGCTTTCGGCGGTGTTGGTAAAAAATAACAACAATCAAATTGGATATATTGATGGTATAATAGAAGACATATCCGAACAGCAAAGAACAGACAAAGAAATTGAAAAAATAATTTCTGACTTACAAAATTCTTTTTCATTATTGAGCCAAAAAATCACACCATATATAAAAAAGTTGTCTGTATGTAAGCACAATATATCTGTGCGGGAAATTTCAAAAATATTGACCGAATCAAATAGTAACACTGTTTTAATTGAGGGATATGAAAACGAAGAAATTGGTATTGTAACAGATCACGATTTGCGCGAAAGAGTAATTGCTCAAGGTAAAAGTATGGAAACGCCAGCTTATGAAATTATGACCGCACCAATTGCTTCAATAATATCTTCATCTTCTATTTATGATGCATTAGTAAAAATGCGTGAAAAACAGATTCGACATCTTATTGTTAAAAATCCCGAGAATAAAACTATTGGCATAGTTGACATTGATGATTTGTTTGAAGTTTCATTTTCGAACTTTTTATTTTTTATTAAAGAAATTGAATCAACTTCAGATGTCAAAATGCTCAGCGACTATAGGAATAATTTATTGCACCTGATTACAAAAATGATTTTCAACAAAGTTGAAGTTCGAAGCGTTACAAAAATGATATCGTTGATTGCCGACGCAATAATTAAAAAAATTATTAACAAATCCATTCAACAACTTGGAAATCCGCCCTGCAAATTTGCATTTATTACTATGGGCAGTGAAGGTCGCGAAGAACAAACTCTTGCAACTGATCAGGATAACGCTATCATTTTTGAAGATGTTTCTGAAGAAAAATTATCTGAAGTTCAAAACTACTTCTTACAACTTGGTGAACTGATATCTAATGACTTGAATAATGCAGGATATTCATTCTGCAAAGGCGGAATTATGGCAAAGAATATTAAATGGTGTCAACCCATTAGTGTTTGGAAAAAATATTTCACTAATTGGATTACAACTTCATCTCCGCAAGATTTACTTGATGTAAAAATCTTTTTTGATTTCAGATTTGTTTTCGGTGATGAAAAGTTAAATATAATTTTAAGAGAACATATTCAGAATGTTGTAAAGAAATATCACTCATTTTTCGTTTATATGGCGGAAAATTTAATAAACACAGAACTGCCCGATTCAGCACTCAAGTTGAAAGCTCCTTTTGATATTAAATTAGTTATGTTGCCGGTAATTGATTTTGCCCGACTTTATGGTTTGAAATTCGGATTAGCTAATACCAACACCTTTGAAAGACTCGAGTTTATAAAAGAAAAAGGTGTTCTTTCTGAAACAATGATTGATAACATTTCTTTTTCTTACAATGCACTTATGAATATACGGCTTCAACATCAGTCCCAAAATCAAATTTCTCTTAAACCAGCTGATAATATTGTTAACCCACTTCACCTTTCTGAATTTGACATAGTTATAATCAAAAAATATTTTTCTGTTCTTAAAGAAATTAAAGACAAAATAAACCTCGAATTCAAGGGGACATTAGTCAGATAAAAGGAGCTTTTGGACTGCAACATTTTATTTACTTTTAGGTTATCTTAGGTTTATTTCTCTTAAGGTAGCATTATTTTTTCCGCTGAAACTCTTTTAGGTTCTCAATAATTGCCCTAATTTACAAGCGAATTTTTTAAAATTAATTAACTTATAATTACTCACTATATCGGGGATTCAATATGGGAATAAATTCACAGCGGGTTCATCAAATCTTAACCTCAGATAAGTTTAAAGATCTCGTCCGCAAGAGATTAACTGTTTCAATTTCACTCACAATAATTATGCTTCTTGCATATTTCGGTTTTATGCTTTCAATTGCCTTCTTTAAAGATTTTCTAACCATTAAAATAGGCGAACATATAACTCTCGGTTTACCTATTGGTATTGGAGTTATCGTATTTGCCTGGCTTCTTACAGGAATTTATATCCACTGGGCAAACAATAAATACGATAAAGCCGTTCGAGAATTAAGAAATGAAATTCTTGAAAATTAATTGTTTATCCAAATCTTTAAAGAAAACAGGAGTGAAAATTGGAAAATATACAAACAACTTTAGGTCAAGTTAATATTGCATCAATTATAATATTTTTTGCATTTGTTGCCGTTACACTTGCAATAACATACTGGGCAGCGAAAAAAACAAAAACAACTTCAGAGTTTTACGCTGCTGATAGAAGTATTTCCGGCTTCCAAAATGGTTTAGCATTAGCTGGTGATTATATGAGTGCAGCTTCCTTTTTAGGGATTGCCGGAATGGTAGCTTTGAAAGGTTACGATGGACTTATCTATTCAATCGGCTTTTTAGTCGGCTGGCCCTTAGTAATGTTTTTAGTCGCTGAGCCACTTAGAAATTTAGGGAAATTTACTTTCGCTGATGTGGTGGCTTTCAGATTAAAACAAAAACCTGTTCGAATTGCTTCATCAATGGGTTCTTTAATGACTATCGTTTTTTATTTAATTGCTCAAATGGTTGGAGCCGGAGCTTTGGTTAATATTTTGTTCGGATTCCCTTATGAAGTTGCTGTCATTATCGTTGGATTGGTTATGATATCTTATGTTCTCTTCGGCGGTATGTTAGCTACAACTTGGGTTCAGATTATTAAAGCAGTTTTGTTAATTGGCGGTACTACTTTTTTAGTTATTATGACTTTAGCACAATTTGGAATGAACCCAATAACTTTATTTGAAGTCGCTACTGAAAAATATGGCGATGTTATTTTATCACCAGGTGGATTTGTAAAAAATCCTTGGGACGCAATTTCATTAGGGCTTGCGCTTATATTAGGCACCGCAGGTTTACCTCACATCCTAATGAGATTTTTTACCGTTCCTGATGCAAAACAAGCTCGTAAATCTGTTTTTATTGCAACTGGTTTTATCGGTTACTTCTACATTCTAACTTTTGTAATTGGCTTTGGTGCTATGGTTTTAGTGGGGCAAGATGTTATTAGCAGTTTCGATAAAGGTGGAAATATGGCTGCATTATTATTATCCGAATCTGTCGGAGGACAATTCTTCTTGGGATTTATTGCTGCAGTCGCATTCGCAACTATTCTTGCAGTTGTCGCTGGACTTACATTATCAGGGGCGTCAACTCTTTCTCACGACCTTTATGTTAGTGTGATTAAAAAAGGTAAAACTGATGAAGCCGGCGAAGTAAAAGTAGCAAGAATTGCAACTCTGATAATCGGCTCTTTGGCAATTATTTTGGGTTTAATCTTTAAAGGACAGAATGTTGCTTTTATGGTGGGATTAGCTTTTTCGATTGCTTCAAGTGCTAATTTTCCTTCCTTAGTTCTTTCAATATTTTGGAAAAACTTTACAACCAAAGGAGCAGTTGCAAGTATTATAACAGGCTCATCTCTTGCTGTAATTCTGATTATTTTAAGCCCAACTGTTTGGGTTGATATTATTGGCAATCCTGAACCAATCTTTGGTCTAAAGAATCCTGCTATTATATCTATGCCGGCATCTTTTCTTGTTGCTTTCATCGTTTCAAAATTAACCGCAGAAAAAGAAGCTGCCGAAAAATTTGAAGATGAAAAATTAAGAACTTATTTGGGAATAGGAGCTGAATAAATCAAATTAGAAAGGAAAATATTATGAAGAAATTTTTATTTACTCTTTTAGTAATTATTAGTTCGATTTCTTTTGCACAAGATTTTGGTATTTCTTTTTCCGGATTTGTAAAGACGGATATTATTTATGATTCAAGACAAACAGTCTCATTAAGAGAAGGTCATTTTCTTCTCTATCCCGCAAATGAAAAACTCGATTTGAATAATACCGATGTAAATGCTGCAAGTAATTTCAACATTTTATCAATTCAAACCCGATTGCTCGGAAAAATAACAGGACCTGATGCCTTTGATGCAAAAACCTCAGGACAGATTGAAGCAGAATTTTTCGGAACTTCTGATGCAGATGTTAATGGATTAAGACTCCGACACGCTTTCGTAAAATTTGATTGGGAAAGAACTTCTTTGCTTGTTGGTCAAACCTGGCATCCAATGTTCATTTCTGAAGTTTTTCCCGGAGTAGTTTCTTTTAACACTGGCGCTCCATTTCAACCTTTTTCAAGAAATCCTCAAATAAGATTATCTCAAACTTTTGATCATATTAAAATGATTATCACTGCTGCATCACAAAGAGATTTTTCAAGTAACGGACCGGATGGTTTTACAAGCGCTTATCTTAGAAATTCTATCCTTCCAAATCTTAATGCTCAGCTTCAGTTCTCTAAAGCAAGTAACCTGATTGGAGTTGGATTAGATTTCAAGAAAATTACTCCAAGAATTGTAACTACAAAAAACTTTATTACAAAAAAATCAATTTCAACTTTATCTTTTACCGGATACTTTAAATTCAATGCGGATCCATTTTTAATCAAATCTCAAACTGTTTATGGATCTAATCTTGCTGATTTAATGATGATTGGAGGTTATGCCGTGAGAGCAACTAATGCTGCCGATGGACAGGAAGAATATACCGGCATAAAAGTTCTTTCTACCTGGGCTGAAATAATTTACGGCAAAGAAATAGAATTTGGTTTATTCGGTGGATACAGCAAAAATCTTGGCGCTGATGAAAACATTTCCGGCTCTTATTATGGTAGAGCAACTAATATTGATAATCTTTTTAGAATTTCTCCAAGAATACAGTGGAATTCGGGCAAATCAAAAATATCAACAGAATTAGAATACACTTCTGCAGCTTATGGAAAGAATAATAATTCAAACAAAGGGAAAGTTATTGATACAAAAAATTTTTCAAACTTGAGATTATTACTTGCAGTCTATTATTTCTTTTAGAAATTGAAAAAATTATTACTCTGAATTCAAAAAGATTTTGTGATAGAATAATGGTTAAATTCAACTTCGTGTCTTTGAGTCTTCGTGGCATTTATGCTTTTTGCCACCAAGGCACCAAGACACGAAGAAATATGTCATCTTTTTTTAATAATTCTTATCTGACCAAAATCATTTTTTTAGTCTCGATATAATCGCCAGCTTGTAACTGATAAAAATAAACTCCGCTTGGTAATGTAGAATTTATAATGTAGAATGTAGAATGAGTTCCTGCCTCATAATAGTCATCTACTATTGTTTCTATTTCTCTGCCAAGAACATCGTATAATTTTATAGTTTGCCAACTGCCTACTGCCGACTGCCAACTGATCGTGGTGCCGGGGTTACCGCCAAAGGGGGATCCGCCTATAGCTGAAAATGGATTGGGATAGTTTTGATATAACACAAATTCTTGTGGTTGAATTAAATCTGTTTCACTTTCAACTTCAGTAAGATTATCAAATCTTCCTAACTGAATTAAATATTTTATATCTGTATAATTTGTTAAAGACCATCTCAGATTATCAAATGCAACAACTTGTCTTGGACCAATACTTCCACTTGCTCTGTAAGTAGATGAATCTACTTTTGTAGTTTGTCTTGCATCAACTACCATAAAAGGGATAGATGTATTTCCTGAGATACTTTTATAAGAAGAAGATATCTGAACTCTGTTGGTCCCATTCAAATAAAGTCCTATTCTGTTCCTTGCTCTCATCAAGCCCCAGAGTACAGAGCTCATTCTGTTTTCATAGTAATCTGAATTTTCAAAAACCAAAGGCTGAAAAACAAAATCACCGAAAATATTTAACCCATCATTTAAAGTCATCCTTCCACGATATGATGCATATAAATCGGAATCTGTGTTACCGACATAAATTCGACCTGCAATTTTCCCCGAGTTACCAAAAAAGAAAATTGGCTTGCTTGATTGAACAGCAGATTGAAAAGCATTCCTCAACAGATTTCCTGATTGATTAAGGTAGGACAGAACATTTAAAGAATCTCCGGCAAAAACAATGCAAGTTGCGGAGTTAATTTTGTTTGCTTCATTTTGATCATTCAGGTTAGTGTTTGTAAGATAAAGAACTGAGTGATTAAAACTATTACTGCTTAAATAATTTGTAATTGTAGAAACTGTATTAGCAAATCCCGGATGAGAAATAATCAATACATTTCCACTATTTACTGATGAAAGATAGCTGGACAGATTAGTATTTAATTGGGCAGTGATGTTATTATTTCCCGTCAGATAAATATCTGTTTGGGGAAACTGCCAAACTCTGCTTGTATCAACATCTTTTGCTGATGTTGGAATAAAAACTATTTGCTTGCTTGAAAAATTGAACTTCCAACCTTTAGTAAGAATGTGAGCTTTTAAGTTTTCAATTGTGTACTTGCCAGATGTAAATGTTGAGTATTTGGTTAATTCATCTTTATAAAAAACTGAAACTGTCCCACTTCCCATTACTTCTCCGGTTCCATCAGGAGAAATGCAAATTGCTGTTCTGTCATCAACACCAACACCAATAAAATCTCTGCCAGCATTAAAGTGTTGATTATAAATCATTGCAATCAGTCTTCCGTGTCTGCCTCTTTCAATAAAGTGAGTATCGAATAAGACATTCGGTATAAGTTTTAAAAAATTGTTTTCAAATCTCATTAAACCATTAAAAGGATTTTGAAGCGCTTCATCTGGATATACCGATCCCAGTTGAGCAGAAAAATCTATTTCGCCAAGAACTGCTGCTCCTGCACTTGTTCCTGCAATAACCCCACCGTTATTAAAAACAAATTGAATAGCAGAGTCAACCTTTGTTCCTTTCCAGAATCTGATATAATCCCATTGATTGCCTCCCCTAATAAATATTCCTTTCGCAGTAATAAGTTCATCATACGTTGATTGAAGATTTGCTGAAGACACATTTGGAATTGTTTTATTATATGCAGAGCTTGCACCAAGAGACAAAAAATAATTCGGCAGCCAGCTTGAAGCGTCAGCAACATCAATAATAATAATTTTACCGCTGTCTGCTTTCTGAACTATCCATCTGTAGGGAGCATCACTCCAATCATTATAACTTTCCGAACCACCGCCAATTGCACAGACATAGCCTTGGGCAAGGAGAGTAAGATTAAGAGTAAGAGAAAGATTAAGAATAAGAAGTATAATTTTCTTTAAAGTCATATACATTAAAATTTATAATAGCTTGTTGAATATGGAGGAGCTGAATAAAAGGTTCTTTGCACAACTTAGTGTCTTAGTGACTTTGTGGCAGCTGTTCTGAATCATTTTGAGTAACGACGTTATATTTGCCACTAAGGCACCAAGGCTCAAAGAAAACATTCTTTTTACTCAGCCCCGTTGTTTTTTCACAGATAATGATTTTTCAAAATTATAACCCAATTACGATACAATTTAAAAAAGATTACATTGTAATTTTCAATGATATTCTATGAACACTGGGCAATATATCATAAATAGAATAAGCATAATCAAAATAAATGAAACTATCTGAAAGAGGAACATTTGCACCAGCCCCAAAACTGAATTTCTGATCATCATAATTATACTTATATCCGCCTCTTAAAAATATTCTATCAAAGAAGGAAATTTCAGTACCAAAATGAACTCTTTCTTTATTATCATTAGGATGTGTTGCGTCTATTCCTCCCCTGACTTTAAAGTACTCTGACTGATAAACATCGAAACCAATTCCAACCTGAAAATGCAATGGTAAAGGATATTCGTTAGTTTGCAAACGTGCAGGAGCTAATCTACTTAATGGGAAATTATCATTCTTTAGATGAGTAATCGCCAGATCTGGACCGTCGAACTTCATATCACCGCCGAAGTTTGTCATACTCATTGCAATTGTCAAATTTTGAAAATCTATCAGATATTGTGTCCCTATATCGAAAGCAAAACCATTTGCAGTTTCATTCCAAATCTGCTGGTTAATATATTTTACTGTTAATCCAACACTAAACCTATCTGTAAGATATTTAGCATAAGTTACACCCAAAGCAAGATCGCCGGCATCAAAAAATCTTCCTGTACCATTTGGTTGTTCTTCTGTGGTAATTTCCATTTTACCTGTTGAAAACATTATAACATTTGCACCAATAGTTCCAAAATCTCCAAGATTGTATGCAACTGATGCAGCACTTAAATCAAACAAGTCAAACCAGTTTGCATAAGAGAAGAATACTTCGAAGTTTCTAACTTTTGTAATTCCCGCCGGATTATAAAACACAGTGCTCGCATCATCAGCTAAGCCGACAATTGCGCTTCCCATTGCCTCTGCTTTAGCACTAACAGGAATTTGAAGAAACTGCGCTCCGCTGGTTCCAAGATTTGGATTCTGTGCAAACACAAATTGTGCAAAAAGAAATAACGAGATTATAAATATTATATTTTTCATTTTCTTCTCCATCCCAGTTATTTAATTACCGCAAAACGTTCTTTATATTCTATATCGCCGGATTTAACTACATAGATATAAACACCTGGAGCAATTTCTCTTCCGCCCTCAGCTCGCAAATCCCATGTCGCTGTTCCGCTTGTTGAATTGTGATAAATTGTTTTTACTAAATCTGCATCAACCGTGAAAATATAAATATTACATTCGGGAGGAAGATTAATAAATTGAATTTGTCTCAATGGTTCTCTTCTTAGTTCACCGAATTCAGGTTCGAAAAGTGAAGAAACAACGTATGGATTTGGAACGACTCTGATTTTATTAATATTCTCTTTAATATTTACTTTGTTTACAACTGAACCTTTTATTTCAAACGAATATGCATCTTTAACATTTGGTAATACTGGTTTTATCACTTCAACAGAGAATTTATTGCCAGCTTTAGGAACCGCACTTTCTGAGAAAGTAACTTTACCTAATATTCCATTAAATCTAAAAGTACCAAGATTATAAACAGTGTCGGTACTGATGTTTATATTATTCGCACTGACAGAAATTAACAAGAAAGGCTTACCATTTTTAATTCCATTTCCTTCCACATTAACGATATATGTATTCTGAACGACAAGAGTTTCTGCATCAACACTAAATTCCATCTTGAAATTGTCTGTTCCACCAATTCTCGAAACGCTTTTAATGATAGCCGGTTTATTTAATGAAAAAACAACACCATCCGAAGTTGAATAAACTTGATTTAATGAGAAAGCTCTCTTATCAACCACAGTTAATGAATCATTTTTACTTACATTAACTGCGTAAGAAATTGTGATAAGGTCTCCCATTTCTGGTCTTAAATCAGCAGGAGTTCCTACAGTATCTGTAAATCTTATTTGCAAGCCGTGTCCGGTAATTGTTAAAAGTCTGCCGCCTGATGGATAATTGTAACCGGCTCTAATCATCTCTCCAGTGGTTAAATTCAATAAATCGAAATTGTTCGCAGAATTGAATTTAATTCCATATTTGATCGGCTTGGTTTGTGATGAATCTGTTATTGTTATTGTTACCTGAGTAGCGGGATTCCCAATTTCTGTTTTAGCAACGTAATTAAAATTAACTTTATATTTTCCACCGGCAAGATTTTCATTATCAACAGGATTTACATTTAACTCATAATTAGAAACCCCTGAACCAATTTTTGTTATATTAGTTGCAGAAACCGGCTGCCGCCCGATTGCGTTTGAACGAGGAATAATCGAAATAGTATTATCTGCAGCGAGAGTATTTCCGATTGCGCTCTCTAAGCTCGGAACCAAATCATTCCCTCTATCAAATGCAGTTAATGAATACCAATATTCAAAACCATTTAAGATAGTAGTATCGGTAAAACTATATTGAATACCTGTATTTTTTCCGATATCGTTCTTCACATCAAATTCTGCTATTTTTTCCCAGTTGATGCCTTTATTTATTGAGCGATAAATTTTATATCCTTCAAAATCATATTCACCTGAAGAGGCATCCGGTTTTCTTTCTGATCTGTCATCCCAATATAATAATGCTTGTCGGTCGCCCGCATATCCATAAAGTTTAGGTCTTTCCGGTGGTTTAGGAAGATTAAAACCAGCATCCACTGTGTTTTTAGCAGTGGTAGCGGCTGCAAGCATCTCTTCCTTTGTCTCGCCTGCCACAAAAGCAATAACGAAGGTAAGTGTATCTCCAACATTAAGTCTATAGGGTCCTGATGATATCGTTGCAACGATATCTAAACCAGAAGCAGGAATAGTTGTTGGATCATCATAATGTAGATTAGTATTATTTCCAAGATGAAAGAACTTTGGTCCCAATGAGGAATTATAAAGAGATGGAGAACTTGCCATTCTTCCAAACTGAACTGAATCAATATCAACATCATCATCATATAAGCTATAGTGCATATCTGTAACACCAAGTTCTACTCCATTAACTTTTGGAGTTTTTAACATTGCAACTCCGAAGAATCCTGTCTTCCCGCCAGGCCATTCGGGTGAGATTCCATCATCGAAGAAATAAACTAATCCTAGTGATTTAATAAAATCAATTCTATCGTCAGCATATTCGGGAACTCCTCCGCTTATATTTCCTACATCAATATCGCAGTACATTGCAAAATAAACGCTGTCAAGATTTCTTTTTCCAACTAATTGATATTTATAGAATAAAATATTTTTGGCAAATGCAACACCATAAGCATAACCAGTTTGAATCAGTTGTATTCCCAAAATTTCTTTTGAATTATTGCTATCACTAAAAACACAGTAACTGTCTTGGTCTGATAGAAAAATATTATTGCCTTGAGAATCTTTTACGGGCCAGCCTTTTACAGGATGCCAGGTTTGAGGATTATCACTAAAGGCAACTTGAGCTAAATCAGGATTATGATAACCGCCGACTGCTTCCCATTCTTCGTTTGTTGTATGTAAACCTTGAACAACATTGTTGGGAATTCCAACCCAAGGATTGACTCTATAGATATAATGTTTTGTGCTGTTAATTGGGAATTCACCAGAAGGTCCCTGCGTAATTCTTCTTGGATAAAGTTTGCCGCGATTTTCAAAAAACAATCCAATGTTACTTGCATTGTGAATTCCAGCAGCTCTATCTCCAATTCCAAGAGATTTTTCAAGACAGCTTCTTGAGAGTATTTCATCTTTTTGTTTTTTATTTTGAGATAAAACTGTAGTTGTGAAAAAAAGCAAAACCAATAGAATGATGATATTTTTCATCTTCATTTTCCTTCATTAAAATTTTCAGAATCTGATTGTTGCACCAAGTCGAACTGATCTTGGCGGACCAAAATTAGAGGGATCTCTCATCCATTCGAGAGAATGATTACCTTCAAAAGTGAAATCGGGTTCTCCGGTATCACGATAAACATAAAGGATATTTTTATGATCAGTCAAATTCAGAATTTCAGCAAACAGGCGAAGTCTGAAATTTTTATAAATATCGAATTCTTTGCCAAACATAAAATCAAGAGTGTAGGTACTCGGTTGTCTTAGAGAATTTTTTTCAACAAAACCAACATCTCTGCCACCCGGAGTATATGGAGCTCCTGAACTTAAACGAAATACTAAACTAAAATCCATCTTTTCAAAAATGTGATAACCTAAAACCTGTGGCCCTTCACTCGTTGGAACAGTATATGTGCCTGTTAAATTCAGTATATGGGTTCTATCAAAGTCGAGATAATAAAGCAAAGTAGATTCTTGAGTACCGGGATATTGTTCTGTCTCGGAGGAAGCGCTTCCTTTAGCAACCGAATAAGTGTAACTCAATCCACCTGAGAAATATTTGTCTGGTCTTATGTCAAGGTTCACTTCAAAACCTTTAACATTTGCATAATCTTCATTAACATATAGCGTATAGCCAGTATATCTGCCATCAACAAATGGGAAGTAATATCGAGTTCCTATCAAACCAGTAATGTCTCTATAATATGCAGTAACATTAATTGCAATTCTATCGGTGAATTGGTGTGCAACCCCAACTTCGTATGAAATTGTTCGTTGAGCATCAAGGCTTGGTTGACCAAATAGAGGTTCTCTTACATTCAGATCGTACTGGTTGTTTTCAAAAAGATACTGAAAGTCTGGATTTTGGAAAAAGTGCCCGTAAGAAAAATGTAGTTTTGTTCTTTCAGAAATCGGATGTGCAATGCCAATTCGTGGTGATAATTGTGATCTTGGTTTTGCTTTTACTAATGAGCCGGGCTTTAATGGATCTTCTCTGAAAATAATATTAGCATTCATCAAATCGTATCTTAAACCGATATTGATAACTAAATACGGTAATTCAATTTTATCTTGAATATAACCAGCAAATTCAAAAGGTTCGGTTATGTAATCATTTTTATATGGGAAATTTCTTTTCGGATCATATACATAAAAATATTTCAATCTGTGTTTTTTGTAAGACAATCCAAACTTAACTTCATTAAAATTGTTTATCTGCCAAACTGCATCTGCTTTCCAATCTAAGGTAGTGGTGCGGCTGTCAATCAATTCAAGCGGGTCAGCTAAACTAAAAAATTCAAATCCGTTTCCAATTGGAAGGTATCTTCGTTTAGATGTTGGTAAATATTCTGATGTGTCTTTATCAATTCCCGAATAATACCCTTGATTGAAATAAGAAAATTTAACGTCGTAAAAAAGATTGTTTTGAACTGTGTGAGTAATGGCTAATGTTGTTTGCCAACTATCTGTTCTTATTCTTAAATATTGTTCGGGAATGTATTTATAAGCGTGATTGTAGCTCTGTCTTTTTCCTTTACTTCCTCTATTTGACAGAGCAATTTTAAATCCTTCTAAAGCAGTTGTTGTAAGTTTTGTAAAAAATGTTCTTTCGTTATTATAACCGAAGGGGAGATAGCTGCCACGTTTATCCTGGTCAGCAGAAATAAAAAATTTCAAATCGTTTGTGAAAAGCGGACCGCTTAAACTTCCGTTAATTCGGGATTCGTGAAGGTTTGCATATCTTTCTATTCCGAATTCCGATGTTCTCATTTCTAATTTACCGCTTAATTTATCTGAGCCATCTCGTGTAACAATATTGACAACACCACTGAGTGCGTTTCCATATTCTGCGTTGAAAGTTCCACTAAGTAAACTCATTTCCTGAATTGCATCATTGTTTAGTTGGGTTGCAAGTCCGCCTAAGAGAGGATCAACGACAAGCATTCCATCAACCATATAAGCAACTTCATTTGAACGACCACCCCTGATATGAAGATTTGAACCACTGGCAACAACACCTGCCTGCAATGAAAGTAGTTCTGTAAAACTTGCAACCGGGAGGGCTTCAATCTCATCTCTGCTTATTACAGAAATTGAACTTGTCAGATCTTTTTGAATTAATGGTGTTTTTGCTGTAACAATTACTTCACCAACCTGAAGGGTTTGTGGTTTTAAGTCAACAGAAAGATTGGTTGTCTGATCAACAATAATAACAACGTTTTGCATTAGAACCGTTTCATAACCAATGAATGAAATTCTCACATTATATCTTCCTGGCGGGATATTAAGAATTACATACTCTCCTTTAAGATTTGTTGCCGCACCAAAAGATGTTCCTTCAATCAAAATATTTGCACCAACAAGAGGCTCGCCAGTGTCAGCATCTTTAATTACACCACTAAGTTTTCCGGTTGTGCCTCCCAAAAGAAATGTTGAAATCAGAGCAACAATTAAAAAGATTTTTTTCATACTGTCTCCTTTTATCAGATAATTAAAATATCACCTGATTTTGATCTGTCATTATTTTTTCACTCTCTTTAAGAATTTTTTTTGCAATAGATTTATTTTTTACTGCACAAGCAGTAGCAATTGCATTTATAAGAACGGAAATAGCAGCAAACGAATTTGTGAAAAGCATATTTTCACTTTTAACTGTCAACGCTGCTTCTGAAAACGCCGCTATTGGTGCAGTTGATTTGTTTGTAATACTTATTACTTTAATTCCCTTATCATTAGCGAATTCTGCCACATCAACTGTTTCTTTCGAATATGGCGGAAATGAAAAACATATCAGCAAATCGTTTTTATTCATATACAAAACTTGCTCGTGGAAGAGCGTATGTGTATGTTTAAGAACAGAAGCATCTACACCAACTTGAGTTAGTTGATAAGAAAGAATTTCAGCAACAAGATACGAAATTCCTAATCCGGCAGTAAATACACGATCTGATTTAAGAATTGTTTCAATAACTTTATTGAAAATCTCTCTATCAATGTTAGATAAAGTGTCGTTAATATTTTTCACATCCATATTTGCAACAGATGTTAGGATATCATTATCAAGTTTACTTTTATCAACCAGAGGAAAAATTTCATTTTTCTTAAGGTGTTTTTTTAATGAATCTGAGACTGCATCTCGCAATTCACTAAATCCGGTGAAGCCTATACTTTGTGCAAATCGAATAACAGAAGCAACACTAACTCCAACTTGCTTTGAAACTTCGTGGACATCAATAAAAGGAATATTGTCAAAGTTATCAATTACAAAGTCTGCAACCTTGCGCTGATTGTTTGGTAGTAAATCAAACTTGTTTTGAATTTTTTCTCTTATTTCTTTGTAACGGCTTACCATATATTTTATAAAAAAATTGTCGCACTTAGATAAACTCAGTGCGACAATAATTTATTTTATCGAATTAAAATCATCTTTTTAGTTTCAGTAAAATTTCCTGCACGGAGTTTGTAGTAATAAACTCCGCTGCTGAGATTTGAAGCATCAAAATCATATTGGTAAATACCCGGTGTTAGTTCTTGATTAACTAATGTTGCAACTTCATTTCCCAGCACATCGAAAACTTTGAGAGCAACTTGTTGAGTATTACTAATTGAAAATTGAATTTTGGTATTTGGATTAAATGGATTTGGATAGTTTTGTTCAAGCGTGTAAGCAGTGGGTAAATCTGAAATTTTATCAACACTTAAAACAGTATTATACTTTACTTCAGCCTCATTGATTGCATTAATAATTTCATCCTGATTTTCTCCAATTGCAAAGGCAAAAAATACAATATTAGAATCATTAGAATTAATAGTTCTAAAGCTTAAAGAAGGAATGGTAACCGGTCCTTCAACCCCACCAGGATATTGAGGTTGAATCGAACCATAGTTTAACCAGTTCCAGTAGTTTGAATCAATCGTATAACCAGTAAACCATTCAAAAGAATATAGAGAATGAAGGTTACCGGAAAGCAATTTTACTCCCATATTTCTGCTTGTTCCTCTATGAAATCGTATAATTCTATTCGTTTGAAGATATGTTACGGTATCGTTACCATAAGTCTGATTTAACTCAGGAATAATGTCTAACCCAATTTTTGCATTAATTGGATTTGTTTCTCTGTTTCTAATAGTCAATTTAAGTATCATATATCTTGCATTAGTCCAACTATAAATATTATACTTAACCAACACATCAGGTGGATTGCCGGAATAAGCATTGTTGTATGTTCCGGTAATTTCAAAGTTGCTTAAAGTTGGGTTGGCAACTAATGTTGTTGGGACTTCAACATCAGCATCATTTTGATAATCCCAAACTTGTGTAGGACTTACACCAACCAAAACTGAAGCTCTCTGTAGATGTCTTACCTGATCGGAAGTTGTAAAGATTCTGATTCTTCCATAAGTATTAACATTTACATCAATTTGCCCTGTGCTGAATGTCGCCTGGGATAAAACATCAATGCTTCCTAAGAGAAGAATTAAAAGAAAGAAAATTGCGTTTTTCATAGTGAACCTCTTTTATTGTTGATTAATAATTTTTATTAAAATCAATGCCATCCAATCAAGTTTGGTGGAATAAGTAAAATAAATCCTAACAGAAAAAGAATTATCATTAACGGTAAAACCCATTTAGCCCATTTATCCCAGGGAACACGAGCCATAGATAACGCACCCATCGTAACAGCAGAAGTCGGAATAATTATATTGGTGTATTCTCCAAGTTGAAAAGCTAAAATTGCAGTTTGTCTTGTAACACCGACAAGATCAGAAAGCGGAGCCATTATTGGCATAGTTAGCGCTGCCTGACCTGTGCCACTATGAACAAAGAAGTTTATTATTGATTGAACAATAAACATCTTTTGTGAAGCAAAAATTGGCGATGAAGATTCAATATATGGCGATAGTCCATATAGAATTGTATCAATAATATTCGCATCTTTTGATAAAACAACGGTTGCTCTTGCAAGCGCTATAATTAGTGCAGTTCCAACAAGATCTTTTGCTCCGTCCACAAACGCTTTAATTAAATCATCACTTGTAAGTCCGCCTATTATTCCTACAAGTATTCCCATAATAAAAAACAAAGCAGAAATTTCTTCAATGTACCATTTAAACTCAACTACACCTACAACAAGCAAAACTAAGGAGAGAACAAATGTTATAAGTACGGTTTTGTGTCTGATTGAAAAATGATTATCGTTATTATAAATTACATCAAAATGTTCGTTCTTTCTTCTTTCTTCATCTTCTTTATACATCGGGCTTATATGGGGATTCTTTTTTAATCTTTTCACATACCACATCAAGAAAATAATAGCAGCTGTAGTAGAAATTGCCCAGCAAATAACTCTATAACCGATTCCTGAAAACAAGGGAACCTCCGCAATTCCTTGTGCAATTCCAACATTAAATGGGTTTAAGAATGCGCTTGCAAATCCTATGTGAGCACCGACTAATGGAATTGCAACACCAACCATAGAATCATATCCTAAAGCAAGGCAAATAGGAACAATTATAAGTACAAATGGAATTATTTCTTCATTCATTCCAAATGTTGCGCCGCCGAGAGAAAACATTAGCATCAAAACCGGAATGAAAAGATTCTGAAGGAGTTTTGAAGTTTTGTATGCTCTTGCAAGTTTGTTAATAAATGAATTTATTGCATCTGTTTTTGCAAGAACATTAAACGCTCCGCCAACAATCAAAACAAAACCAATAATTAAAGCTGCTTCTACAAATCCTTTTAATGGCGAAATGAATAAATCAAAAATTCCTTGTGGATGGCTATCAACATATTTGAATGAGTTTGGAACAACCACTTCTCTGCCGTTCAAAATGGTTCGCTCATATTTACCACCGGGAATAATCCAGGTTAATACTGCAATTAAAACCAGCAGAGAAAAAATCAGTAAATATGTATTCGGCACTTTAAGCCGGAATTTTTTCTTTTGTTCGCTCATTCAATTACTTGTTTTGTTTTTAAATCGAACTTATCGCCGTTGATAAGTAAATGCATTTTCATTCCAGTGATGCCAAGATTTCCGTTCTTATCTTCTCTGATATTTTTTGCCTCGGTTGGATCATAAACTAAAACCTGATTACTGCCAATTACTTCGAATGTTTCATCGGGATTTACAACTATTGCTGTTGATTCGTCAATAGCAATTCCAAGTAAATCGGGATGTTCACACATTAATGTAATTAAGCGGTTGTGTCTTTTCCTTTTAAGAAAATGTTGATCAATAATTGCGTTCTTAATAAAACCAAATCCTTTAGCAGCTTCTATATTGCCTCTTTGTATTGATATAAAAGCTGATGAAGAATCTTTATTCAGCAATTCATTTCCGGTAATCATTATTTCACTTTGAACTGCTGCACCAGCACTTGAACCGCCAATTACTCCACCATTGTTATAAATATCATAAACTTTCTGAAGAAGTTTTGTACCGAGCATATCGCGGGTTAAATCACTTTGATCGCCGCCAAGAAAATAAACTGCATTTGCCCAATCCATTTTTTTAAGATTTGAATCTGCATCTGCTGTTTCTCTTGTAAATAAAAGATAATCTGCTTTTGCTCCAAGCTCTTCAAATTCCTTTTTGTGAAGTTCACTGTTATAAACCGGATCCGAACCAGCGTTCGGAATAATAATTACTCTGGCATTTTCACTACCAGCAAGCTGAATAAATTTTTTTGAGGTTTCTGCTGTATGAACTCCGCCAATAATTACAAGATAACCTTTTGACTGTGCGAAAGAAGATGCCGAAAGCAGTAGAATTATAAATGTGATAAAATATTTTAGTTTCATTGTTAATCCTTTTTAACAAGTTCGAGTGCAATTTCAGCTGATTTGATTAAATCCTCAATATAAACGAACTCATCATTTGAGTGAGGATTCTGAGCACCAATTCCAATGTTTACAGATTCAATTCCATTTGCATTTAATGAGTTTGCGTCACTTCCACCTAAAGAAATTTTTGGCGTTGGCATCAATCCAACTTTTGTAATTGCTCTAACAATATCTTTATAAACATCGGAATTTTCTTTAATTGTGTATGGTTTAAAATCCCAGTAGAAATCGTATTCAATTTTAGCGCTGGATAGCTTTGCCTCTTCTTCGAAAGTTTTGATTAACAGATTGAAATAATTCTCCGCCTTTTCCAAATTGAAAGATCTTACTTCGCCAATCATTTCTGTCAATTCGGGAATTACATTGACAGCTGAACCACTTTTAAGTGAGCCGATATTCATTGTGGTTTCATCATCAATTCTTCCGAGCGGAAGTTTGTTGATTGCTCTGGTTGCTATAACAAGAGAATTAATTCCTTTTTCTGGTGCAATTCCGGAATGAGAAGCCCTGCCAATAACTTTAATATTAAAACCAATTGCACCGCAAGCTGAGTAAATAAAACTTCCCGGACGATAAACTGAATCAAATACAAATCCTTTTTTAATACTGCCATTTAATCCAAGATACTTCGAACCAAAGAGAGTGGTTTCTTCGCAAGTTGTAAAAGCTACAGTGAAATCTTTAACCGGAATTTTATCCTTGGTAATTCTTTCCAGTGTATAGAGCAAAACTGCAACACCTTCACGATTATCAACACCAAGTGCTGTATCACCTGAAGATGTAATTCTGTCTTCTTTAATTATTGGCTTAACATTTTCGGTAGGACGAGCTGTATCCATATGAGCGGTTATCACAAAATCACCACCGCTGCCAATTTTACAAATCAGGTTGCTGGTATTACTGTGGGTGAATTTTGTAGAGTCGTCGTATTCAACTTTATATCCGAGGTTTGAAAGGAAGCTTTCGATAAAATCAGCAAGGGGTTTTTCATTAGCTGACAGCGCATTTATTTTGATTACTTGAAGGAATATTTCAATTAATCTGGAAGAATTCATTTGTAACTCTGCTTACAAGTTTAACAAATATTGTAATTTCTATTACAGAATTACAAAAATTTTTTCAATTAGGCAAGAACTTTTTAAAAAATTTTACTCATCATCTGAATAAGACTCAAGGTCGCCTTTTTTAATGTAACCATCTTTTATTAAACTATCAGCGGAACGATAGAGGACAATAGTCATTTCATTCGTGTTATGATATCCGGTTGACTCAATTTTAACTCCGTTTAGTTCTTTTATCACCCTGACTTTTGCAATAAGCCTATCATTATTGATTAAAGATTTATCAATTCTTGCTTTTTTAACAGGAATATTCATTAAGCCCCAGTAAATTCCTTTTCGTGCATTTATTTGGAGTGAATCAATTGCCGCATCAATTCTGGATTGAGAAAAAATTGGTAAGGAAAACAGACTAATTATAAAGATTAAATAGAGACTGTTTTTCATAACTACCTCAGATTTTACCTTTAAATTTAATAATCACTTCATAAAATTCAACTATTCTTACCTTATATGTTTATTTTATTAGCGTTACAAAAATTGTGTAAAGAGGAGTAGAAAAAAAGAGAGCGTTTACCTAAATAAGCAATAAAAAAATAAGGAGGTAAACGCCCTATGAATCGTGCAAGCGAAAATAAAGTAAAATT
>Ga0308414_1000340_pt1 | contig 29966 bp, 26 predicted proteins | sample HotsprSampleOS50_FD_205667 | JGI IMG/M metagenome (GOLD analysis project Ga0308414, IMG submission 205667) | Hot spring phototrophic mat microbial communities from Octopus Spring, Yellowstone National Park, Wyoming, United States - 20090730_OS50 ...
CCAGGCGCGGCGCAATTCTGCAATGTTGCCGCCAGCACCAGGGTGTATACTGTAAGTCTGAGGCGCAGCCCCACAGTTCTGAAGTTGAGTGAAAGCGTCGTCATTATGGTTGCTAAACTGCATGAAAACACTGTGCCGGAGGCGACAGAGCTTGTGGAAATCCCCCGGCACGTGGCTATCATCATGGACGGCAACGGACGCTGGGCTAAAGCGCGCGGCCTGCCGCGCACCGAAGGACACCGGCAGGGCACGGAAAACCTGCGCCGCATTTTGCGCGCCTGTGTCGAGTTCGGCGTTGAGATTCTCACCATCTATGCGTTTTCCACCGAGAACTGGAAGCGCCCGCGCGCCGAGGTGCGCGTCCTGATGAGCATTCTTGAAATGGTGATTGACCGCGAGCTGCGCGAGCTGCACGACAATGGCGTGCAGATCCGCCACATCGGCGAGCTGAACGGCATTGACCCGACACTGCAGCGCAAAATCCGCCATGCCTGCGAATACACACGCGGCAACAGCAAGCTCATCCTCAACGTGGCTTTTAACTACGGCGGGCGCGATGAGATCGTTCACGCCGTGCGCCGCATCGTGGCTGAAGGCATCCCGCCGGAGAAGATTGACGAAGCCCTGCTGAGCCGCTACATGTACACCGGCTCTCTGCCTGACCCCGATCTCATCATCCGCACCAGCGGCGAGATACGCTCCAGCAACTTCCTGGTGTGGCAGGGCGCTTACAGCGAGTTCTACTTCACGCCGGTGTACTGGCCGGATTTTGACAAAGAGGAACTGCGCAAGGCGCTGGTGGAATACAACCGGCGGACGCGGCGCTTCGGCATGATTGACGAACAGCTCAACGGCCACACGCCAGCGGCTGGGTAATGGCGTCGAAATGGTCTAATTCGCACGAGGGGCTGCCTGATGATGGACAATGCGCTGCTGTTTGAAGTCAAAGAGTACATGGTGATTCTGCGCCAGCTGGGAGTAATGGAGTTCCAGGGCGTGACCATCCGCCTGCGCGGCATCGTGCGCTGCATCGGCGACGAGCACACGCTGGACGTGTATTTCCTGGCGCCAGACAGCCCGATGCCCGCCCCGCTGATTGACTTAACAGGCAAGAAGGGCTATATGTTCATGCCCTTTTCTGATTTGACGACACTTGTTGACCTGCTGCGCAACGAATCGCCCATCTATGCTCACCTGCGCGGCGACCGCCCGGAGTGGACCAGCATCACCACCACCAAAGAGCCAGTGGGCGAGGGCGAGTAGGCTGCGCGCGTGCCCGCTTAACGGCCGATAGATACAGGAGGAGCGCGGTGGCCGTACTGATTTTCCTGATAATCCTGGACCTGGTGATGATGGCGGTGGTGCTGTACTTCGTCGTTCGCGAGCCGCAGCACCGCCAGCCGGCCCACCATCCTTTCCTGGCCGAGGCGGCCGAGGCCGGCCCACGCGCCGCCGCAGATGAGGCCGCCCCAGCGCAGCCGCCCCAGGCCGACGCAGAATAAGCGCGGCGCAGCGGCCCGGCAGCGCTGTGCAGCCCAACCGCAGCTACAACAGCCGCGCGCTGCCCTGGCCGGTGGACTGGGACGCGGTCTTCGGCGGGCCGAGGCCGCTGCTGCTGGAGATTGGCTTCGGCTATGGCCAGTACCTGCTGCACCTGGCCCGGCAGCGGCCCGACGCCGGCGTGATCGGCCTGGAGATCGCCAACCGCTGCCTGACGCTGGTGGAGCAGGCTGTCGCCCGCCATGGTTTGACTAATGTGCGCTTGATCCACAGCCCGGCCCACACCGCGCTGTACCACCTGTTCACGCCGGCGGCGCTGAGCGAGGTGCACGTCAACTTCCCTGACCCCTGGTTCAAGCCGCGCCACAGCCACCGCCGCCTGATGCAGCGCGACACGCTTGACCTGATCGTGAACCGCCTGCGCCCCGGCGGGGCCTTTTTCCTGGCCACCGATATCTACGACTACGCTGAGATGAGCGCGGCGCTGCTGGCGGACACGCCCGGCCTGGCCAACCTGCTGCCCGCGCCCTGGGTCAGTGAGATGCCGGGGCGCATCGTTACGCGCTACGAGGAAAAGGCGCGCCGCCAGGGCCGAACCTGCTGCTATTTCGCCTACCAGCGCACCGATCACCCCGCGCCGCCGGCTGCGCCGGTTGTGGAGCTGAATATGCCTCACCTGATCTTCACCAGCCCGCTGACGCTGGACGAGATGCTGGCCTGCTTCGAGACGCGCGAGCACAGCGCCGCTGGCGCGCACGTGCGCTTCATGTTCGCTTACCGGGGCGAGCGCGCGCTGCTGATTGAGACCTATGTTAAAGAGCCGACGATTGACCAGCACGTGGCGCTGATGGTGCTGGCGCGCGACGCGCCCAACGAGTACACCATCCAGCTCAACACGCTGGGGCAGCCGCGCCCGACGCCGGGCATCCACCAGGCCGTAGCCCTGCTGGGCGCCTGGCTGGTGAGCCTGCACCCAGACGCGCGGGTGGTCAAGCACAAGCTGCGCGCCGATCTGTGAAAAGGGTGCAAATTTGGCCAGCTCTCAAGTAGTCTTAATGCTGGAATGAACAAGATAACGATATATTGGTAATTGATCAAGATAACGGAGATGCCGCTTCGCGCGCTGACTTCGAGCATCGCAGCCCTGCACTGCATCCTCCACCGCTGCGGCGCCCCCGGTTGTCTTGATTAACACGCCTGGTTTAACGCCAGGCACGCCGCAGCAATACCCCCCTTTGCTGCGGCGCGTTGTTCTGCGCTGCTTTTGGCTCAATCTGAGGCCAGCGCTTCAGCGGCTTCCGGCTGGCGGCCCCGCCAGAACAGGCTGATGAACGGGTTGGCCCGCGACTGCAGGTGATCGAGCACACTCACCAGCACAAAGCCCAGCGCCACCAGCCCCAGCGCCAGCGCGATTTCGCCCGCGCCGAACTGCGGCAGGCTGGCGGCCCCAGCGTTGGCCCGCTCCCAGATGGTGCGCAGCGATCCGATCATGAAGCCGGTGAGCGCGGCGATCGTCACTTGATAGTGACGCCGCAGCAGATAGCTGAGCACGCGCGAGAACACAACGATACCCACCGCCGCTCCGGCGGCCACCAGCGCCAGCGTGAGAAAGTCGCGGTCGCGCACGGCGCTGAGCACATGCTGGTACTGGCCTAGAATCAGCAGGATGAACGAGCCGGAGATGCCCGGCAGGATCATGGCACAGATGGCGATCGCACCGCTGACGAACAGCGTCAGCGGGTCGTGGCTGGCGTTCTGGAGCGCTGGCAGGCCGACGATGACGAAAGCGGCGGCCGCCGCAGCCGCCAATGACGCCACCGTGGCGGCCGACCAGCGAATCCTGACGCCCACTGCCACAATAGACGCCAGGATCAGCCCGCCGAAGAAGGCGAACACAAACGTTGGCTGGGTCTCCAGCAGGTGGCTGAGGGCGCTGGAGAGCAGGAACACGGCCGTCAGAATGCCCAGGCCGACCGCCAGCAGGAAGCGGAGGGGGATGTGCGTCAGCAGTTCGCCCAGGCGCAGGCGCAGCGCCAGCCGCAGCGCGGTGACGTCGAACGACTTGATGGCGTTAATCAGATCGGCGTAGATGCCCAGCACAAAGGCCATCGTGCCGCCGGAGACGCCGGGGACGATGTCGGCGGCGCCCATGGCAAAACCAGTGAAATACAGGCGCAGGTGCTGGCGCAGGGTTTTCGGGTGGGCATGGTCCTGGTGGTCAAGCATAGCGGGTCAAATCCTCTGGTGGCAAACTGGCTGCCTGCGCTGGCTCGCGCGGCACGCACATTGTCAGACAGCGGCCTTGCGGCCTGCTATCATCATCTTGCCCCAGCGCGGCCAGAGCGTCAATGACGAGTGTCGTCCAGGCGGCGCAGGGCGTCAATGGCGGCAGCGCGCACGCGCGCGTGCTCGCCGCGGCGGCTGGCGATATCGCGCAGAACATCTGCTGCCGCCGCTGTGCCGATCTCGCCCAGCGCCCGCGCGATCCACATGCGGTGTTCCACTGTTGTGCCGCCCTGCTCGTACAGCGCCGCCAAGTGCACCACCGCGCCAGTGCCCAGCTTGACCAGCGCACGCAGCGCCTGGCTGGCCACTTCCGGCACATCGGCGTACAGCGCTTCCAGCAGGGCGGAAGTGGCACGCGGGTCGTCCAGCTCGCCCAGGATGAGCGCCGCGTACACCCGCGTTTCGACAAACGGGTCCTCCAGCAGCAGATCAGTGAGGCCGTCAAGGGCGCGCGTGTCGCGGCGTCTGCCCAGCTCGAACAGCGCGGCCTGCCGGTCGGTGCGGGTCGCGGCCGGCGCGGCGCTGATGGCGTGCAGCGCGTCGAGGGCTAGGCTGTAGGGAATTTCGCCGAGGGCAGCGATGGCCCGCGCGCGCACATCCTGGCTGGGGTCGTCCAGCATGTCGGTCAGGCCCTCGACAGCGCGGATATCGCCGATTTTGCCCAGCGCCTCGATGACGAATAGCCGCGCCCAGCGGTCGGTTTGGGCGTACAGCAGGTCTATGAGCGGGTCTACAGCGCGCACGTCCCCCAACTGTCCTAGGGTTTTAACGGCGCGCGTGTACAGGTCGCTCACCGGGCCTTGCAGGATGTTGATGAGGGGGCGAACAGCGCGGGCGTCGCCCATGCGCCCGAGGGCGACGGCGGCCTGGTGCCAGGTCTCGGCGTCGGCGTCGTGCAGCAGGTTGGCCAGCGGCTCGACGGCGCGCTGGTCGCCGATGCGGCCCAGCGCCTCGGCCGCGCCGGCGCGCACCGGCGGGTTGGGGTCGTAAAGGGCGCGCACCAGCGGCACGACAGCCGGCCCGCCGATTTTGGCCAGCACCACCACCGCGCCAAAACGCACCCACTCATCAGCGTCGCTCAGGCACTCGATCAGCGGCGCGACGGCGCGTTCACCGCCCAGATGCAGCGCCCACACCAGCGGCTTGCGCACCTCTGGGTCCGGCTCGTGGCGCAGGCGGAAGATGAGCGCCCCCAGGGCGCGCTGGTCGCCGATTTTGCCCAGCGCCCGCGCCGCGCCCGCGCGCACATTGGGGTTGGCGTCGTCCAGCGCCGCAATCAGCGGCTCCACAGCGTCCACCCCGGCGCGCACCAGGTCATCCACGACCAGCGTGTGGGCGCGCCGGTCGTCGGTGCGCAGGGCAGCGATCAGAATGGGCACGTTGGCAGCGGCGTTCACGCAGAGCATCCTCCTGGTACACTGCGGCGGGCGTTTGATGGCGATTGTGCGGCGGCGGCCTCGCAGCCGCCTAACGCCAGGCGCAGCTTGTGACAGATTTTACACTTGTTACGCATAGACCACGTATTGGGTCAAAAACTGCATAACCGTTTGGTAGTAGTCGGCGATTGTCTCGGCCCTGCGCCAGCCGTGCCCCTCGCCCTCGTATACGCGGTAGACGTGCGGCACACCGCGCGCCCGCAGCGATTCGACGATCAAATCCGACTGGCTGCGCGGCACGACGTTGTCCTCTGCGCCCTGGAACACAGCCAGCGGGTCTACGATTTTGCTGGCGTGGAACAGCGGTGAGCGCGCCCGGTAGACGGCCGCGGCCTCTGGCAGCGGCCCCAGCAGCGAGTCGCTGTAGCGGGCCTCGAACTTGTGCGTGTCCTGAACCAGCAGGAATTGGTTGGACACCCCATAAAGGCACACGCCGGCCCGGTAGAAGCCGGGCTTCTCTACCAGCGACTGAAGCACGGTGAAGCCGCCAGCGCTGCCGCCTAGGATAACCAGTTTGGCGCGGTCAGCGCGGCCCGTTTCGACCATGAACAGCGCGCCGCTGGCGCAGTCTTCTACGTCGTAGACACCCCAACTGCCGCGCAGCTTGTTCAGATAGGCCTTGCCGTAGCCGGTGCTGCCCCGGTAGTTGACCGCCAGCACGGCAAAACCGCGCGTAGCGAAGAACTGGGCCTCGGGGCTGTAGGCCGCCGTCACCTGGCCGGACGGCCCGCCGTGAACCAGAACGATCAGCGGCGGCTGGCCAGGGCAGGCGTAGCGATCGCTGGTGGGCGCGAAGTACAGACCGTGCACTGGCTCGCCGTCGTGCCCGGCCCAAGTGAGCGCTTCGGGCTTGGCCAGCTGCTCTGGCGGCGTGGCTTCGTCGCTGCTGCGCCGGTGAACGCGCACCGCTTCGTCCGGCGCGCTTACCAGCACGCGCGCGCCGGGCAGATCAGGGTCGGCAGCCAGTGTGGGCGGCGGCTCAGACACCAGGGCGGCGCTTACGACGCGCTGCGGCACAGCCCAAGACGACGCCAGCAGCGCCACCGTGCCGCTGCGCGAGATGGCGATCTGCGCCAGGTGGGTGTACGTCTCGAACACAGCCGCGCGTTCCGCCCGTCCGGATGGCACGGCGACGCGCCACAAGCTGTAAAAGCCGCGCTCGCTGCGCTGGACGAGCAGGGCGCGGCTGTCCGGTGTCCAAACGAACGACCGCATCCCCTGTGTCCAAGCGGGGACAGCGTGCTCGGCCTCGTCGTGCGTGAGCTGAGTATGCTGGCCGCTGTGCAAGTCGCAGACGTAGAGCTGCCACCAGCCAGTGGCGTCGCTGGTGTAGGCCAGCCAGCGGCCGTCAGGCGAGAACTCCGGTTGGAACACCGCCACTGCGGCGTCGCCAGCCAGCGTCGTGGATTCGGCCACCACGGGCAGGCCGCCCGCCCGCTGGTCGAGTGTCAGCAGGCGCAGCTCAGTCCCGTCCCAGGGCATCTGCGGGTGGTTCCAGGCGATGTACGCCAGCCGCGTTCCGTCAGGACTCCAGGCGGGCTGCATGGCGAAATCCGTGCCGTAGGCCAGCTTGGCGGGCCAATGTTCGCCGGCGGTGTCCACGACAGCCAGGCCATCCACGTCCTCGTAGTGGTGGACGAAGACCACCCAGCGGCCATCAGGCGAGACCCGCGGCGCAGCGGCCTGGCCAAAGGCCGGCGTGATGGGCCGCGCCGGGCCGCAATCCAGCGCCTGCCGGAACAGCCGCCCCCCTGGCCCAACAAAGTAGACATAACCGCCAGCTGCTGTAAAATCGCCGCCGCCGTAGCCCACGCGCGCCCGCACGGGCAGGTCAGGGGGCGTCAGGTCGCGCGGGGCGTCAGCGCCGCGCTGCGCCACCAGCACGCCCAGGCCGCTGCGCTCTTCCAGCCACACCAGCGTTGCGCCGTCGTCGTCCCACTGGGCATCGCGCAGGCGCAGGCTGGCCGCCAGCGCTTGAGGCGTGAACGCACCGGGCCACGTGCCGTAGGGGCGTGTCGCTGCTGTCATACATGTTCCTTTCTGTCGTCCCCTACATTATGCCGCGCCCCGCCCTGGCCGGCCACTGACCTGCTCTGCAGCGGGGACAGCGCGCCGGGTTACAGTCTGTTTATGAGGCGGCGAAACTTCTAATACAGCGCTGATGAATTTGGGTTATTGGGTTTTGCGTGTGCCTGATATAATTATTTGAGGTGAGTGTAAGTGTAAGCATCGTAGTGTTGAGTCGGTTTGTCGGTGCAACGCGGGTAACGGTGGCTGCCCAGCCACACATGACGGAGGATTTTTACCGTGCCAAACAAGATGGAGCGCTTCACACAGCGGGCGCGGCGTGTGCTGAGTCTGGCGCAGGAAGAAGCTGAACGGCTGCAGCACAACTATATCGGCACTGAACACCTGCTTTTAGGGCTGATGCGCGAGGAAGGCGGCGTGGCCGGGCGCGTTCTGCGCGAGCTGGGCCTGGAACAGCGCCGCGTCGAAGAGCTGGTGGAGCGCCTCACCCGCGCCTCCACCCGCACCCCCAGCGCCCAGCTTGATCTTTCCCCCGGCACCAAGCGCGTGTTGGAGCTGGCCGTAGACGAGGCCCGCCGCATGGGCCACCACTACATCGGCACTGAACACCTGCTGCTGGGCCTGGTGCGCCAGTCGGAAGGCGTGGCAATTGAGGTGCTCAAGCGGCTGGGCGTCAGCCCGGAGGAGGTGCGCCGCCAGACGCGGCGCGTGCTTCAAGAAAGCCCGGTGCAGTCTAACCCCACGCCAGAAGAGGCGCGCCGCCCCCGCCCGCAGCGCGAGGGTAAGACCCCGCTGGTGGATCAGCTCGCCACGGACCTGACCGCGCTGGCGCAGGAGGGCAAGCTGGACCCGGTGGTGGGACGCGAGACCGAGATCGAGCGCGTGATCCAGGTGCTCAGCCGCCGGCGCAAGAACAACCCGGCCCTCATCGGCGAGCCGGGCGTGGGCAAGACCGCCATTGTTGAGGGGCTGGCCCAGCGCATCGTGATGGGCGACACGCCCAAACCGCTGCTGGGCAAGCGCGTGCTGCAGCTTGACGTTGGCTCGCTGGTGGCCGGCACGATGTACCGCGGCCAGTTCGAGGAGCGCCTGAAGCGCGTGATCGAGGAGCTGAAGTCGTCCGACAGCATCCTCTTCATTGACGAGGTGCACATGCTGGTGGGCGCTGGCTCTGCCGGCAGCAGCGTGGACGCGGCCAACATCCTCAAGCCGGCGCTGTCGCGCGGCGAGCTGCAGTGCATCGGCGCGACCACACTCGACGAGTACCGCAAGCACATCGAGAGCGACGCCGCCCTAGAGCGCCGCTTCCAGCAGATCATGGTGGACGAGCCGTCCATCGAAGAGACTATCGAAATTCTGCAGGGCATCAAGCAGCCCTACCAGGAGCACCACAACGTCGAGATCACTGACGACGCGATTGACGCGGCGGCCCACCTCTCGGCGCGCTATGTGCCGGATCGCTTCCTGCCCGACAAGGCGATTGACCTGATTGACGAGGCCTCGGCTCGGCTGCGCATGTACAAAAGCCCAGAGGCCGCTCAGGTGCGCAACGCCGAACGCGAGCTGAGCAACATCGAGGACGACATCCGCATCCTGGAAGAGGACAACGCCAACCCTGAAGAAATTAAACGGCTGAAGGTGCAGCGCGACAACCTGCGCGCCACTTTGGCTGCCCTGAAGGCCAACTGGAACGAGGAGACCAACCAGCCGCGCCTGTCGAAAGAGGATATCGCCGAGGTTGTCTCTATGTGGACCGGCATACCGGTCATGCGCATCGCCGGCGAGGAGAGCGAGCGGCTGATGCATATGGAAGAAGCGCTGCACAAGCGCATCATTGGCCAGCATGAGGCAATTGAGGCTATCAGCAAGGCGGTGCGCCGCGCGCGCGCCGGCCTCAAGGACCCGCGCCGTCCTATTGGCTCGTTCATGTTCCTGGGGCCGACCGGCGTGGGCAAGACTGAGCTGACCAAAGCTCTGGCCGAGTTCTTGTTCGGCAGCGAGGACGCCCTCATCCAGCTTGACATGAGCGAGTTCATGGAACGCCACTCGGTGGCGCGGCTGGTGGGCGCGCCGCCCGGCTACGTGGGCTACGAGGACGCGGGCCAGCTTACTGAAGCGGTGCGCCGCCGGCCCTACAGCATCATCGTTTTCGACGAGATCGAAAAGGCCCATCCTGAAGCGTTCAACATGCTGCTGCAGGTGATGGAAGAAGGCCAGCTCACCGACGCGCGCGGCCGCACGGTCAACTTCCAGAACTGCATCATCGTCATGACCAGTAACATCGGCGCAGACACAATTAAGCGCGGCGCTACGCTGGGCTTTGACCTCAAGCGCGACGAAAACGTCACTGAAGCCGAGAGCTACGCCGACATGCGCAAGAACGTGATCGAGCAGCTGCGGCGCGCCTTCCGGCCAGAGTTCCTCAACCGCGTGGACGCCACCATCGTCTTCCGCTCGCTGACCCGCGCCGAGATCAAAGAGATCGTCGAGCTGGAGATGCGCAAGGTGCGCGAGCGCCTGATCGAGCACGCCATCACGCTGGAGATGACCGACGACGCCCGCGAGTGGCTGGCCAATCACGGCTACGACCCTGAGTACGGCGCGCGCCCGCTGCGCCGCCTGATCCAGAACGAGGTCGAGGACGTGCTGTCCGATGGCATCCTGTCGGGCAAGTTCAGTATGGCGAGCACCGTCCGCATCCGCGCAGGCGAGGACGACAAGCTGGTGCTGGAGACGGTCGAAGAGGACCAGGTGGAAGCACCGCTGGCCTGAGCGCGCCACGCCGATCAAACCAGAACGCCTCAGAACCCCCGAAAGCGCCTGGCGCGCCCGGCGGTTCTGCTTTTGTGCGCTGGCGGCGGCTCAGAATTCGTACTCGTCGAAGTCGCTGCTCAGGTGCACCGGCCCGCTGAACGTCTGCTGCGCCTCTGGCACGATGAGATGCGGGTCGGTGTTCCACACCTGATAGTGGATCAGATACAGGCTGCGCGCGCGGCACTGGGTCGCCGTTTCGCCAGCCTGGCGCGCGCTGGAATGGCCCTGGCCCTCGCCAGCCGCCTCGTGGATCAGCAGGTCGGCGTTGGCGCACAGCTCAGCCAGCAAGGGGTTTGGCTCGGTGTCGCAGGTGTAGGCCAGGACGCGGCCGGTGACTTTGTTCTCGACGCGCAGGCCGATGGTGGGGATGAAGTGCTTGACAGGCCAGGCGGTGATGCGGAAGTCCTCGTTTTCCAGCACCGGGGCGGCGCTGCGCTCGCGCACGCGGTGGAACGTCACCGGGAAGAAGCCCGGCCACGACTCCCACTGGAAAGCGGCCATCAGGTCTTCAGCGCGGTTGACGCAGTGCGGCAGGCCGTAGAAGCGCAGCGGGGCCTGCCGCCCCAACTGCCACATATGCATCAGCATGTTGGGCATGCCGGAGACGTGATCCGGGTGAAAGTGCGTCAGGATCACGTCGCCCAGGCCATCGTCGCTGATGCCCAGGTTCTTGAGCTTGCCCAGCGGGTTGGAGCCGCAGTCAACAAGAATGGGCGAGCTGCGCTCGCCGATGAGGACAAAGTGGGTGTTGTCGTGGGCAGCGTCCGAGACAACCGCTGCCGAACCGAGAATGACAATGCGGGCCATGATAACCTTTGCGGCTGGGTAGAATCAGTATAGAGATGAGAAGCCGCGTTATATCCTAGTATACTCCGGTGCGCGTTTTGCGAAGGTAGAAAACTCGGGGCGCGGCGCGCCTACCCTCTCCTACTCCTAATGGAGAAGCTCGAGCGGCTGTGCCGTCCCGGATGAGGTTTGCATGCCTTTAGTTTGCTGGGGTATTTCGCCCCCAAAGTCGAATGCCCCCACCGCCCAGCGCGCCCGCCGGAAGTGTTGAGGCGAGGGGCGTTGGCACAGTGGCAGACAGTGCTACACTGGTTAGCAGATCGAAGACACACAGGCGGCAAGACACCGTGAACGACAGCCAACTGGCGCGCCGGCTGGCGATCCTGGAGCGGATTGCTGAGATCAGTCTGGTGCTGAACTCGACCCTGGAACTAAGGCCGCTGCTGGCCTATCTGATGGATGCAGCCGCCGCTGTTGCCGACGCCGAAGCGGCCTCGGTGTTATTGTGGGACGCGCGCACCGCCGCGCTGGTGTTCACCGCCACCACCACCAGCACGGCGGCGCTCAACCTGGTGGGCCAGCCGGTCCCGCTGGACGGCAGCATCGCCGGCACGGTCATGCGCGAACAGCGCATCGTTCAGGTGGACGACGTCGAGCGCGACACCCGTCACTACCGCAGCGTAGACCGCGCCACTGATTTCCGCACCCGCTCGATCCTGGCCGTCCCGCTGATGTCAAAAGACCGGCTGATCGGCGTGCTGGAGATTCTCAACAAGCGCGTCCTGCCCTGGACAGCGGACGACCACCACTACGTGTCCACGCTGGCGGCCCAGGCGGCGGTCGCTATTCGCTCGGCCCAGCTCGTGGCCGAGCTGCAGCGGGCCAACGCCGAGCTGAGCGAGCTGGACAGGCTCAAAAACGACTTCATCGCCATCGCTTCGCACGAGCTGCGCACGCCGCTGGGGGTAATCCTGGGCTACGCCAGCTTCCTGCAGGAGACGTCGTCCGGCGAGGTCAATGAACACGCCACCAAAGTGGTCAACAGCGCGCTCCAGCTCCGCCGCATCATCGAGGACATGACCAACCTGCGCTATCTCAATCAGCGCGACCCGCAGCCCGTGCGCGCTCCGGTGCGCCTGGCTGCGTTGCTGCAAGCGGTGGGAGATGATATGCTTGAGCTGTGCAGCGCCGAAGGCCATCGCCTGGAGATCATCCTGCCGCCCGCTGACCTGCTGGTGGACGTTGACGAGAGCTGGATCAGCATGGCGCTGACCAACGTGCTGAACAACGCGGTGCGTTTTACGCCGCCCGGCGGCCGCATCACGGTGGCCAGCAGCGTGCCCAACGCAGCGGAAGCGTGGGTGACAGTGACCGACACGGGCATTGGCCTGGCCCCGGACGCGCTGGAACGGGTGTTTGAGGAGTTCTTCCAGGTGGAACACCACATGACACGGCGGCACGGCGGCCTGGGCATCGGCCTGAGCATCGCGCGCGGATTGGTGGAGGCACACGGCGGGCGCATCTGGGCGTCCAGCCCTGGCCTCGGCCAGGGCGCAACGTTTACGCTGGCGCTGCCGCTGGCGGGCGCCCCGCCTGCGCCTGCTTTGTAGTGATTAGCTTAAGCGACAGGAGATAGCCACAAAATGAGCCTCTCGTTTACTTGGCTGGGCCATTCGGCCTTTCTGTTCGAAATTGACGGCCACAAGATGCTGCTTGACCCGTTTCTCACCGGCAACCCGCTGGCCCCCCGCTCTGCCGACGAGATCGCCTGCGACATCATCTTCCTCACGCACGCGCACGGCGATCACATCGGCGACGCTGTGCCCATCGCCAAGCGCACCGGGGCCAAGATCGTCTCTAACCATGAAATCGCCTCTTGGGCAGATCGGCAGGGCGCACCCAGCACGCACGGCCAGAACACGGGCGGCGGCTGCGATCACGGCTTCGTCCACGCCAAGCAAACCATCGCCTTTCACAGCTCGTCGTTTCCCGACGGCAGCTACGGCGGCGACCCCAACGGCTTCATTTTCACAACCAGCGGCGGCCGGCGCATCTACTTTGCCGGTGACACAGCGCTCTTTTCTGACATGCAGCTGATCGGCGACGCCAACATTGACATCGCCTTTCTGCCGATCGGCGACAACTACACGATGGGGCCGGACGACGCCATCCAGGCGACCAAGTTCATCCATCCCAAGCTGGTCGTGCCCATGCACTACAACACGTTCCCGCTGATCGCGGTGGACGTGGCCGGCTGGGCCAGGCGCGTCAACAACGAGACCGGCGCGCAGCCGGTCGTGCTCGACCCCGGCGGCTCGTTCACGTTCTGAATCAGCAGCCAGCAGGCCCTCGCAGTTACTGCGCCTGCCGCGTTACCCACCCCCGCTCCATGCCAGTGGAGCGGGGGAGCTGCGCTTTCCCCTTGTCTATTGCGGCAGCGCTTTGTTGTTTGCAGACTGTAAGCATCTAAAGACCCCATGTTGTAATAAACTAAAGAGAGAGGGCTGGGTAAGTGAAGCGTGCTGCAAGCCCAGCGCAAGCCGGCTGTGGTATCTGGTGTAGCTGTTGCAAGAATTGGCATTCATGCGGGAGGAGAGATGCGCACCTGTTTTGTCATCATGCCCTACGGCGGCGCCGACGAGGCTAAACGCAACCACTACCTGGGGGTGTATCAAAGCATCCTAGCGCCTGCCGCCCGCGAGGCCGGCTATGTTCCCAAACGCAGCGACATCTCCGGCGCGCCAGGCAGCATCACGCTGGACATCGTGCGCGACCTGGCGAATTCCGATATCGTCATTGCCGATCTCACCGAGGGCAACCCCAACGTCTTCCTGGAGATCGGCATCCGCCATGTGATGCGCAAGAGCGGCACAGTTCACGTTGTTAACAAGCACTATGCGCCGTCAATCCCTTTCGACCTGCGCAACTACCGCGCCATCGAGTACTCGGTTGACCTGGCGGACATACCGGACTTTATCCAGCAGATCGTCGCTGCAATCCGGCTGCGCGAGAGCGACCCAAACCGCTCTGACAACCTGGTACACGACGCGCTGCCCAGCCTGCCCGTTGACGTGCGCACCATCGGCGACGAAGAGCTGCGCAAGCAGATCGAGCTGCTGCAGCAGAGCCTAGCCGAGCTGCGCGAACAGAAAACCAAGCTGGAGACGCGCCTGGCGCTGATTGACCCGCTGGCGCTGAAAGACGACGGCCTGTCAGCCGAGCTGGACATTGACCAGATTCTGGACGAGGCCGACGCTATCCGCGCGTCAACCGGCCAGAACGCGCTGCTGCGGCTGCACAGAGCGCTGGAACAAGGCGGCGAGCAGGGCTTCATCAAGGAGCTGCGCACGATTCTCAAAAGCCCGTATCTCGAGTCCAACGACTACATGGCGATCTCGCACATGTGCGACCAGCTTGGCCTGGACGAACACGGGCGCGCCACGCTGGAGATCGGCCACGCGCTGTATCCAGAGCGGGTGGACATGATGCTCTCGCTGGCGCACGACTATCACCGTTCGGCCAACCGCAACCTGCGCGCGCGCGGCCGCAAAATGGTGGAGGACTACCTGTCGGTGCAGCACACGCCGGAGGGGCCGAAGCTGGCTGGGCGGCCGCCGGGCGAGTACAGCTCGGCAGCCATCGCCATCTTTAAACGAATACCTTTACGAGAGCCAGTTCCAGTGGGTGATCTCAATCGCCGATTCGTTCGAGGAACAGCTTGGCCCGAATGTGCTGTTCGCCCGCAACAAGGCGCGCGCGCTGCATAAACTGAGGCTGAACGAGGAGGCTGAGGCCGCCTTCGAAAGAGCTGTAGAGATAGACCCGCGCGACGACACGCTGCACGCGTTCTACGCCGACTTTCTGGACGACCTGGGCCGCTACGATGAAGCCTATGTTGAGTACGAGAAAGCCATCTGCGGCGATCCTAACGACGGCAACCGGTTCATCAACCTAGCGAACCACATTATGCTGCGCGGCGTGCTGCGCGGCGGCACAAACGATTTCATCGGCCCCGTGTCCATCCAGGAGCGGGTAAAAGTGGCGATGCCGCTGTATCTCAAGGGCATCGAAATCTCGCCGCACAAGCGCCGCGATGTGGTGGCCGCGCTGGTGCGTTTCAGGCAGCTAGCCGAGGCTCAGGAAATCCAGGAGGGTCGTGTTCCTGATGGGCAGTACGACACCAGCGCCCTGGAGTATGTGCTGTACCTGATCGCAAGCGGCGCGTGAGCGCGCTCACACCAGCCCCAGCAGCCGGGCGGCGGTCGCGGTGACGAACGTCACGCTGAAGCCCAGCGCCAGCGGGAGCAGCGCCGCAGCCGCCGTCCACTTCAGGCTTTTTGTCTCGCCGTAGATGGTAAGCAGTGTGGTGCTGCACGGGTTGTGCAGCAGGCTGAACAGCATCAGGTTGACCGCCGTCAGCAGCGTCCAGCCGCCCACCTGCGTCAGCACCGTGTATACCTCGGCGTCCTCCAGCTCCAGCATGACGCCGGCCTGCGCCCCAGCGATGTTGCGCCCCAGCGTCAGCGTGAGCATCAGGATGGTGGGGATGATGATCTCATTGGCGGGAATGGCCACAATGTACGCCAGCAGGATCACGCCGTTCAGGCCGATCAGCAGGCCCAGCGGGTTGAGCAGGTTCACCAGGTGCGCCGCGATGCTGGCGTCGCCGATGGCCACATTGCTGATGAGCCAGATGACCGCGCCTGCCGGGGCCGCCATGAGCACGGCGCGCGACAGCACGATCAACGTGCGGTCAATCAGCGAGGTGTAGAGCGTGCGCAGCACCTGCGGCGGGCGGTAGGGCGGCAGCTCCAGGCTGTAGACCGACGCCTCGCCCTTGAGCCAGGTGCGCGAGAGAAAGGCCGACACCAGCAGCGTGAAAACGATGCCCAGCAGAGCCGTCGCCACCACGCTGAGGGCCGCTGCTGCGCTGGCCAGCGCCGGCGGCGCAGACGCGCCGATAAAAATCGTGCCCATCAGGATCAGCGTGGGCCAGCGCCCGTTGCAGATGCTGAAGTTGTTGGTGAGAATGGCGATCAGGCGCTCGCGCGGGCTGTCAATAATGCGCGTGGAGATCACGCCAGCGGCGTTGCAGCCGTAGCCCATCATCATGCTGAGCGACTGCTTGCCGTGCGCGCCGGCGCGGGCGAACAGCCGGTCCAGGTTGAAGGCCACGCGCGGCAGGTAGCCGAAGTCTTCTAAGAGCGTGAACAGCGGGAAGAAGATGGCCATTGGCGGCAGCATGACGGCCACCACCCAAGCTGTCGCCAGGTAGACTCCGTCAATCAGCAGGCCGCTGAGCCAGGCCGGGGCGCTGAGCGCCGCCGCGCCCGCGCGCAGCAGGCCGTAGACGTGCACTAAGAGCAGCTCTGAGAGCAGGCTGGACGGGATGTTGGAGCCGGCAATCGTGATCCAGAAGACGGCCAGCAGCATCACCCCCATGACGACGAAGCCGTAGATCGGGTGCGTCAGCAGGCGGTCCAGGCGCTGGTCGAAGCTCAGCCGCGCGCGCGCGCTGTCGCGGATCACACTTTCGTCGGCGATGCGGCTGGCGTCGGTGAAGATGGCCTCCATCAGCTTGTCGTGGTAGTCACCGCCCACCTGCTGGCGCAGGTCAGCGGCTCGCTGGAGCAGGGGCGAGTCCGGCGTCGTCATGAGGCGGCCTCCAGCACAGCCGCTGGCACAGAGGCCGCTGGGGCCAGTTCGCGCGCCAGGTCGCCCAGCGTGCGGTCGCGCACGGCCTGCTCGATGCTGGCGTCGCCATCGAGCAGGCGCAGCGCCACCCAGCGGGCGTTGGGCAGGCCGGGGAACTCGGCCTCGATCTGCGCTGCCAGCTCGCTGACGGCGCGCTCAAGCTGCGCGTCGCGGTACTGGATGCGGTGTGGGCGGGGCGCATACGCGCCAGTGGCCACCTGCGCGATCGTATCGAGCAGCTCTGGGATGCCCTGGCGCTTGCGGGCCGCCATCGGGACAACAGGCACGCCCAGCCGCCGGCTCAAATGGCGTGCGTCAATGTTGATGCCGTGGCGCTCGGCCTCGTCCATCAGGTTGAGAGCCACCACCACGCGGTCGGTAATTTCTAAGATTTGCAGCGCCAGGTTGAGGTTGCGCTCCAGACGGGTGGCGTCCAGCACGACTACCGTCACAGTTGGCTGGCCGAATAAGATGAAATCGCGGGCGATCTCCTCGTCAGCGCTGGTCGAAAGGAGCGAATACGTGCCGGGCAGGTCTACCAGCTTGTACTTGCTGCCGCCGTAGATAAAGCCGCCCTCAGCGCGAGAAACGGTCTTGCCCGGCCAGTTGCCTACGTGCTGGCGCAGCCCGGTGAGGGCGTTGAAGATGGTGCTCTTGCCGGTGTTGGGGTTGCCGGCCAGCGCGACTACGTAGTCATACCCTTGGGTGTTGATGCCCAGCTTGCGCAGTTGGGCGTGGTTGTACAGGCCGCAGGTTGCGCAAGCGGCGTCCGCGGCAGCAGTCAGTGCAGCGCTCATCTCAGCCTCCAGTGGCCGGCGTTTCAGCCGGTTCAATCACAATTTCACGGGCCTGCGCCCGCCGCAGCGCGATCAATGCGCCGCGCACGTCATAGGCGGTGGGATCGCCCAGCGGGCTGCGCAGCGCCGCCGTGATGCGCGTGCCGGGCAGGATGCCCAGGTCCATCAGGCGGCGGCGGTTCAGGCCGGTTGTGGCCAGCTCGACCACGACTGCGCTCTCGCCTGGCGCGAGCTGGTCCAACGTTCGCGGTGCAGCCGTGTTTTGAACCATCTCGAACCCTTACATGCAACACGATCCAACAATTATTTTAGGCTAGGCTAAACAATCTGTCAAGGGGGCAGTTTTTTTGCGGAGAGTGGTAAATTTTGCGGACATACGTGGTTCTTCGACGCTTAGAATCGCCGTCCGTATCCATAATCTTCACCAGCCCCCGGGGTAGTTTACTGCTGTACGCTAGGCGCGACTCCTGTTATAATAAGGTTAAACGGGGGTGACATGGCTTCGACAGGGGAGGCTGTGCACGCGTTGCAAGCCGCAGCGCCCAGAGCTGCGATATCAATGGGCACGGCAATAACTGCCAACAACAACAACTATGCTCTCGCGGCTGCTTAACGCGGCCGTCTGAGCAGCCAGCCTTGCGAGGCTGGCCGTCCGCCCCGATCGGCCCCGTCCGGTTGGATTGGCGGGCGTCACGAATGACGGGGTGCGCCTGTGCCGACGCCGATACCGCGCAGGCAAAGGTGGATCGGCTGGCCTCCAGTGTACCGGGCTGACCGGGGCTGCTGGGGGCGAGACACCAACGGTCAGCTAAGCTTGTAGAAGCGTGTGTGCGAATCTCTTGGACAGCGGTTCGACTCCGCTCACCTCCACTTACTTCATACCCCGAAAGTCTCAAGATTATCGGGTGGTGGTGACATTTTAACTGATACATGTCACGCTTTTTACCCATGAGCTGCAGGACAAAATGCGCGGGGGCGGGGGCGCGGCGCAGCGCGGCCGCTGGCTGATCGCAGCCAGCGCCGGGCACGCAGCGGGCTGAACGGACGGCTGAGCGGTCACCCGGCGATGCGCTGGCTGACGGCCGGGATCAGGTGGGGGGCCACGCGCTGGATCGAGTCCAGAACGTCGTAAAGGTCGTACGGTTTGGGGATGTAATCATTGGCGCCCAGCTCAAGCGCGGTAACGACGTCGTCCAGGGTGTAGCAGCACGACGTGAAGATTACCGGCAGGTGAGCCCACTGCGGGCAGGAGCGGATTTCAGCCAGCAGGGCGAAGCCGTCCATGGCTGGCATTTGCACGTCGCAGATGACCAAGTCGGGCAGCTCGGCGCGCAGTTCATTTAGGGCGAACGCGCCGTTATCTGCGGTAATTACCTCGAAACCGGAGACGTAGAGCAGGAAGGCCAGGTTGCGCTGCAGCGGCGCAAAGTCTTCAACGATAAGAACTTTTCCGAGGTTTTCTTGCGAATTCATGAATAAGCATCCCCCTTGCGCTTAACGCTAAATCAAGCGTAACGCAGTACCAGCGGCGGGGAAATAGGCGCTTTACAGAATTCATAAATTTTTCGAAATTTAACCGATAAAACCCGGACCCGCCCAGAGGCGGATCCGGGGTAAGAGCGGAGCGGGGAAGGGCGCGCTCAGAAACCGACGGGGATGAGCACCCCGGCGGGGTTGCGCACAGCGCCCTGCTCGGCCAGGACCCAACCGGTCGTCTCTACGCCGCCGCAGGCAGCCTCCAGCTCAAACCAGTTCGAGCCGGCGTCGCGCCTGCTGATCGGGTAGGCCAGCCGCCCCGGCACAGTGCACAGCGCCGGCGCGCCGGGCCGCGGCAGCGCCAGCAGCGGCGTGTCCACCCACAGATAAAAGCTGGGCAATGTCAGTTCGCCCAGCACTGGCACTTCTGGAATGCCGGTGAGGTCGCCGCGCAGGATGAGGAATTCAGCGTTCACCCAACCGCGCAGCCCGCCCACCTGCACATACCACCAGGTGCGGTCGGCGTTGCGGCCCAGCACGACCAGCGGCGTGCCGCCGTCAACAATGCCGACGACGGTGTAGCGATAGCTGTCGCCGCTGCGCAGGTTGAGGTTGTCGGTGTTCACAATGGCGTAGCCAGGCTGCCCGGCTGGCAGCCAGTCGGGGTTGATCGGGCGCGGCGGGGCGGTGTTGAGCGGAACCGGCGGCGCGGTTTCGCCGTCTGCAGGCTGCAGCACAAAGGCCTCACCGGGCAGGGCCAGCAGGCGCTCACGCGCGAAAGCGGCGTCAACGTCAATGCGGCCAAATGAGGGCAGCCCGGCACAGCTGCCGGTTGCCTCGTAGACGATCTCCTCTGGCAGGCCATTGCCCGCCAGGCTGATCACGCGCAGCCGCAGCGGGTTATACAGCGGGACTCGTGTCCACTGGTACGAGTCACCGGCCGGCCAGACGATTCGCCCGCCCACAAAAAACACATCAGAGACCGGCGCGAAGATCGTGTTGCCCGCGCCGTCAATGGCGCTGATGGCGAACGCCTCGCTGAACGCGCCGGTGTTGTCGCGCGTGAGCAGCATTTCGCTGCCGTTGCTGACAAAGCCGCCGCACGTGAGGGTGAGGTCGAAACTGCCGCTGGCGGCGCTGGCGGGCAGCAGGGCGGCCGCCAGCAGCAGGGCCAGCACCAGGAGCAGAACCGGTCTCAAGATCGAATACCTGGGGTTAGACGACATGATGTGGCTCCTTCTCAGTCTCAGTACAGCGGCGCAGAACGGCGCGTTATGCCCACAACTATGAGCCAGATCGCGCTTTTGCGCAATATCGCCAGCCGTAGGGTGAGCGTATGCTGCCCGTCAATTACACTTGACTGGTTCATGTTAGATTATAGATCGTCTGGTTGGAATGATGCCCCCCACCTTTTCACCCAGATAGCGACAAGTTTTCCCCCAAACACCGAACACCTCCGCCCCTCGGAGGTGTTCGGTTTCTGTGTCTGGCGTCAGCAGCACCTGACAGCGCCGCCACAAAGCGCATATAATGTGCAAGCGGAGGCAAGTGGAGAGCGTGCTCATGGTGATGAATACAGTGCGCAGGATTGTTCGGGTGGCGGCGTTGGCTGGGCTGGCGCTGCTGCTGGCCGCCGCTCCGCTGCGCGCCGATCCAGAGAGCGACCTCACCGCGCTGGACGCGCTGGCGCAGGCGGTCATCCCGCCGCGCGACCGGCTGGACCTGGCGCGGCGTCTGCTGGGCGCGGCCGATATACCACCCCGCCCTGCCAGCGCCGCCCCGCGCGCGCACGGCGAGCGCCAAACGTTCTGGGTCACAAACCTGTACGAAAACCGCCCTTTTCAGGTAACAGCGGCTCTGCGCGCGGTGGGCGAGCACATCTACCTGTGGGTGGAGGACGGCGTGAAGCTGCCGCCGGAGACGCTGGCCGAGCTGATTGAGGCGTTCGACACGCGCATCTACCACCAGGCGCGCGCGCTGTGGGGCAGCGAGGACGTGCCCGGCATTGACGGCGACCCGCGCGTTTACGCCCTGTTTGCTTTCGGCATGGGGCCGTCGGTGGCGGCGTACTTCGCCAGCGAACACACCAATCCCACCGCAGCCGTGCCCACTAGCAACCAGCACGAGATGCTCTTTTTCAACCTGGACGCCCTGGGCACGTTCTTCAGGGCGGATGATGTCGCCGGCGTGATGGCGCACGAGTTCCAGCACATGATCCGCGAGGCGCAGGACTCCAACGAGGACTCCTGGCTGGACGAAGGCTTCTCCATGTTCACCGAGCTGCACCTGGGCTACCCCTACAACAGCGTGGGGTTTGCGCACAGCTTTTTGGCTGCGCCCAACACGCAGCTCAACACCTGGCCCGAAAACGACACGACGCTGCCGCACTACGGCGCGTCGCTGCTGTTTGTCACCTACTTCTACGAGCGCTTCGGCCTCGACGCCCTACGCCAGCTCAGCGCTCACCCGGCCAACGGGTTGGCCTCGGTGGACGCGGTGCTGGCCGAGCTGGGCGGGCCGGACGCTGACACGTTGTGCGCTGATTGGGCGCTGGCCAACGCCCTGCAGGACGCCAGCCTTGCCGACGGGCGTTACGGCTACAGCCTGCTGACGTTGAGCAGCGCCCCGTCCGCCCAGATAGTGCCAGCTTACCCGTTTGAGCAGGCCGTCAGCGGCGCCAACCAATACGCAACCACGTATTTCCTGCTGACCGGCTTGGACGGATTCTCGGCGCTGGAGATTGCGCTGGCCGATCTGCCACCTACCGCCCCGCTGTTCCCGGCCAAGGCCGCCAGCGGGGCGCGCGTGTGGTACAGCAACCGCGCTGACGACAGCAGCACCCGCCTGACGCGCGCCTTCGACCTCACCGGCGTGGACTCCGCCGCGCTGGAGTACAGCGTGTGGTATCACATCGAAAACCTGTGGGACTACGGCTATGTGATGGTAAGCGCTGATGGCGGCGCGACTTGGACGCCGCTGGCAACCGCCTACACCACCGATGCCAATCCGCACAACAACGCCTATGGCCCGGGTTACACCGGCAGCAGCGGCGGCTGGCTGCTTGAGCGCGTGCCGCTGGACGACTACACCGGGCAGGAAATCCTGGTGCGCTTCGAGATGATCACGGACGACGCGGTCAACCAGGCCGGCATGGTGATTGACGATGTGCGCATCGCCGAGATCGGCTATGCCAGCGACTTCGAAGACGACGCCGGCGGCTGGCAGGCAGAGGGGTGGGTGTGGGTCGAGAATGCGCTGCCGCAGCGCGCCTGGGTGCAGGTGGCTCAACGCGCTGGCGGCGAGCTGGCTGTGACGCGCTGGCTGGCTCCTGATGACGGGACGGGATGGACGCTGCCACTGCTGGCGGGCGCTGACCAGGCGCTGCTGGCGGTATCCCCGTTTGCGCCGGTGACGACCGTGCCGACGAGCTACACGCTGCGCGTGACAGGGCGCTGAGGTTTCAGGGGATGACCCGGCTGTTGAGCATGTCGTTGACCGCCTTGACCAGCCGCCGCAGCTCCTCCTCCATGTCGAGCGTGATGCCCTCCTGGATGGCTGCCTCGCGGAACAGGTCGCGCCCTTCGCGCAGCAGCTCCTGGCCTTTGCGGATGCGCGTCAGGCCGGCGCGCAGTTGGGTGCGGGCATCACGGCTGGCAGGGCTGGTGTAGTGGTCGGGGAAATCCCACCCGTGGTGGGCAGCGGCGGCGCGCAGCCCCCCCAGGAAGTCATCCGGCGCTGCCAGCTCGTGGGCGGCGCCGCGCTGCAGCAGGTCTTTGATGCTGGCGCTGAGCGTCGGCTCGACGCCGAAATCCAGCGTCGTGATGTCGCGGTAGCGGGCGTCCACGTCGGCCAATGTGCCGGGCTGCGGCCGCAGGCTGGTCATGCGCGGCGAGAGGCCGGTGAACACCGGATAGAGGATGCCGACGCACAGGTTGTGCACGTCCATGCGGCGGAGCTGGGCGTTGTCGGCGCTGAGCGGGTCGCCTTCGAGCTGGCGCGAGCTGTTGAAGTCAATGATCTGGAGGTGCGTGCCGTCCCAGTAGACGTGTTCCAGCTTGTGATCCAGGTAGACGACGCCCCGCTCGTGGGCGATCTTAAGCATCGTGCCGAACTGGAGCGCCAGCGCCAGCCCTTCCTCGCTGGGCAGCCGCCAGCGCACGCCTGGTTTATTGGTCTTCATCAGGTAGAACAGGTTGCGGGTGCGCGGCAGGTTTTCGAGCGCCAGGTACGGACGCCAGTTCAGCCCGGCGAAGCGCGGCATGGCCTGCACGAAACCGAGCACGTCCTGCTGAAAGGACTCGATCTCGCCGCCGGCCGGCACTTCGGCCGGGCTGGACACATAGCCGCAGTCCAGCAGGTTGACCACTTGGGGCGTGTCGGCCAGCCTCATCAGCAGGCCGGCTTCGTTGGCGAAAGCGCGGTATTCCCAGCGCGTGTCGCCGTTTGGCGTCAGGTGTTCCGGGCGCAGCACCTTGAAGGCGACCGAGTGGCCGGTGCGCCGGTCCAGCGCCTCCAGCACGCGGGCGTAGTGGCCGAGAGCAAAGGTGTCAATGAAGTTGTCAATGCGGTACAAGTCGTCTAAGGCGGCCATCAGCTCCGTTCCGGCGTGAGAGTATCCCAAATATCCCAATAAAAATTGGGATATGCGAAATGCGCCCATTGTAATCCAAATCTGGCGCGAGTACAGCGGCGACCTGCTGACGATAGACACGCAAACGATGAAGGCGGGCGAACACCTGGGAGCACAGACAGCGCGATTGTGGGCAGCGGCGGCAGTCCTGCTGCTGGGGGCTGCGCTGCGGCTGAGCGCCCTGGCGCAGCCCGTCACGCTGCACCCGGACGAGGCGCTGTTCAGCACGTTTGCGCGGGCGGCGGCCGTTAACGGCGACTGGCTGCTGCCCGGCCCGCTGGACAAGCCGCCGCTGGCCCTGTATGCCAACGCGCTGGCGCAGGTGTTCATCGGCGAGGGCACGCTGGCAGCGCGGCTGCCGGGCGCGCTGGCCGGCGTCGTGCTGGCTGCGGCAGTGTACCGGCTGGCGCGGCAGCTCTGCGGCGGCTCAGGCGTGCCGCTGCTGGCGGCGCTCTTGGCGGCGCTGTCGCCGCTGGCGGTTAGCTACAGCGCGTCAGCGTTCACGGACATGCCGATGCTGGCGCTGGGCGCGCTGGCGCTGGCAGCGGGGGCCAGCGGGCGCTGGCTGGCGAGCGGGGCGCTGCTGGGGCTGGCCTTTGCCAGCAAACACCAGGCGCTTTATTATCTGCCGCTGTGCCTAGCGCTGGGGTGGTCGGTCGGTCGGTTGGACAGACGCGGCCTGGTGCGCTTTGCCGCAGGACTGGGAGCGGCGCTAGCCGGCCTGCTGCTGTGGGACGCGGCGCGCGGCGGCACAAGCACGTTCGCGCTGGCGGCTGTCAACAACGATCCCGCGCGGCTGGCCGACCTGGTTGAACTCGCGCCGCGGTTGGCGGCGTGGGGCAGCCACGCGGAGCAGCTCTTTGGGCCAGTTGGCGCGCTGTTGATCCCGCTGGCGCTGGCCGCGGGCGTGCGCGGCCTTGTGCGGCGGCGCGCCCCTACAGCGCGGGCTGACGCGGCACTGCTGGCGTTTGCGCTGGCGTATGCGCTGGTGCACTGGCTGGTGGCCTTCAACATTTACGAGCGCTACCTGCTGCTGCTGCTGCCGCCGGTCGGTCTGCTGGCAGCGCGCGGGCTGGACGGGGCGGCAAACGCCGTGCGCCTGCCGCCCCCCAGTGGGGGCCTATCGGCACTGGCCCGGCTGGCCGGCGCCGGCGCGCTGACGCTGGCGCTGCTGCCTGCCGCGCTGGGCGCTGCCGCTGGTCAGTCGCCGCTCGACACAGAACGGGCGCGCTGCGACGGCATTGAGGCGCTGGCGGCGCACCTCAACAGCAAGCCGGTCGCTACTGTGATATACGACCGCTGGTTGGGTTGGGAGCTGGGTTACTACTTGGGCCAGTGGAACGACAAGCGGCGCGTCTACTACCCAACGCCGGAACTGCTGGCAGCCGGCGCGCTGGCCCTGCCCGAACAGGGCACGCGCTACTTTCCCGTGCCGGCGGATCAGCCAGTGGAGGAGTGGCTGGAGGCGCTGCGGGCCGTCGGTTTCACCGTCGAGGTGGACCTGCGACTGCCGCGCTTCGTCGTGTACGCGCTACGTCCGCCGCCCCGCTAGAAGATCAGATTCAGCCCCAAGACGATCAGCAGCAGCAGCACGATGCGCCGGAACAGCACAGGGTTGATGTAACGATCCAGCACAATGCCTGCCCCCAGCCCCAGCAGAATGCCAGGCAGGGCGATCAAAAATGCCTGGAACACGTCCGGCGTGTAGTGCTGCGCCAGCGCGTGTGTGCCCAGCACGGTCACGCTGCTGAGCATGAAGAAGCCCTGCAGGTTGCTGCGGAACTCATCCGGCGGCCAGCCGCGGCAGCTGCCGTAGATGACCACCGGCGGGCCGGGGATGTTATACGCACCGCTCAGCAGCCCACTGGCGAAGCCGAAGCCGTAGGCCCAGCGCGGGCTGCGCAGCGGCGGCAAGCGTAAGTTGAACAGGGCGTACAAGGCGTACAGGATTAGCACCACGCCCAGAACGGCGCGCACGACGTCTTCATCGGCGCGCGTCAGAACGAACACACCGGCCGGTATGGCAACCACGGCGGCCGCCGCCAGCCGCCCCACCGTGCGCAAATTGATGGCCGCGCGGTAGCGCAGCAGCAGCACGGTTTGGGTGACAAGCGCCGCCAGCGGGATCAGCGGCGCGGTCGCCTGGGGGCCGATCATGTCGGTGAGCAGGGGCACGGCCACCAGCGCCATGCCGAAGCCGGCCACGCTCTGCGTGAAGTTGGCGAAGAACATGATGAGGATTAACGCCAGCGGGTTCATTCTACGCTGCCTGTGTGCAGCAGCGTGCCCTCGGCGCTCGGCGGGGGGACCTGCAGCGCGCCGCGCACGCCCTCCAGCACAACGCGGCCATCGTCCAGGCGCAGGTCAAGATATGCATCGTGCGGCACAAGCACGTCGAACGCGGCGCGTGCCAGACCGCCCACTAGCGGGCGGCGCTTGGCCACCACATAAACGCCGGCCTCGTCCTGATCGGTGGCCACGCGCCAGCCGAAGGCAGCCTGCAGCGTCACCGTCACCTCGACGCGCGGCTGCGCCCAGCGCCGCACGCGCACCTCGGCCTGCTCCGCTTTAAGAAAGAACGTGATTGGCCCCAGCGTTGAGAAGTAATACGTCTGGCGGCTGCGGGCTATCTCGCTCAGCTCGGCGACGGCGCTCACTGTCTGCCACAGCGTGGTCAGGCGCGGCACAGATGCGCTCCTCACGGCTCAACCGTCAGCAGCCAGCCGCGCACGATGTCCGCGGCCACCTGCGGCTGCTCCAGCAGCATCATGTGGCCGCCGCCCTCAATTGTCGCTAGTGCTGCGCCGGGGATCAGGTCGCGCAGCTCCTCGCTCTGACGGTAGGGCGTCATGCGGTCTGCCGTGCCGCCGATGACGAGTGTGGGGGCGCGCACGCGGCTGAGCTGGTCGCGCACGTCGAAGCTGGCGCAGGCGTGGAAATCTCTGTAATACACGTCGGGATCGGTCTCTAATTGGCGGCGCAGGCTGAGGCGCTGCTGCTGCTCGTGCCCGGCGGCCCACTGCCAGCCAACGACTCGCTCCACTGTGGCGGCGAAATCGGCGCGCAGGCCGGTGAGAATGGCCGGGTTGACGTTTAACTGCGCGCCCGTGCCCACCAGCACCAGGCCGGCCACGCGATCCGGGTAATGGAGAGCGATAAGCTGAGCGATGGCCCCGCCCATGCTGAAGCCGAGCACGACAGCCTGTGCCACTTTAAGCTGATCCAGCAAAGCGACGACGTCAGCGGCGTAAGCCCCGAGAGCAGTGCGGCCCGGCCCAGCGCTGCGGCCGTGACCGGGCAGGTCGGGCGCGATGGCGTTGGCCTCGGCCAGGCGGCGCAGCTCGGCGGGCCAGTCTAGGTGAGAGCCGCCTGCCCCGTGAATCATCACCGTTGGCGTGCGATGAACGGTCGGGTCACGGTGATCGGCGTACCACATGCCAGTGTGGGGTTCCCTGGGCATGGTTCTCATTCCTTGGCGGATAAAAACGCTGCTGGCATCTGATTTTAGCGCAAACTGCGGCGCAGCGGGCAGCGATCTGGCGCTCAAGGCGCGGGAGCGGCCCCGTCATCAGCGCTGTGCAGGGTCAGCAGAGCTACCTCTGGGCGCGCGTTGAAGCGCAGGTGCGGCCATATCGTGCCGAGGCCGCTGTTGGTATACTGGGTCATGCCGCCCACCTGGTAGCGGCCAGCCGGGTAGAACCTGCCGTAGGAGGGCAGCACCAGCGCGCCCAGCAGCGGCAGGCGCACCTGGCCGGCGTGGGTGTGGCCGGAAAGCTGGAGGTCGAAGCGGCCGGTGGCCGCAGTGACGTCGGCGAAGTCGGGTTCGTGCGCCAGCAGCACGGCAGCCCCTTCGGGGGGCAGCGCATCCAACACGGCGTCGAGGCAGGCCCGCCCGGCGGCGACGTCGTCCAGGCCGGCAATGTGCAGGCTGTCCACGCCGCGCCGCAGGGTGTGAACGGCGTTCGACAGCTCGACGACGCCGGCCTGGGCCAGGGCCTGCCGCACTGCATCGGGCGCGCGGCGGTAGTCGTGGTTGCCCAACACGGCTACTGCGCCGTCGCGCGCCCGCAGCGCGCCCAGCGCGTCGGCGACAGCGGCGGCAGCCCGCCCGTCTGCCTCGATGAAATCGCCAGTGAGCGCCACCAGATCGGGTTTGAGCGCGTTAACCAGGCTCACAGCGGCGCGCAGGCGGGCTGGCGTCATACCGCCGCCCATGTGGATATCGCTGAGGTGAGCAATGCGGTAGCCGTGAAAGGCCGGGGCCAGCCGCGGCAGGCGCACTTTTACATGGCGCACATGCAGCCAGCGCGGCTCAACCCAGCCAGCGTAGTAGAGCAAAGCGGCCCCGATCAGACCTGCGCCCAGCAGGGCGGGCAGCGGCCAGCGATGTAATCCAGCGGGCATAGCGACAGACTCCGAAAGCGGTGCAGCGCGCAGATGCGCCAGTTTACTGGCAAGTCAGCAGCCTGCCTATGCTGGGTATGCTGAGCGATGGCGTTTAACCGCGGAGAGGGTAGACCGCCTGCTGTGTATAGCGCGCGCCCTGCGGCGTGAGGTCGCTGGCGTAGAGTGCGAACGCCTCGACGCGAACTGGGCCGGCGCGGAAACCAGCATGCGCCTCTAAGAAGCGTTCCGCTGCAGGCAGCGTATTCTCAGCTTTGACGCGCGCCAGCGTGAGGTGCGGGCTGTAGGGGCGGTTCTCTGGCGGGAAACCCAGCGCCGTCAGCGCCGCCGCCACCTGCGCTTGCAGCGCCAGCAGCGCCGGCTGGGGCGCGAAACCGGCCCAGAGCACACGCGGCGGCCGCCGGCTGCCGGGCGGAAAGCGCCCAACGCCGCTGAGCAGCAGGTCGAAGGGCGCGGCGCGAACCGGCTGCAGCGCGGCTTTGACGTCCGAGAGGCGCTCGGTCTCGCCGATGAAGAACAGCGTCAGGTGCATCTGGTCGCGGCTGACCCAACGCGCGCCGGGCACAGGGGCGCGCAGCGTTTCCAGGCGGTTTTTCACGGCGTCGGGCAGGTCAACGGCGACGAAGAGGCGCATGACGAATTCACGATAGAACCGTGAGTTCCTGGGTGGAGCGGACAGCGCTGGGGTCAGGCGCGGGCGGGATCGGGCTGGGGACGGCCAACGGCGGCGCGCCGCGCAGCGTTTGCAGCGCCACCGCCGGGCGCAGCAGCGCCGCCGGCGGGCGTGTGAGCGTAACGACTTCCAGCAAGGCACGGTGGGCAGACGGCTGATCAGCGGCGGCGGCCAGCAGCGCCGCCCCACAGCGGGCGGCTGCAGCGCCCAGTGAGCCGGCATGCCAGGCCTCGACGGCGGCGGCGGTTCGCATCGGCGCGCGCAGCGCAGCAGCCTGTGCGCTCTGCGCGCGCTGGCCCAGCCCGTCCAGGGCGCCATTGGGAAAGGCGCGGCGCTGCTCGCTCAGCGCCGCGGCAAACGCTAGGGCAGACAGCGCAGCAGCCGCCAGGCCGTGACCATAGGCCGGGTTGAGCGCGCAGACGGCATCTCCGGTGATGGCCAGGCCGTCTGGCCAGTTTCCGACGCGATGGTAAGCAGCAGCACGGCTGCCGGCGTGCGCCCACACGCAGACCGGCTCCAGCGGTTCGGCGGCGCGCAGCGCGTCATAGACTGCCGGCGTGGGCAGGTCACGAACCAGGGTCAGCAGCGCGTCGAGATCGGCGGGCGGGGTCGCGCCAGCCGGCGGCGCGAGCGTTACGGCCCAGCGCTGGCCCTCCAGGGGGTGCAGCAGCGCCCCAGGCCGGCCTGCCGCAGGCACAATCAGCAGGGCGCGCCAGGCCGGATCGGCGCTGGCGGGGCGGCGAAAAAGGCCCACACTGTACGCCTGCGGCGCGCTGATAACCGTTTGGGCCGGGGCAGGGCAGCCGGCCTGCGCCAGCCAGTCTGCCAGTTGTGAAGATTGGCCGCCAGCGAAAACAACAAAATCAGCGCTGACTGCGATGAGCGTCGGGCTGTCGTCGTCCGCTGTCTCCACGACCAGACGCGCGCCGGTTACGCGGCCGTCCTGCCACAGCAGGCCAGCGGCGCGCACGCCGTCGCGCAGCTCAAGGCGGTCGCCGCCGTACTCGGTCAGGCGGCGGCGCACAGTCTGGGCTAGGCCGTCGCCAGAGACGGCGCGGGTTAACAGACCGGAGGGAAAGCGCGGCGCCCAGCCGGCTGGCAGCAGCGCCGGGCAGTCAGCGGTCCAGTCCACTGACGGGGCGCCGATCAGCGCCAGTTCTGCGCCGATGCCGGGGAAGAGCCGTTCCAGCGCGCGAAACGCGCCCACAGCCAGCACATGGCCGGGCGGGCGGTTATCTGACGGGCGGCAGCGCCCGATGACGGCCACGCTGGCGAAGTGATCGAGCAGCACGCGGGCCGCCAGCAGGCCAGCCAGGCCAGCGCCGATGACCAGCGCGCGCTGCTGCGTGAGCGATCGGCTGCCCACCACAGGGTGTTTCACGCAGCTTGTCCTCGCTTTATCGTCACATCCCTACCTGCTGTTAGTGTAGCACGACCTGTGT
>Ga0308414_1000342_pt1 | contig 29892 bp, 28 predicted proteins | sample HotsprSampleOS50_FD_205667 | JGI IMG/M metagenome (GOLD analysis project Ga0308414, IMG submission 205667) | Hot spring phototrophic mat microbial communities from Octopus Spring, Yellowstone National Park, Wyoming, United States - 20090730_OS50 ...
AACGGCCTCATTGCCCTTTTACCCCGCGCGCATCAGGCCGCCGAGGCCGGCGGCCCTCCACATGAATGGAGGGGCAACGGCCTCATTGCCCTTTTACCCCGCGCGCATCAGGCCGCCGAGGCCGGCGGCCCTCCCTAGTGGCCGAATCTTGGTTCTGACGGTTTTTTTGACATCAGCGCATCGTAATGATATAGTGCTGCGGCTCAAGAAAATCGAGACATGATAGGAGCCAACGGATGTCTAATTTACATCGGTATGGGTATGCGGCACACTGAAGCAAATGTCGTTGACCGCCCACACCAGCGTGTCCACCCGCCTCTGGCACTGCCACGGCTAGGCACGCACGTGCGAGCAAATCTCACTCTTCGAAGATCAAGAGCCGTGCAAGGTCGCACACCGCCTCGGGCGTGCAGGTGTGCATTTTCATCCACGCCTCTGCCAAGGAATGACGTTGAGGTTCAATTCTGCACAACGCGTTTTAAACACATGAACACAAGGAGCAACGATGACAACGTTTAGAGTTGAAGGACCATTTGAAGTGCCTACCGACGTTGAAAATGGTCACACAATGATCGCTAATAAACGTTTGAACAATAAATTCTGGCATGGTGACCGACAGGAATTGATGCGACGCCGTGGATGCTACGTTTTTATGATTAAAGCTGGTCCAAGATACACGCCGTGGTATGTTGGTAAGGCTACGGTCAATTTCGGCCAGTAAGTATTTACTCCTCAAAAATTGCTGAAGTACAACGCGGCGCTTGCGAAAAGTAACTTTGGGACACCAGTTGTATTTTTTCTTGTGCACCCAACTCAACAAGGCGCACCAAACATACGCGTGATTGGCGAAGTTGAGCGCTTTCTGATTCGCCAGGCAAAAGCCGAGAACCCGCACCTTCTCAATGTCAAAAATGCACAAGTCCAACGATGGAGCATCACCGGCGTCATATACAGTGCTCCTGGCCAGCCGAGCAGTTCGGCACGAAGCTTCCGCAAGGCAATGGGGCTGTGAAGAAGCTCATCTGAAGTGGCGTGGGGGCACAAGGGTGGGGGCACAAGGGTCAGGCGTTAACATATAACAATTATTGGTTGCAGGGCACAGGAAATAAATGGTGATTCCCTTCTCAGGGACCTGCGTGCCTGCTGAGATACAGATTCTCTCGCAAAGCCACAAAGGCGCCAAGGCTGGCGTTCATTCGGCAAACAACGCCGATTGCGGACGGCGGGAAATGAACTTTGCGTTCTATGCCTTCTGTTGCGGCTAATACTTGTGTAGTTGATGCTTCGGCGTTGTGTGTGCGTGTGGCCTGTGGCCGCCTGCAAGCGCAGCGGAGCTGCGCGTCCGTGGCGCGGGAGCGCCACTGCAAGTCCGGCGGCCTGTGGCCGCTTGCAAGCGATGCTGCGCATCGCGTCCGTGAGATCATGGCCCTCCAGGGTGGGATTTTGGCATGGATGCTGATCCCATGTTTCGGCGGGTTGAGATTTTTTTCACTGAAATCTTACAAAATCCAGAGATTTCATGCGATAATGTGGGACATTATATGACATGCATTGACATTAGACGCTCTTTTTGTTACAATGGCTGCGGACGTTGAACTGTGATGAGCGTTTCTGAGAGTAGTATGATCGTCACTACGCTGGTCTGCCTGCCGCTGGCGGGTGGGCTGCTGGCGTGGCTTTCTCCATGGCGCGCACTGCGCACGGGCATCGTGTGCCTGACGGCGGCACTGACGGCGCTGGCAGGCGTGTATGCCGTGGCGGCGGGGCCTTTTTCCCTGGCGTTGGGGTCGTGGAACACGGTGCTTGCCGCAGCGTTTGAACTCGGACTTACAGCACTGATTGTGTATTTCGCGTGGGATGCGCGCGCGGGGCTGATCCTCGGGCTGTGCGCGGTGCAGCTGGGCGTGTATGGCGTGGAGTGGTTTGGCGGGCACGGCCAGATTCCGATGATTGAAGACCCCGTGTTTGCGTTGGATACGTTGTCGGGTATTCTTGTTATTATTATCAATGTGATTGGCGCGTTGATTTTGGTGTATGCGACGGGATACATGCGCGAACATGCGGGGCATGCGCCGGCCACCAGCGCGGGCGACCGGCGGTTTTTTCTTGTGCTGACGGGCTTTTTGGGGTTGATGAACGGGCTGGTGCTGGCGAATACTGTGCGCTGGCTGGGCGTGTTTTGGGAAGGCACGACGCTGTGTTCGTTTTTGTTGATTGGGCATGAAGGGACGGCGGAGGCGCGGGCGAACGCGCAACGCGCGCTGCTGATCAACGTGTTTGGCGGTGTGGCGCTGTCGCTGGGCGGGCTGCTGGCGGCGCGGCACGGCGTGGACTCGCTGGAAGGCATCATGAGCGCGCGGCTGATGGCTCCGGTGGCGCTGTTGTGCATCGCGGCGCTGGCGAAATCGGCGCAATTTCCGTTCCAGAGCTGGTTGTTGGGGGCGATGGTGGCGCCGACGCCGGTGTCGGCCTTGCTGCATTCGGCCACCATGGTGAAAGCCGGGTCGTATCTGATTCTGCGCGTGGCGCCGGCGTTTGATGGCAGTCTGCTGCTCAAGGTGATCGCGCTGGCAGGCGGTTTTACGTTTGCGGTGGCGGCGGCGCTGGCGGTGAGCCAGAGCAATGCAAAGCGCGTCTTGGCATACTCCACCATTTCGAACTTGGGGCTGATTGTGGCGTGTGCGGGGATTGCCACGCCGCTGGCGTATGCGGCGGCGCTGATGATCCTGTGTTATCACGCGGCGTCGAAAGGCCTGCTCTTTTTGTGTGTGGGTGCCATTGAACAAAAAATTGGCAGCCGGGATATTGAAGACATGGGCAGTTTGCTGTACACCATGCCGGTCACAGCCTGCGTGACAATTGCAGGCATGCTGACCATGCTGATGCCGCCGTTCGGAATGCTGATGAGCAAATTAATGGCGATTGAAGCGGCGATAGACGCGCCGTTGATTGTGCTGCTGGTGATTGGCGGCAGCGCGCTGACGGTGTTTTTCTGGGCCAAATGGATCGGCCGCATGCAGACGGTTTCCTATCATCCGAAGTATCAGATTGAGCAGATGCCGATGAGCATGATGAGCGTGTTGATTGCCCTGTGTGTCATCGTGCTGGGCGGTGGTATTGCCAGCATGGCAGTGTACCGCGCGGTGATCGAGCCGCTAGCGTTGCGCACGTGTGCTGATGCGCCGGCGAAGGCGCTGGCGGCGTTGCGCGCGGCGGGCAATTTGCATTCATGGCCGGTGCTGGTCTTTCCGCTGCTGGCGGCGCTGGCGTGGCTGGCCACGGTGATGCGCTTCGATGCGTCGCATGTGCGCCTGCCGTATCTTGCAGGCGAGAATCTTGATGAAACCGAGTTGTCCTACAAATTTCGCAGCCTCAAGGATGAACCTGCGGTGGCCTGGGCGATGAGTTTATATTTCAAACATACGCTGAATGAAGCGCGCATCACGCCGTGGGCGAACTTGATCGCCTGGCTGCTGGTGGTGTCGTTGCTGGGCGTGCTGGGGGCGGCGTAATGCGGGAGCTGCTGATTGTCGTGGCGGCGCTTGCCGCCGCGCCGGTGATGGGACTGTTGTTGAATGGCGCGGACAGAATTTTGACGGCGCGGCTGCAGGGGCGCGTGGGCCCGCCACTGTTGCAGCCGCTGTATGACATTGTCAAGTTGTTCCGCAAACAACCGCTGGTGCTTAACCGTGTGCAGATTGGCTATGTCTATCTGCATCTGGCGTTCATGCTGATGACGATGGTCATGCTGGCGCTGGGGCGCGACATGCTGCTGGCATTGTTTGCCCATGCGTTTTCGACGTTGTCGCTGGTGATCGGCGCGAGCAGCGTGCGCTCGCCCTTCAGCCGCATCGGCGCGCAACGCAAAATTATGCAGATGCTGGCCTACGAGCCGGTGTTGATTCTGCTGGTGGTGGGCATCTATCTGCGCACGGGCAGCTTCATGGCCGGTGCAGTGGCGCAGCTTGACACCCCGCTGATTGTCTCATTGCCACTGGTCTTTCTTGCGTTTCTGGTTGCGATCGAAATCAAACTTGACAAGTCGCCGTTTGATGTGGCCACGTCGCATCACGCGCATCAGGAACTGGTCAAAGGGATCACGCTGGAGTATGCCGGGCCGTACTTTGCGATCATCGAACTGACGCATTGTTACGAGACGTTTCTGTTGCTGGCGATCGTTGCGGCGTTTTTTGCGCCGCAACTTTGGCTGGGGGTGCTGGTGGCGCTGGCAGTCTATGTGGCGGCAATTGTCGTGGACAATCTGTGCGCGCGCATGCGCACGGCGTGGATGGTGCGTTACATGTGGACGGTGCCCGTGGCACTGGCCGTGTGTAACATTATCTGGCTGTACCTGCAGCCGCAGCGGGGCGTGTAAATGGCGCTGAATGTCCATGAGATGCTGGCGCGCTCGCCATGGTTTGTGCATTACAACTGCAATAGTTGCAATGGATGTGACATTGAATTGCTGGCGTGTGTGACGCCGCTGTATGATGTCGAACGGTTTGGGATGCTGCATGTGGGCAATCCCAAACATGCCGATATTTTGGTCGTCACTGGGTCGGTCAATCACCGCAATGCGCGGGTGCTGAAGAACATTTACGCGCAGTTGCCCACGCCGCATGTGGTGGTGGCGCTGGGCGTGTGCAGCTCAAGCGGCGGCGTGTTTGCGGGCTCATACAACATTCTGGGCGGCGTGGACAAGGTGATTCCGGTGGATGTGTTTGTGCCGGGCTGCCCGCCGCGGCCGGAAGCGATGATAGACGGATTTGTCCGCGCGGCGGAGATATTGAAGGCCAAGAGCGCCGGCGCGGCCGTGGTACCGGCCGCCAAGCCGGTCATCACCGTTGCCCCCACGCCGAAGGAGTCCCATGCTGGCTAATGTGACGGAGGTTACGCCGGAAACGCTGCGCGACACGATTGCCGCGCGCTTCCCGCAAGGCTACCGCCTGATTACACTCACGTGCGTAGATTGTGGGGAGGCGTTCGACATTCTGTATCACTTCGACCGCGCGTATGAACTCTCGCATGTGCGTGTGCGCGTGGCCAAAGGCACGGTAGTGCCAAGTATTTCAAGCATCTACCGGTGCGCGGCCATCGTGGAAAACGAGCTGCAGGATTTGTTTGGGGTGCAGTTTGAGGGATTGGTGTTAAAGTATGACGGCCGGTTTGTGCTGGCGGAAGATGCGCCGCTGGCGCCGATGGTGCGCACGCCGGCCGCGCGCGCCGCGGCGCGCAACGGCGGGATGGCGATGTGACGGCGTGGCTTGACATGCCGCATTATTGATGCTATAATGCATTCAAATAAATGACCGTATTATGACAGCAAAGGAACTCAGATGAAAGCACTCACCATACGCGGTGTGCCTGATAGCGTCTATCACACACTGCAGCGCCTGGCACGCGACAACCGCCGCAGCATGCAGGAACAAGTGATGCTGGTCCTCGAACGCGAGGCGGCGCTGGTCTCTGGCAGCCGCGTGCAGGACGCACTGGCCATCCGCAAGCGGCTGGCGGGCCGCGCGTGGGGCAACATTGTTGCTGACATCCGCAAAGACCGCGCGCGATGATGGCCGTGCTTGACACAGCGGCACTCGTGCGCCTGTACATTCCAGACGGCCCGCTGCCGGAGGGATTGGAACAGGCCATGAGGGCCGCCGAGCGCGGCGAAGCCACCCTGCTGGCGCCCGAACTCATGCTGGCGGAAGCCGCACAGGCGCTGCACAAAAAACGCTGCCGCCGCGTCCTCTCAGCCACCGAGGCACATGAGATTCTGACGCATTTGCTGCTGCTGCCCATCACCTACATGCCGCACGCGCCCTTGATGGTGCGCGCGTCTGAACTCGCGCATCAGTGCAAGTTAACGGTGTATGACGCCTTGTTTCTGGCCTTGGCGGAACAGCACAGCGCGCGTCTGATCACCGCTGATGACTCCCTGCGCGCGGCCGCACGTGCCGCCAAATTACTGTGGCCACGATGACAGCCACCACCGCCCCAGCCCGCCGCACGCTCATTCCGTTCGGCCCGCAGCACCCGGTGCTGCCGGAGCCGCTGCATCTGCGCCTCGTCCTTGAAGATGAAAAAGTCGTTGAGGCGCTGCCGGCCATCGGCTATATTCACCGCGGCATTGAGAAGCTGGCCGAGCTCAAGGATTTTCAACAGAATGTCTTTTTGTTGGAACACATTTGCGGCATCTGCAGTTTTATCCACGCGCTGGCCTATTGCCAGGGCATTGAAGAGCTGATGCAGATCGAGGCGCCGCCGCGCGCGCGCTATTTGCGCGTGATGTGGAGCGAGCTGAACCGCCTGCACAGTCATCTGCTGTGGCTGGGCCTGCTGGCTGATTCGTTCGGATTTGAGAGTTTGTTCATGCAGATTTGGAAGACGCGCGAGCGCGTGTTGGATTTGGAAGAAGCCACGGCGGGCGCGCGCATCATGCTGTCGTCGTGTGCCATTGGCGGCGTGCGGCGCGATCTCTCCGATGAACAGCGCGCGCTGGTGCTGCGCGGGCTGGATGAGATTGAGCGTGAATGTGACGCGTTCATCCCGGCGGTGATGAACGACACCACGGTGAAACACCGGTTGTGCGGTGTGGGCGCGCTGACGCAGCAGCAGGCGCACGAGCTGGGCGCAGTCGGCCCCGTGGCGCGCGCGTGCGGCATCGCGCGCGATTTGCGCGTCACCGGCTACGCCGCGTATGGCGAGCTGGGCGTGAATCCGGTGATCGAAACCGACGGCGACTGCTACGCGCGCACGCTGGTGCGCGTGCGCGAGCTGTACCAGTCGCTTGTGTTGATCCGCAAGGCCCTCAAGCACCTGCCTGACTCCCCGATTGCCGTGCCGGTGAAAGGCAAGCCGGACGGTGAAACCGTGATGCGCGTCGAGCAGCCGCGCGGCGAAGTGCTCTACTATCTGAAAGCCAACGGCACGGCGATACTCGAGCGCGTGCGCGTGCGCACGCCGACCTTTGCCAACCTTCCCGCCCTGATCGCCATGCTGCCCGGGAGTGACCTTGCGGATGTGCCGGTGATAACGTTGTCAATTGATCCGTGCGTAAGCTGTACGGAGCGGTAGCATGCAACTTGATACTCGAAACGTGAAACGGGTGGAACCCATGCAACGCATGGAGCACACCGCACCCATCCTGCCAAGAGCAGAACAAGGCCGGCCATGTTTCCTTTCCTGAAAACCATTGTGCACAGTGTGCGGCGCGGGCCGGCGACGCGGCGTTATCCGCGCGAGGTGCGCGCGCCGATCGCAGGATCGCGGGGGCATCTGGTCAATGATGCGGATGCGTGCGTCTATTGCGGCCTGTGTGCGCGGCGCTGCCCGGCGGGCGCGCTGGCCGTTACGCGCGATCCCAAGACGTGGACGCTGGATCCGTACCGCTGCATTGTGTGCGCCTACTGCGTGGATGTCTGCCCCACGAAGAGCCTGCGCATGGCGCCATCGCACGCACGCTGAACCGCGCGGCGCATGGCGCCGGTTTGGCAGATTCGCCTGGTTTTGCTATAATGACGCTGCACGGCGCGGTTTTGAGGAGAGATGCCAGAGTGGTCGAATGGGCCGGTTTCGAAAACCGGTAGGCTCGCAAGGGTCTCCAGGGTTCGAATCCCTGTCTCTCCGCCAGTTTGTTCACTGTTTAAGCGGCGGGCTGCGCTCTTTCGCTTAAACGTATGTTTTCGAACCCGGTGAGGTGGCAGTGGAGCGTTTAGCTGCATACTATGCTATGATTATTGTGAATGAACTGTTCTAAGCGACAGGCATGGTGGCGAGACGCGTGCAGAGTTCATACTGCGCCTATGGCGAAGAACAGCACCATGGCCATATCTGGCGTTATGCTGCAGCATGCGAGGCAGGATACCCAGCTGGGCAGAACAAGTATGTGGGCCGCAGGCACGCCCCACAGGAGCAAAAGGTGAGACGGACAGAGCATGTGTGGTGGCAGGCGATGGCCGTGCTGCTGGCAGGCGCGGCGAGCTGGCTGTGCGCGGCGGCGCCGCTTGTATCGAATGGCACATTTGCCGTGTCGGTCATGACGGACAATCTGTGGGATGGGGTGGCGTCGAACGGCACGATTCAAGTTCATTGTTCGTTGCAGGACATTTTGGTTGAGGGAGTGTTTCCCGAGGCCAAGTGGTTTGGCGCGTCGCCGTGTTATGCCGATGTAACGGGAGATAATGCGCCAGAGCTGGTTGTGGGCGATGGGCATGGCTTTGTGTGGGTGTTTCAACGTACCAACCCGCGTACCGCGTTCCCACCGCGTTTCGCGCCGGGCATATTCATACGCGCATTCTTCGGCTATGCGATCGTCATAGACGTGGCGGATTACAACGGCGATGGCTTGAACGACCTGCTGATAGGCACACCGGAAGGCGCGATTCAAGTCGTACGCAACCGGGGCGGCGGGGCGTTTGTGCCCGAGGAATTCACACCAACGTACGCGGCACTTGACTGGGTTAAATTGCGCACGCGCCAGCCCGTGGATACGTCGCGCACATTCCCGCTGCTGATGCGCGGAACACTGCCGCTGTGCATGGGCAGTTTCGTCGCCCCGCGCCTGGCAGATTGGGACCGCGATGGCCGGCCTGATCTGATCGTGGGCGAAGGCTCCTATTCAGCCAATTCAATTTATCTGTTCTTGAACAGCGGCTCGCGTGCGGCGCCGAATTTTGCGCAGTCGCCGCAGCACTGGCTAGCCTATGGCCACGGGCGCGAGCATTTAACGCCCGCGATCGGCGATCTGGATGGCGATGGCGATCTGGACGTGCTGGCGGGCGAACGCACCGGCCTATTCACGTGGTACGAAAACACACCGCGCCCCGGTGCGCGCGACACGCCGTTTCTCCTTACACCTAAAGCTGAGCCGGTCAGCATGGGCGGAAGCGCTACGCCAGTGGGTGAATTTCCGCGGCCATATTTGGCAGATTTGGATGGCGACGGCGACTTGGATTTGTTGATAGGCTGCAACAACGGCCGTGTGGTGGCCAGCCGTAACATCGGCACGCGCACGGCGCCCGTCTTTGCCACGCCGCTGCCGCTGCCAGCCAGCGACGCACGCACGCCCTATCCCATCCCGCCGTGGCCGTGGGAGATTGTACGCGCGGGCAACGACAATGCCGCCATTATGATGCAGAGCATGCGCGAACAGAACACCCAATCAGGTGCCGTGCGCACGTTTGTGCGTGTGTCGTTTGTTGATGGCTACACCAGCGAAGGCGGCGCGCTGTTTCATCACGGACATGCCCCGGTGGAATACGACCGCAATTATGTGATCAACTTTCAGGCGCGCGGGCGTGGTGTGGAGGTGATCTGCAATCTGAAGCAGGCTGGCGAGGGTGAAGTGGTGGGTGATACGTTGTACACGCGCTTTGGCGGTGGGGCGCACTTCCCGGTGCGGCTGGGCGCCGAATGGCAAAGCTATCGCCACACGTTCCGGTTTGCACGTTTGACAAGCGGCGCTCGCACCAACACGACCACCGGCGTCGCGCTGGATTTCGGTGTGCGCGCCACCGCGCGTGATGGCTTCTTTGATCTGACGGAGCTTGCTCTCAGCGCGGCCCAGTAGCTGGTGCAACGCCCGCTATTTTGCACCCCCCTGCCTTGGCGACTAGCTGCACTATAGCGGAGGCGCATCGGCCTCGGTGCCCGTAGATACGCGCTACATCGGCCGCCGAGGCTGGCGGCCTTTTGTAGTCGCCGTATCTAGGGAGCGGGGGCATAGGTGATAGTTCAGAAATAAATCCAACCGAAATTGGTCTGCAGTCCAGCACGGTGGCGCACGTCTTAACGGACCTTCAGTAGTATACCACACTGCTGCTGCGTGTGTGCGGTTCGAGCGCCGAGCCTGAGCGGAGCCGCGCCGCGACGCACTCAGGCGACGGCGCGGCGCAGCGCGCGCGTGACGCCGTTCCCTGCGCGCGCGTGCACGAGCTGTGCACCTTCCGCTCCGTGCTTCCTGCCGCTCCCTTGCATCCGGCGACTCGGAAGAGCCGCCGGCCGCGGCGGCCTTGTGTGCGCGGGGCACCAGGGCAACTGGGCCGGTGCCCCGCGCGCCTATGTGGCGAGTCGCCGGATCTAGGTCTCCTGCGGCGGTGCTGTGCGGGCTTCCCTCATACGTGCTGGCGTCTGCTGCGCACGGCTTCGTGGCTGCTGTAGCTGCAGTAACAGGCGTTCTTTGGCCTCTTGCAGCGCCAGCGCATCCAGCTGTTCCGCCTGTGCCGCACCCGCGCTTTTACCTCCGGCGCCACTTGCTCGGCGGTACGCTGCAGCATGCGCTCCAACGGCGTGCGCGCGCACTCATGCTATTTCTGCCCTGTACCACGTTCGTCGTCGTGCGTGCACGCGATCAGTTGTAGATGTATTCACCTGCGCTGCTGCCGCCGTTATCCTCCTCCAAGTCGCATTCACACGTGCCCGCGGCACGCGGCTTGGGTTGTAAGACACTCAACGGCACGCGCATCCGCCATGCCGTTGCCGCCCGCCATGCAGCGGCATGATGGCGTATTTCCGGCTGATGCCTGTTCCCTCACACTACGCGTTTAACGCCCGCGTCTTGTGATTTTTGCGCTTCACGCGCGCTCAGATGCGCCGTAGCCGCTCTACTATTTTCTCGCGTGTTATGTTGTCCAACTTCGGGTCTTGTGTTACACCTTTGTTTTTGTCATAATCTATCGTTCCATTTCGGTTGGATACATTATGACCTATCTATGCACCGTGCGGGTGGATTTTTTATGACCTGTCTCGACTTCTTGGCATTCTTATCGTGTTATGCTACAATACGCATGAGATATGCGGTATCAAACGAACAATAACGAGCGCGGTATGACACGCCTATGTGCTTAGCCCTGCCGGGAGAAGTTGTGGCGCTGCTCCCGGGCGGCATGGCGCGCGTGCGCTTTGGCCAGAGCGAGCTGACGATCAGTATGGCGTTGATAGACGCTGTTGCGCCGGGCGATTATGTGCTGGCGCATTCGGGATTTGCGATTACTACACTGGATCGCGAGGAAGCAGAAGCGACGCTGGCACTATGGCGCGAGATGGAGGCGGCGGGCGCGTGAAATACGTAGATGAATACCGCGATGAGCGGCTGGCGCGTGGATTGCTGGCGCGGCTGCATGCGGCCGCGCGCGGCTTGCGGCGCCCGGTGCGCATCATGGAAATCTGCGGCGGGCACACGGTAGCATTGTGCCGCGCGGGAATTCATGCGGTCTTGCCGCCGAATGTACGTGTGGTTTCTGGCCCGGGCTGTCCGGTGTGCGTGACGCCGCGCGAAACAGTGGATCAGGCCGTGTGGCTGGTGGAGCAGCCCGGGGTTGTGCTGTTCACATTTGGCGACATGCTGCGGGTGCAGGGCGCGCGCGGCACGCTCGGCACTTACGCGGGGCGCGATGGCCGTGTGCGCATCATGTATTCACCATTGCAGGCGGTGGCATATGCCGCGGAACATCCCGCGTGCACGTGTGTCATGCTGGCCGTGGGGTTTGAAACCACCGCGCCGGCGCTGGCGGCGGCCGTGATGAGCGCGGCTGAACGCGGCTTAAAGAATTTTCTTGTCTTGTCCGCAGGCAAGCAAACGCCGCCCGCCATGCGCGCGTTGTTGTGTGATCCGCAGATATGTCTTGATGGATTTATTGCGCCGGGACATGTGACAACCGTGATTGGTGCGAAGGCATATCAGTTCATTGGTGAGGAATTTGGCAAGCCGTGCGTGGTGGCGGGATTTGAAGTGTGTGACCTGCTGGATGCCCTGGCGCGCGTCGTGACACACCTTGCAGCGGGAACGCATGCGGTTGAAATCGAGTATACGCGCAGCGCTACGTGGGCGGGAAACGAAAAGGCGCAGACGATGATCGCGCACGTGTTTGAGCCATGCGATGCGTGCTGGCGCGGGTTGGGAATTATTCCCGCCAGCGGCTACGCAGTGAATACAACCTATGCATCGTTTGATGTAACGCGCGCCATGAATGTGCCGCAGTTGGCATCAGACGACCCCCCGGGCTGCCGGTGCGGAGACGTGTTGCGCGGCATTTGCACGCCGCCGGAATGCCCGCTGTTTGGCGCAGCCTGCACGCCTGATCACGCCGCCGGGCCGTGCATGGTCTCCAGCGAAGGAAGTTGTGCGGCATACTATAGTTGCGGCGTGCGCGGAGAGCGGCGGGGAGAGCCGCGCGGAGACCAGCGCGGAGACCAGCGCGGGGAGCGGCAATGAACAACGCAACAATTACCCTGGCGCACGGCAACGGCGGCCTGCAGATGCACGACCTGCTGCGCCGCGTGATGTGGGCGCAGTTGGACAATGCACAGTTGCGGGAAGAAAGTGATGCAGCAGTGCTGGCGGCGCCAGCGGGCATGGAAGCGGTTTTTTCTACGGACAGTTTTGTCGTGCACCCGCTGTTTTTCCCAGGCGGCGATATCGGTCATTTGGCCGTCTGCGGGACGATTAACGATCTGGCCATGATGGGTGCACAGCCTGCCGCGCTGTCGCTGGCCGTCATTTTGGAAGAAGGCATTGAGCAGGCGCTGGTGGAACGCGTGATTGCGAGTGTGGGAAAAACGGCGGCGGCGGCGGGTGTGCCGGTCGTGACCGGCGATACCAAGGTAGTGGAGCGCGGCCATGCGGATCAGATGTATCTGACCAGCAGTGGCATCGGCTGGCGGCGGCCGGGCGTGCCGCCAGGCTGGCGCAGCGTGCAGCCGGGCGATGCGGTGATCGTCAGCGGGACGATCGGGCATCACGGCGTGGCGGTGCTGGCGGCGCGGGCCGGCTTGCCGTTCGTGACGGAAATGCGCAGCGATGCCATGCCGTTGCACCGGCTGGTGGCGGTAGCGCTAGACGCCAGCCCGCATCTGCGCTGGATGCGTGATCCGACACGCGGCGGTGTGGCAGCGGCGCTCAACGAGTTGTCCCTGCAGACCGGCTTAAGTATTGAGCTGGACGCGGCTGCCGTCCCGGTCGCCGATGATGTGCGCGGCGCGGCGGAGGTGCTGGGGCTTGATCCGCTGTATTTGGCCAACGAAGGCCGCGCGTTGTTTGTCTGCCCGCGGGAAGAAAGCGGCGCGCTGGTAGCCGCACTGCGCGCGCAGCCGGAAGGGCGCACCGCGGCGCTGATCGGCCTCATAGGCTGCGCGGCCCCGGGCGGGCGCGTGACGCTGAACACCGCCTATGGCGGCGCGCGCCTGCTCGACATGCCGTCGGGTGAACAACTGCCGAGAATGTGCTAATGAAGACACCGAACCACACAACAGGTCTGCTGGGCCTGCGGTCGCGCATGATGGATGGCATGCTGTGGCTGGCAACCAGCACGGGCTTCTTGTGGCTGATGGCCTATACGGTGCCTCACCAGCCGGCGTTTGCGCTCTTTCTCAGTGTGCTGGGCGTCGGTATTTTTGCGTTGGCGCTCCTGCGCGCGGAATGGGCACTGATGCTGACGATCGTCGTTATTCCCGGCATCACCACGATTACCGTCACGCTCTTTAATTACCTTCAGCCGTCTGTGCAAACCGGCGTGTTTGGTCCTACGGCCTACGTGCCCGTAATGGCGTTTGTATTGGGCGTGTGGGCGCGGGCGTGGGTGTATCGGGAACCCACCGCGCCTTCGCGATTGCGGCCGTGGCTGCTGGCGTTTCTCGCGCTCAGTGTGCTCAGTGCGATTGTGACGTGTTGGCGCTACGCTGATTTCTGGCCCCTGTATAACCGCCCGTATCTTGAGCAAATAGTAAATACGGAAGGCCTGCTGGCAGCGAAAGCAATCCGCTGGGTGATATGGGCGCTGATGAATTATCTGAGCGGGCCGTTGTTGTTTCTTGCGGTGAGCCATGTTGTGGCAGGGGCGCGCGCACGTAGTGGCGCGGCATGGTGCTGGCGCACCTGGCTGACGCGCCGGCTCTTGGTGCCGCTATGGATTGGCAGTGCCGCACCGTTCCTGATCGGCCGCTATCAAACAAGCGATGTCTGGTTCGGCGCGAATCGCGTGTATGTCTGGCCATGGATGAGCCGCATCAACGCATCGTTTTTTGACCCCAATGCGTTGGGTGCGTATCTCATTCTGATCGTGCCATGGCTGCTGGCATTGGTATGCCTGGCCGGCGTGCAGCGCTGGCGGCATGTTGCACTCGGCATGCTGGGCGTGGCAACTGGCATCGCAGCGATGCCATGGGTGAACCGTGTGTTGAGTGCGGTTGTACCGGCCCACAGCGCGTATGCGTACCTCATCATCCTGGGCGCGTGGCTGGCCGCCGGCGCGGCGATGTGGTATGCCCAGCGTGGCTGGTGGCTGGTCTTGCCCATGGGCGTGGCGTGCGGCATGGCGGTGCGCATGAGTGTCGTTCTGGCGGGGCATGCCGGTTCACGCACAGCGGTGCTGGGCCTGATCGTGACCGGCATTGCGGCTGTGTTGCTGGCGTCGTTGCAGGGTGTGCTGCGCTTGCGGCCGCTCGTGTCTGCGCGCATGCTACGGCTCATTGTGAGTGCCATGGGGGTACTGTATCTTGCGGCGGGTCTGTGGATGTTTTATGACGGCGCGCCGCGCATGCGGGCATGGCTGCAGCGCCATCCTACAACGCAGAGCCTGCCGCTAGTCAAACGCTTCAATCAACTACCACTGGGATCGTTCACACAATTGTACCGCCAGATCATTCTTGACCGTGGTCCGAATGCCAGACTGGCATTGGCAATGCTGTGTGATGCCCCGCTGACCGGGACGGGGCTGGGATCATTCCTGACAGAACTGCCCAATTGGAAGCAACGCGAACGGGAAGTCATTTATGTGCCCGACACCGCCTGCAATTATTATCTGCAAATTGGCGCGGAACAAGGGCTCATAGCCTTGGCTGTTGTGCTTGTCGTCTTTGCCCTGTGGTGGCGCCACTGGTGGCAGGTGTGGCAGCAGCGCGAGGCACGCATCTATTGGCTGTGGATCGGCGCCGGTATGGCCAGTATGCTCATCTTGTTTATCTTCGGCATGCACACGCTGGCAGCGGAAATTCAGGCGTTGTTCTGGTTGTATATGGCGCAGGTGTGTGTTGTAGACGATGAGGTGCCCGCACCAACACCGTCGCGCTACCGCACCATGCTGTGGGTGCTCGTCACGGTCATCCTCTTCGCACAGACGGCCGTGCAGTTATCGCTAGCGGCGCAGCGTGAGGCGTTTAGGTGGAGCAAACGCGAAGGGTTCTATCCTCTTGAAACGTGGCAGGATGCAAGGCTGCACGTGCGCCATACACATCGGCATGCCAACGAACAGATTGGATGTGACGGCCTGACGTTTGTTCAACCATTCGCCTGCCTGCATCCCGACAGTTCCAACACACCTGTTACGGTCTCTTTCCAACTGGGCGGCAGCACGACGAATATGACAGTGACAGATTCTCAATGGCGCCAGGTTGCCCTGCAGGTGCCGTTCGAATGCGTGGGTGGTACGGTGGAGTACACCATCCGTGTTGACCGGACATGGACGGGGCGCCAGGCTGGCATCAACAACGACACACGCCCGCTGGGCGTGACATTGCAGGCTCACGCGTGGCTCGACACTGCCGGCATGTTTGCCACCGAGCGCTGGCAGGATGATGGAAGTGCTATGGCAGGCCAAGAGTATCGCTGGACGAGCGCACGGGCGCAGTTGCTTATTGCCGCACCACAGCCCTTCTTACAGATTCCCGTGCTGGTCGCACATCCTGATGTAACCAGCCAGCCCGTTACGGTTGTTTGGTGTCTCCACGGCGGGCCAGCGGTCACCACCACCTATGCAACACTGGGCTGGCACGAGGTGCTGTTGTGTGTGCACCAACCGCCTGCACCACATGCCAGGACATGTCTGTCCATCGCCGTTAACCGCACGTGGCGGCCATCAGACCATGGGCTGAATGATCAGCGCGAGCTGGGTGTCGCCATCGGTACACCCCGCGCCGTACCCGATGCAGGTTTTTACCATACTGAATCATGGAACGATCAGTTTAATTACAAATGGGCCGGGCGCGCAGCGCGCTGGGCGCAGCGCGCCGACAGCAATGGCATGCTTCAGGTGCATGTATTGATCGCGCATCCTGATGCCGCCACACAGCCAGTGACGCTGACGCTGCACGGTCCCATGCCGGTGGCCGTACGTATCACCAATGTCACTTGGCAGACCATTGCCCTGACCGGCGTGCCCGCGCGCGTGCACGCACTCGAAGCCACGGTGGACCGCACGTGGCGCCCGTGCGAACACGGCGCCACTGATGAGCGTGACTTGGGTTTTGCCATTCGTTTCTAACGCTCCTGCGTATTGTGCATGACACACAACAATCTCCCGCTGGCACATCCGTATCTCACCCGCTGCCTCCGCGCAGCATGGGCGCTGCTCATTACAGTGTGTGGCGCAGCATTGTGGTACTGGTACGCACCCTATCCCGGCGTGGTTGGCACGCCGTTGCGGCACGCATGCTATGCCGCCGCTGGCGGGCTGGCGCTCATCAGTGCCGTTTTTCCGCTTGGCGGCGTGCTCGCGCTCGCCTGTGCTGCGCCCGTGTTGAGCAGCATCCCACTGGCCATCACCGGCGGTTCAACCTATCCGATTTTGCTCTTTGCCGGCATCGGGTTTGTCGCCGGCTGGCTGCTGCGCGAATGCATCACCCCGCGCGCCTACACCGGCTTTCGCGGCCAGGTGTGGTTATGGGTCTTTGCCCTATTGATCCTGATCAGCGGCGGTGCCAGTTTCCTGCGCTACAACCCTCCGTGGCAATGGTTCAATCCGGCCTTTAACAGCCAGCCCATTAACGTCACGATGATGGCGCGCGTGGACGCCATACGCTTTGTGGTGTTCGTCTGTGCCAACATGTACGCCGCGCTGGGCGTCATCGTGGCGGTGTGTGCGATTATACAGCGCTATCCCGGCCGTAGTCATACCGTGGCTACCATGGTGCTATGGGCGCTCTTGCTGGGCGCGGCCGTCACATCCGCCGTGGCAGTCTACCAAGCGCATTACAATATGAATTTCTGTGCCAACCGCTCCTATTACTGGACGCGGCTGGCGCGCGCCAACGGGCTGTGCTCAGATCCCAACGCGCTGGGAACCCTGCTGGCATTATGCGTGACACTGGCGGCCCTGAAATGCGTGTTTGCAGGATCATTCCGCTCGCTTGGTGCGTGGCTGCAACGCCTCCTGGCGCTCGGCGCCGTTACCCTGTTTCTTGTCGGGCTGCAATACTCAGGCTCACGCAGCGGGTTGCTGGGCGTCTTAATCGCCGGCTTGGCTGCCCTTCTCTTTGGCGCGGCCTATTATGGCAACGCTGTGCTCCGCTCTCTCCGTGTGCCGCTGCTCGTCCGCTTTGCGTGTGGAATCGTCCTGCTCGTAATCTGCATGCTGGCGCTGCAACACATTCCTGCCGGCTTGCGGTATCTTGACTCAAAAATCTCCGCCGTCCAAAACAGTTCCTCCCTCGTCCGCCGCCTCAAGCGCGATCTGCGCCTCTTTCAGCAGGAAGGCAATGTCTTTGACATGATTAAAGACCCGCGCCGCCTGCTCTACTGGCGCTATGCCGGCATCATGTGGCGCGAATTCCCTCTCACCGGCATTGGCTTGGGCGCCTATGTCCTCGAACTGCCCAATTATTGCGCCGCCGCCAATGAACGCTTGTTCCGCACCGACAACGCCTGCAACTATTATCTGCATTATGCCGCCGAAATGGGCACGCCGGCCCTGCTCGTGCTGGCGCTCTTCTATGGCACACTTCTGCTGGGCTTTGTCCAGCGCGTCGAAGTATGGCATCAATTGTCGCCCGCGCACAAACATCATCGCATCATGCTGGTAGTCGGCTTGGTCACGTTTCTCGTCGTGCTAATTTTTGGCGTGCACACCATGGCCGATGAAGTCAATATTGCCTTTGCCATTTTACTCGGCCTGATCGCCGCAGATCATGAAGCCGTGCTAGGCCCGCGCCCGCCCGTGCCGCCCGTCACGCGCGGGCTAATCGCCGCAGGGGTGGCCGTGGGCCTGCTGCTCTACGCCTGGCGCACCGCTGCCGCCCATGCCGGCCCCCTCAACGGCGAACGCCGCATGGCCGCGTTTGGTCTCGCCTCCGAGGCCGGCTGGTATGACTGGGAACACTGGCATGGCGTCCCCTTCCGCGTCCGCTGGATGCCCCGTACCGCTCAAACCATTCTCGCGCGTAACGGTATCGAACTCGGCATCCCTGTCCTCGCCAACGACCCCTCAGTCACCTCTCATCCGCAAATTGTCTCCATTTACCTTAACGGCCGCCGCGCGCTCCAACACACCATTCAAGAACCCGGCGGCTGGCTCCTCCTGCGCGTGCCAGTCCCGTACGCCAACCCCTTCCAATCTGCCGGCCCGCCGCACACCGCCCTGCGCCTCGCCGTCAACCGCACCTGGGTGCCGCGCAAAGTCACCGGCGGCGATGACGACCGCACACTCGGCGTCCTCGTCGGCGAGCCCCGCTGGCTTGAGCCGGACGCCGACGCCGGCGGCTGGCACGCCCCCGAAACCGCACCAGACGGCTCCCCCTTCCGCTGGAGTACCGCCTACGCATGGCTGCGCCTGCCCGCCACCACCAACGCTTTTATCAACATCCCCATGTACGCTTCCAATATTCAACTCCGCCGCTGGCCCCTCCGCGTTGCCGTCTACCTCAACCGCCGCCATCTCGATACGATCACCTTCACCGACAAACGCTGGAAAAATTACCGCTTCCCCTTGCCCGAGGATACCCCCACCAACACATCCCTGCTGGTCGAATTCATCCCCTCGCGTACCTGGATCCCCAAACATTACGGCTTTGACGACCCGCGCGCCCTCGGGATCGCCGTCGGCACTATGACGTTCGAATGAATCGCTCAGCTGCACCACCCCCCCCCACGCATGCCCCGTGCACACCGCGCGCAGTGCTCGCCGCCCTGCGCGCTGCCCGCGCCACATTGGCCGTCGCCGAATCATGCACCGGCGGCGGCCTCGGCTTTGCTCTTACCTCTGTTCCCGGCAGCTCCGATGTCTTCCTCGGCGGTGTGATTGCCTATGCCAACCGCGCGAAAAGTGCGCTGCTCGGCGTGCCGCCCGCCCTTCTCGCACGCCATGGCGCCGTCAGCCGCGCCGCCGCCCGTGCCATGGCCGCCGGTGTCCGCCGCCGCCTGCACGCTTCCTACGGCATCGCCATCACCGGCATCGCCGGCCCTTCCGGCGGCTCCGCCCGCAAGCCCGTCGGCACTGTCTGGATTGCCGTCGCCAGCCCGCACCACAAAATCACCGCAATTTGCTATCATTATACCGGCAGCCGCGCGCACGTGCGCCGTGCTGCCATCTGCTCAGCGCTGGCCATGCTCGCCCGCGCGCTTGGTCCTCATTAACTGCAACCGATAGGAGTTCACCATGAGTGCTGTCGAAACCAACGAACGCAAAAAAGCCCTGGACGCCGCCCTCTCCCAGATCGAAAAGCAATTCGGCCAAGGCTCCATCATGAAAATGGGCAGTGATCATCCCGTCAATATCCCCGTTATCCCCACCGGTGCGCTTACACTTGACATCGCGCTCGGCGTCGGCGGCGTGCCCCGCGGCCGCGTCACCGAAATCTACGGCCCCGAATCCTCCGGCAAAACCACCCTCGCCCTCAGCATTGTTGCCAACGCCCAGCGCGAAGGCGGCGTCGCCGCCTATATCGACGCCGAACATGCCATTGACCCAAGCTACGCCCGCCGCATCGGCGTCAACATTGATGAACTCCTCATCTCCCAGCCCGATTGCGGTGAAGATGCCCTCAGCATCGCAGAAACCCTCGTCCGCTCCAACGCCGTGGATGTCGTCGTCGTTGATTCCGTTGCCGCCCTCGTCCCCAAAGCCGAAATCGAAGGCGAAATCGGCGATTCCTTCGTCGGCCTGCAGGCCCGCCTCATGTCCCAAGCACTGCGCAAACTCACCGGTGCCATCGGCCGCTCCCGCTGCGCCTGCATCTTCATCAACCAAATCCGCGAAAAAATCGGCGTCATGTTCGGCAATCCCGAAACTACCACCGGCGGCCGCGCCCTTAAATTCTACGCTTCCGTGCGCCTCGACATCCGCCGCCTCACCACCATCAAAGACACCCAAGGCACCAGCATCGGCATCCGCGCCAAAGTCAACGTAGTCAAAAATAAAGTCGCGCCTCCCTTCCGCACCGCGGAGTTCGACATCATGTACGACGAAGGCATCTCCAAAGAAGGTACCATCGTTGACCTCGCTACTGACATCGGTGTCATCAGCAAAAAAGGCGCCTGGTTCAGCCTGGGCGAAACCCGCCTCGGCCAGGGCCGCGATGCCGTCAAAGAACTCCTCAAAAATGATCCCAAACTGTGCGCCGAAATCGAGCGTGCCGTGCGCGAAAAAATGACCGGTGTTCCCGCCACGCCCAGTGCCCCTGAAGCCGATGCCGCCGTGCCACCCCGTAAACGCCCCAAAGACGACGAATGAACGCATTTAAGCCCACAGCTCTCGACGCCGCGCTCAAACTCCTCGCCGGCAAGGACTATTCCGCCGCCGAACTCGCTGCCAAACTAACCAGCCGCGGCTATCCCCAGGACGAAATTGACCGCGTCCTCACCATCCTGCGCCACTACCATTGTGTCGCCGATACAGGCCGCAACACAGCGCAGCTCAAACACATGAGCGCAGCCTGGCTAGCCAAGCGCCGCCGCGGCCTTACGCCCTCCGCCTTGCGCGGCCTCGAAGCCCATCTCCTCAAAAAAGGCTTCGATCCCGATCTCGTCCGCGCCCATCTGGAAGACCTGGCCAGCCAGCTCAACTGACCACCCCGGCAACTCTCCGCCAAATTAGCGGCTGGTCCGCACCCTTTTTGTCGCCTGGAAACGACATGTTCGGCCACCAGCGCCCGTTCAAACTTCCTGACACATTTTGTCATTTGGTTATGGTATACTGCCCGCAACGAACATTGTGCATTTGCCCCCGATTTGCTACAATGCAACGGCGCAAAGGCCATAACCTCGAGATAAGGCATTCCCTGCTGCACGGCCGGGAAAGAACACACGGCGACTATGATGCACTACGCACACAGTGTCAAAGACAAGCCAGCCTCCGAATGGCATAAGCTTGAAGATCATCTTCAAGGCGTTGCACAACGCGCTGAACAGTTCGCCTCCGGCTGGTTGCCGCCAAATTGGGCACACGCCGCCGGCGCGCTGCATGACACAGGCAAGTTCTCACAAGCGTTTCAAGAGCGTTTGCTTCTGCTTGCCGGCACTGACCTACCCGCACATCTTGAAGGCCGTACGCCCCAACATGTTGATCATTCAACTGCAGGCGCGCAATACGCCGCCCAAACACTCGGCCCTGCTGGCCGTCTCATTGCGTACGCCGTCGCCGGCCATCACACGGGACTTCCTAACGGCACCTCAATTGAAGAGCAGTGCCTTCAGAAACGCCTGCAAAAAAAAGTGGAAGACTGGTCCGCCTGTCCTGACTGCCTGAAAAACCTGCCGGTACCCATTCCGCCGCCAGACATACACAATGGCTTTCAACTGGCTTTTTTCGTCCGCATGCTCTTCTCCTGCCTGGTGGATGCAGACTTTTTGGATACCGAGGCGTTCTACAAGCCCGCCGACACTGCGGCACGCTCTGGCGCGCCTTCCGTGCTTGAACTCCTCCAACGCCTCAGCCAACACCTGGAACGATTCCAGCCCAAGTCTGACATCAATCGCGTCCGCGCTGATGTCTTGCGCCAATGCCGGGACAAAGCATCTCTTCCACAAGGCTTCTTTTCCCTCACAGTACCGACCGGCGGCGGTAAAACGCTTTCCTCACTCGCCTTTGCACTCAAACATGCCGTTAAACATAACCTGCAGCGCGTTATCTACGTCATCCCCTACACCAGCATCATCGAACAGAACGCAGACGTCTTCCGCAACGCTCTTGGCAGCGACGCGGTGCTGGAACACCATTCCAATTTCGATCTTGAAAAAGAAAACACCTGGTCGCGCCTTGCTGCGCAGAATTGGGACGCCCCGCTCGTCGTCACGACCAACGTCCAGTTCTTTGAATCGCTCTTTGCCGCAAAACACTCTGCCTGCCGCAAACTGCACAATATCGCTCGCAGTGTCGTCATCTTGGACGAAGCCCAAATGCTGCCGCCCGACGTCCTCCGGCCGTGCTTGGAGGCTCTGCGCGAGCTCGTTCGTGCGTATCACACCACCGTAGTGCTCTGTACCGCCACACAACCCGCACTCTCCGCGTCACAGGGATTCAAAGACGGCTTGAGCGCCGTCACAGAAATCATCGACGATCCCGGCAGCCTTTACATCGCTCTCAAGCGTGTGCAGACTCACCGCTGCGGCCCCCTCTCTCTCGATGAGCTGGCTCGGCGCCTCTCCTCCCACGAACAAGTCCTCTGTATTGTCAATACCCGCACCCACGCACGCGAATTGGCCCAGCGCATCCCTCACAGCTTTCATCTGAGTGCCTTGATGTGTCCGGAACACCGCTCAAATGTGCTGGACAAAATACGCACCGCCCTTGACAATCACCAGCCCTGTTGCGTCATCAGCACCCAGTTGGTGGAGGCGGGCGTAGACATTGATTTTCCCGTGGTCTACCGCGCCCTCGCCGGCATTGATTCCATCGCCCAAGCCGCAGGCCGTTGCAACCGCGAATTTACACGCCCGTACGGCGATGTCTTCATCTTCGAACTCGCAGGTGCCCGGCTGAGCGGTCACCTCCTGCACGCCGCTCAGGAAGCCAAACTGGTCCTCACTCATCATGACGATCCCCTCACGCTGGAAGCTGTAGAAGAATTCTTCCGCGCCCTCTTCTGGGTCAAGGGAGATGCGCTCGACAAAAAGCAAATCCTGTCAAAACTTGCTGAAGGCAAAAATGGCTGGATTCCGTTTCGCTGCGTCGCTGACACGTTCAAGGTCATCGATGATATCATGCAGCCCGTCGTGATTCCATGGGACGACAGGGCACGTGCCCTTATTCAAGAAGCACGTTTCGCAACGTCCCTCGCCGGCTTTGCACGCAAATTGCAGCGCTTCACGGTACAAGTCTATCAACATGAATGGAACGCCCTGCACACTGCTGGCGCGCTCGAATTGATTCGTGAGTATTTCCCTGTGCTGACAAGCAGCGTGCACTATGACAGCCGCTACGGCCTTACGCCCGTTGCCAATACAAACCCCAATCCGGAAAAACTCATAATGTCTTAAGCAAGGAGTTCACATGTCATTTGGTATTACTCTCAAGTGTTGGGGTGCATACGCCTGCTTCACCCGCCCCGAAATGAAAGTCGAACGCGTCAGCTACGACGTCATGACGCCATCCGCCGCCCGCGGCATTCTTGAAGCCATCTACTGGAAGCCCGAAATCCAGTGGAAAATTGACCGCATTCATGTGCTTAAACCAATCAAATTCACCAACATCCGCCGCAACGAAGTCGGCAGTGTCGCATCGCGTGGCACACCCTGCATCGTCATCGAAGACGCGCGCCAACAGCGCGCCGCGCTCGTGCTGCAAGACGTCGAATATGTCATCGAAGCGCATTTTGATGTTACCGGCGGCGCCGATGGCGCGGCAAAGCACAAAGAGATGTTCGACCGCCGCGCCGCCAAAGGCCAGTACTTTCACCACCCCTATCTGGGCTGCCGCGAATTCCCCGCGCACTTCGCCCCCGTTGACACTATCCCACCCTCCCCCTTGCGCGGCGAAAAAGACCTCGGCTGGATGCTCTACGACATTGACTTCAAGAACAACAACATGGCCATGTTTTTCCACGCCATCCTGCGTGAAGGTATCCTCGACCTCACCACCGCGGAGATACGCTCATGATTCTGCAAGCATTATATGCGTACTATCAACGAATAGTTGGTAATGACGAAGTGCCACGCTATGGCTTTGCCCGCAAACCGTGTCATTTTTGCATCGTCATCTCGAAAGACGGCCGGTTCGTGCAGGTAAAGCACCTGGCTGATAAAAGCGCCAAAAAACCTTCCGTCCCCTCACTTGTTGTTGCTTCTTTACCTGAACAACGCACATCAGGCATCGAACCACTGTTTTTGTGCGACAATACCGGGTATGTGTTTGGTGTCGACAACAAAGATAAACCCGAACGTGCAGCTCGGCAGAGAAAGGCCTTTGTGGAATTGCACAAGAGCATCGCCGCGACGTGTGACGATGATGGTTTGCGCGCGTTGATTGCCTTTCTTGAAGAATGGACTCCTGAGAAAGCACCGTCACTTGATGACTGGAACGAGATGTGCGGAAAAAACATCGTATTTCAGATCGATAACGAGCGGTGCTATGTTCATGATCACCCCGCATTGCAGCGCGCGTGGGTAGAGCATCTGCAAAAACAGGCTTCTGGTGAAGCAGCACTCTGCCTTGTTACAGGCCGGCACGCGACAGTTGCTAAAACACACCCACACATTCGCTGGGTAAAGGGTGCTCAAATCAGTGGTGCGGCGATCAGTACATTCAACTTGGACGCCTTTTGCTCCTACGGCAAAAAACAAAATCTAAATGCACCGGTGTCCTCTGAAGCCGCGTTTGCTTATACGACCGCACTTAACCACCTTTTGCGTGACGGCTCACGCCAAGTCATTCATATCGCCGACGCAACAACGGTTTTCTGGACACAACGTGATTCGCCCGTCGAAGGGTTCCTCGGTATGCTCATCAATCCCACAGATGACCCCAGCGATCTTCAACAAGTTCGCTCATTCCTTGATGCGGTCCGCTCGGGGACATGGCCCGCCGACGTCGACAATACCATGCCGTGCTTTATCCTCGGTCTCGCCCCCAATTCCTCGCGTCTCGCCGTTCGTTTTTGGCATGTGGCATCCGTCCATGAACTCCTCTCACACCTGCAACGCCATTTCGATGACTTGTCCCTTGCCCATGATCAACGCCGGGAGTCAGACATGCCACCAGTGTGGAAACTCCTGCGCGAAACGGCGCTGCAACACAAAGACGACAATATCCCACCGCTGCTTGCGGGCGCTGTTACACGCGCCATCCTCACCGGCGCGGAATACCCCCTCGCCTTCTACTCTGCCATCCTCAACCGCATCCGTGCTGATCACTCCATCAATTACATCCGCGCCGCTGCCCTCAAAGCCTATCTCGTTCGTCATTTCCGCCTTAACAACCAACCCAAGGAGGTCCCTATGTCGCTCGATCCCAATAACAAAAACCCCGGCTACTTGCTCGGCCGGCTCTTTGCCCTGCTCGAAAAAGCACAGCTCGACGCGCTCGGCAAAGTTGATGCCACCATCAAAGACCGCTATTACGGCGCGGCGTCTTCCACGCCACGCGCCGTCTTCCCGGTCCTCCTCCGCCTCGCCCAGCACCATCTCGCCAAAGCCGAATATGGCGCCGTGCGCGACAAGGAGATTCAAACCGTCGTCAATGATCTGCAGGAGTTCCCCGCCCATCTCTCCCTCGAGGATCAAGGCCTCTTCGCCATTGGCTACTATCATCAACGTCACGCGTTCTACAACAAACCAACAGAATAAGGAGCACCCACATGACTACCCCCATGCAAAACCGTTACGATTTCGTCTACTTCTTCGACATCACCAACGGCAACCCCAACGGCGATCCCGACGCCGGCAATCTCCCCCGCGTTGATCCCGAAACCGGCCACGGCATCGTCACCGACGTCTGCCTCAAACGCAAGGTGCGCAATTATGTCCTCATGCGAAAGGGTGACACACCACCGTTCCGCATCTACGTCAAGGAGAAGGCTATCCTCAACAAGCTTCACGAAGAAGCTCATGCCGCCGTCGGTGCCGAAACCACCAGCGACAAAAAAGGCCGCAAAGGTTCCGGAGAAGAGGTTGACAAAGCTCGCGCATGGATGTGCGCCAATTTCTATGATATACGCACATTCGGTGCAGTCATGTCCACGGGTGTCAACTGTGGCCAAGTGCGTGGCCCGGTTCAATTCGCATTTGCTCGCAGTATTGATCCCGTTACTACTCTGGAAGCTAGCATAACGCGCTGTGCTGTCGCCACTGAGGAAGAAGCCGCCAAACAAAGCGGTGATAATCGCACCATGGGCCGAAAAAACTACGTCCCCTACGGCCTGTACTGCGCCCACGGCTTCATCTCCCCGCATTTCGCTGCCAGTACCGGCTTTTCCGATGCCGATCTCGAACTCCTTTGGGACGCGCTCATCAACATGTTCGAACACGACAAGTCTGCCGCGCGTGCCGAAATGTACATGCGCAAGTTGGTCATCTTCAAACATGACTCCGCTCTTGGCAACGCGCATGCCCACGAGCTCTTCGCCCGCGTAAAAGCAGCAAAGAACCCCGGCGTCGCCATTCCGCGTGCCTTCAGCGATTACTCTATCACTATTGATGATGCCAACCTCCCCTCCGCCATCTCCATCATCGAAAAGTAACCATGAACACGCCATCTTCTGACGATATAGGTCCTATCACTCCCATAGGTCCTATTCCTCCCATCCCCCGCCCCGGCCGCGCCGGCCCCGAAGCCGAACTGCGCCGCCTGCTGCGCGACCCAGCCCCCCACGTCCGCGCCCTCGCCGCGCGCCTCGTCGCCAAGCTCGATCTCGCCTGCCTGCGCCCGCTCCTCGAAGAATTGCGCGGCGACCCAGACGCCCTCGTGCGCCAACAGGCGCAATGGGCACTTGCCCAACTCGCTCCGCGCGGCGGCCGCGGCGGCGCTGTCGTCCGCCCGCACGGCGGCTACGCCTCCCTCAAGGCCTACCAGACTACCGAAATTGTTTGTGACGGCACTGTCGTCTTCGTGCGCCGCTTTGTCCCCGCCGGCTCGCGCACCCGCGACCAGATGGACCAGGCCGCCCGCAGCGGCAAGCAGAACATCGTCGAAGCCAGTGCCGCCGCCGGCACCTCCAGCAAAACCGAACTCAAACTCATCGGCGTCGCCCGCGCCAGCCTCGAGGAACTCCTCGAAGACTACAAGGACCACCTGCGTCAGCACGGCCTCGCGCTCTGGGACAAGAACGACCCGCGCGCCCTCGCCATCCGCAAACTCGCCTACGCCGAGAATAGGTCCTATTCGACCTATAGGTCCTATTTCGAGGAAGGCTCCGCCGAAGTTGCCGCCAACACCGCCATCTGCCTCATCAATCAGGCAGCCTATCTGCTCGACCGCCTGATCAAACAACTCGATCAGGCGTTTGTCGAGCAGGGCGGCGTCACCGAGCGCATGTACCGCATGCGCCGCGCACGCCGCGCCGCGCAACAACAATAGGCCCTATGGACACTATAGGTTCTATTTCTTTCTCAGAAGACGAGATGCTGCCGCTCTCCGCGCTGCAGCATCTCGTCTTCTGCCCGCGACAGTGCGCGCTCATTCATCTCGAAGGCCTCTGGGACAGCAACCAATACACCGCCGAAGGCGGCATCTTGCACGCCCGCGTTCATGAGCTCGGCTGCGAAACCCGCGGCGACACGCGCATCGCGCGCCGTGTCGCCCTGCGCTCGCTGCAACTTGGCCTTGCCGGCATGGCCGATTGTGTCGCGTTCACCTATTGCGGAAAACAAATCATCGCGGCGTTCCCTGTCGAGTACAAACGCGGCAGGCCCAAACCGCACCACGCCGATGAAGTCCAGCTCTGCGCCCAGGCGTTGTGCATCGAAGAGATGCTGCACATCGCCGTGCCTAACGGCGCGCTCTTCTACGGCCAAACGCGCCGCCGCCTGCCCGTCGAATTCGACGATGGTTTGCGCGCGCGTACTCACGGTGCCGCAATGCGCCTCCATGAGCTCTTTGATTCACGCTGCACGCCACCGGCTGTCCATGACAAAAAATGCCGCTTGTGCTCCCTGATCAACCTGTGCCTCCCGCGCGTCACCTCCGGCGCATCCTCCGCCCGCTCCTATCTCTCCGCCGCCCGCTGCGTATGAAGGCTTACCTCAACACCCTTTACGTCACCACCCAAGGCGCCTATCTCTGCAAAGATGGCCTTAATGTTGTCGTGCGGGCAGATCACGAGGAACGCCTGCGCTTGCCGATCCATACCATCAGCGGCATTGTATGCTTCGGCTTGGTTTCCTGCAGCCCTGAACTCATGCACTTCTGCGCTAAGAGTAATGTCGGCATCAGCTTTCTCAGTGAACACGGGCGTTTTCTTGCCAGTGTCCGCGGCCCCATCAGCGGTAACGTGCTCTTGCGCCGCCAACAATACCGCCAAGCCGACGACGATTTGTGCTCCGCTCAGATCGCCGCAGCCATCCTCACTGCCAAGTTCTCCAATTGCCGCACGGTCCTGCAACGCGCCCTGCGCGACCACCCTGACATGCCCGGCGCCGCAGACACGGCTGCCGCCGTGGCAACCCTCGAACGACTGCTTCATGCCCTTGCTGCCACGCTTTCTCTCGACGAGCTCCGCGGCATCGAAGGCCATGCCGCCGGGGCATACTTCGGTGTCTTCGACCACCTTATCACAGCGCAAAAAGACTGCTTTTTCTTCCACGGCCGTTCCCGCCGCCCGCCCCTCGACAATGTCAACGCGCTCCTCTCCTTTTTATACACCCTCCTCATGCACGACGTGCGCAGCGCGCTCGAAGCAACCGGGCTCGATCCGCAAGCCGGCTATCTGCACCGCGACCGGCCCGGCCGCTACGGCCTTGCGCTTGACTTGATGGAAGAACTACGCCCGGTTCTGGCCGACCGTGTGGCCCTCTCTTTGATTAACTTGAAACAAGTATCACCCAAAGGGTTCACATGTAGCGAAACTGGCGCTGTCACCATGAAGGACGACACACGCAAAGAGGTAATCGTCGCCTGGCAAAATCGCAAGCGTGAAACATTGCGGCATCCCTTTATCAATGAAGAAATCGAGGTTGGTTTGATCCCGCATGTGCAGGCGCAGCTGCTGACCCGGCATCTGCGTGGCGATCTTGATGCCTATCCGCCCTTCATTTGGAAATAGCAGGAGCTTCGCATGTACGTAATCGTCAGCTATGACGTCGCCACAACCACCGGTGAAGGCCGGCGGCGGTTGCGGCGCGTCGCCAAAGCATGCCTGGATTATGGCCAGCGCGTGCAGAACTCTGTTTTTGAATGCGCCGTGGACGCAACACAATGGACCAACTTGCGCCATCGTCTCCTCGCTATTTTCAATGAAGAAGAAGACAGCTTGCGCTTCTACTTCCTTGGCAATGAATGGCGTAGCCGCGTCGAGCACCATGGAACAAAAAAGGTTCTTGATCTGGAGGAACCACTGGTGGTATAAAAGTTGAAACACACGTGCGCGAACCCCTAGCGTACATAAAAACCATGCCAGCGGGTATTTTTTTAAGCTGTTGATATACAACAACTTAATAATCAACCGCTTGTCAACTGTTCTTTGACATAATGAGAAGAACAACGATTCGCGCTCAAGCCGCTCTACGTGCGCTGAAATGAATAGGTTATAATAAGCAACGTCGCGCCCCGCGCGGGCGCGTGGATTGAAACTTTGCCGAACAGATAACCACAAACGGCAGCGATGTCGCGCCCCGCGCGGGCGCGTGGATTGAAACTATACATTGCACAGCTATCGCGCACTGCTCGTCGTCGCGCCCCGCGCGGGCGCGTGGATTGAAACCGTTTATAATGGCGAAAGTTTTTGTAACGGTTAGTCGCGCCCCGCGCGGGCGCGTGGATTGAAACAGCGATATTCAACGCAGCAACTGCGTTGTAGATGTCGCGCCCCGCGCGGGCGCGTGGATTGAAACAATAGCTGTGCAATGACACGTTCGATTCAGAACGTCGCGCCCCGCGCGGGCGCGTGGATTGAAACCGCAGATTAGTGGTGGAATAGATATGTTTGACAAGTCGCGCCCCGCGCGGGCGCGTGGATTGAAACGCTGTATTTTGCATTCATGCTGTCCTATCGCCTCGTCGCGCCCCGCGCGGGCGCGTGGATTGAAACTGCTGCGCTCATAGA
>Ga0308414_1000343_pt1 | contig 29766 bp, 22 predicted proteins | sample HotsprSampleOS50_FD_205667 | JGI IMG/M metagenome (GOLD analysis project Ga0308414, IMG submission 205667) | Hot spring phototrophic mat microbial communities from Octopus Spring, Yellowstone National Park, Wyoming, United States - 20090730_OS50 ...
CAGGTGCAGCCCGGCCGATTTCGGCGCACTGTGCAGCCCTCGCTCGCTGGCCTTCAGGCTGCCGGCCCAATCGCTGCGGTCCGCGAGAATTCTCGCCAGCGCCAGGTGGGCCGGTTCCAGGTTTTCGTCGATCGCGGCCGCCCGCTCCCACAACACAAAGGCCCTGTCCGGATCTCCCAGATCCTCCCACGCGGACGCCAGTTGCGCCAGCAACGGGGCCTCTTCAGGGGGCCTGTCCCACACTTCTTCCAGCGCCTGGCGAGCTTCGGCTCTTTCTCCGGCTTTGAGCGCGAGCTCGAGCAAACGGGCGCGGCGGTCGATCCGCCCCGGCTCCCGGTTCAACGCCTGACGCAACGCGCGCCGTTCGGCCCCCTCGTCATTCAACGTTCGCGCCAGGTCGGCGGCAATCCACCAGAGCGTGACATTCTCCGGCTCTGCTTCGAGGCTCTCCGCAAAAAGCGCGTATGCCTCCTTCCTGTCCCCTTCCGCCAGGCGCAGGCGCCCGAGCCGTTCCAGAGCCTCCGCATCGCGGGGCATCGTTTCCCGGGTTCGCCGCAAAAGGGACTCGGCATCCGGACTCCGGGACCTGTAGGCCGCCATCGCGTAGCGCCTGAGCAAGGCATGATCCTCGGGGTTTCTCCGCCACAATCGCGAAAGGAAGAACGTGGAGGCGTCTGCGTCGTCCAGCTTTTCGGCGAGGGCCAGACCGGCCTGCAAAGCAGACATGGAGTTCGGATAACTCTGAATCGCTTTCCGGAGCCGCTCCAATTCGCCGGGACCTGCGCCATCCTGCTTCGCATCCGCGGCTGCCCGGAGGGTCTCCGAAAGATCCTGCAAAGACGGCGGACGAAATCCCGGCGCCGTGAGAAGCACCGGCCACTCGTGCGGTTCCGCTTCCAGCCGCGCCAACTCGAATCCTTCCTCGCACTCTCCCGTCTCCCACTCCGCCTCGAAAAGGCGGGTTGCCGTCCGTTGGGCTGGCGGCAGCGGCCACTCCGGCTCCTGGGGCGGCCACACCGCCAGGCGCGCCCGCGCCTCGCCAGCCGCGCGCACAAGCCTGGCCCTCAGGTACTGATCGAGAAACGGGTCAGGCAAATGCGGCAGCCTCCCCGCCCACACCCAGTCGCGCCATTTTTCCTTGGGTTCGGGCGCGGTCGACAACAGCAGGTCGAACAATGCCTCCGCCGCAATCCGCGCCTCCCCACCCGCAGAGCCGCCCTCCAGTGCCCAGTCCAGTTCCTTCTCCAGAGCCGCGAATGTCTTCACCGGCGCCAAGGGCAGCAGTTCGGTGCCGCGAACCACCACCACTGTCATTTGTTCTTTGCGCGGCAGCTCTGCAATCATCTGGCGCAGAAAACCGGAAAGGCGCGGCCGGTCTTCAGCCTCGAGCCAGTCCGCCAGCACCACCACTGTCGGCGCATTCTCCAAAGCCGCCGGCGCCGCGCGCAACAGAACCTCTCTCTCGCCGCTTCTGCCCGCGGTTGGCGGCGCCTGGCCCGCGGGCAGGGACACGAGAACGCGCTCCGCCATCAGCAACGGTGCGGAGACAAGAAACGACAGGAAGAGGACCAACACGCCCAAGGGTAAGGCAAGAATAGCAGACCCTCTTGAAAATTCAAGTCCTCCGATTGGGACAATGTCAGCTCTGTTCCTTCGCCGCACGGACGCATGGCGATGGACAGATTGGCCGCGGAGCGCGGCCGGGCGCCTGCGCGCGCAGATGGCCGGAATGTCTCTGCGATCTGCGCGGCTCGGGCTGTCACAGCCGGCAGGACAGGTCGTGCGCGGCCAAAAGGGCCACCGCCTCATGGCTGGCAGGTTTCAGCCGCCCGCCCCCTCCGTCATGCAACCGTCGCTGGTATCTCAACCAGGAGCCGGGGCGTCCCTGGATCACCGCCGCGATGTGCCTTCCTGGCGCGCGCTCGCGCCATTCCGGATGCGCCGTGCGCGGTTCGGCGGTTCATGATGGACGGGTCGCGCGTCTCCCTTGAGCGCACGGTCCGGCTTCAGATCCGGCCCGTGATCAGGAAATACAGAGGGTGCTCGTCTTCAGGCACCGGCAGCAGCAGTTTGATCGCTGCAGGATCCATTTTCCCAATGCTCACCGAGCCCAGCCCCAAAGCCGCCGCCGCCAGGTGCCAGTTCTGGCCGATATGGCCCGCCTCCATCAGGGCGAGGCGCTCGGCGGCGTCGCCGAACTCGCGGCGCAGGCGCCCGTACCAGGCGGCCAGCAGCAGCCCCGCGGCGCACTCGGCGACACACTGTTGATCGCCGCACGCCTTCGCCACGCGAGCCTGCTTGTCACCTTTGGCGAGCGGCGTCAGGGTCTGCTGCTCGGGATCAAAGGCGTAGAACCCCGGCGAAAGGCCCTGCACGCGGAACGCAAGCACGTAGCTTTTCAGCGGGTAGATCGCCCCGGCTGACGGCGCCGTTCTCAGGCCGCCCGGCGAAGTGATGCCCTGGGCCGCCCAAAGCAGCGCAGAGAGCTCATTGAGATGGAGCGGCGCCTCGCCATACTCCCGGATGCTGCGGCGTTTCTTCAGACATTCGTCCAGCGGCAGGCTCAGCGGCGCCGGCTCGGGCAGAGGAAACCGCCCCGTTGCCAGCGGCCGGCGGGAAGAGGGCAGATGCGCAGCGGAATGGTCGTGGGGCGTGATGCGCGGCTTCATGGCTTGTCCAGACCAGTCTACCCGCGATTCTACAATACTTCCAGATCTTTTTCTCGTGAACTGCGCCGGTCAGCCGGCGTACCGGCAGCCGGCGGTGCAGGTTTCCCGGACCTCGACACCGCTCAGCTGCGGCAGCACCGGGCGGATCCGCTCCCACAGCCAGATGGCGATGCGCTCGCTGGTGGGGTTTTCGAGTCCGGGGATCTCGTTCAGGTACCGGTGGTCAAGTTCGTCGATCACCGGCTTGCAGATGGCTTTGATGTCGCCGAAGTCCATCACCCAGCCGGTGCGTTCGTCCACATCTCCCCGCACGCAAATCCGGACGCGGAAGGAATGGCCGTGCAGCCGGGAACACTTGTGCTCCGGCGGCAGGTTGGGCAGGCGGTGTGCGGCCTCGAAGGTGAATTCCTTGAAGATTTCCATCGGCTGGAAAACGGCCTGTTTCTAGGGTAGCATTGGCCTGGATTTCCATTGGCCGGAAGGAGGCGCCATGCAGTCTTCCAAAGAGCGGCTTCGCGCAGCTCTCGCCCACCGGGAGCCGGACCGGATTCCCGTCGATTTCGGCGCCTCCGCAGTCACCGGCATCCACGTTTCCTGCGTGGCCGCGTTGCGCGATTATTACGGGCTGGAGAAGCGTCCGGTCAAGGTCCATGAGCCATACCAGATGCTTGGCTGGATCGACGAGGATCTTCGAATGGCGATGGGCATCGACGTCTGCGGCGTGTTCTCCCGCAAGAATCTTTTCGGGTTCGAGAACACCGGCTGGCGGGAGTGGGACTTCCGCGGTCTGACGGTCCTCGTGCCGGAGAATTTCCGGACCACCGTCGAAGCCGACGGCGCCCTCCTCATCTACCCGGAAGGCGACCTCTCCGCCCCGCCGAGCGGCCGGATGCCGGTGGGGAGCGCCTTTTTCGACACCATCATCCGCCAGCTTCCCATCGACGAGTCCCGCCTCGATCCGGAGGACAACTGCGAGGAGTTCACGCCTCTGACGGAAGAGGATCTGGACCATCTCCGGCGCGCCAGCCGCGAGGCGCTCTCCACGGGTTGCGGGATTCTCGGCTCCTTCGGCGGCGCCGCGTTTGGAGACATCGCCCTCGTCCCCGCGCCGTTTCTCAAGCACCCGCGCGGCATCCGCGACGTCGCCGAGTGGTACATGAGCATCGCTTCGCGCCCGTGGTACGTGCGGCGCGTCTTCGAGCGGCAGTGCGAAACCGCGCTCGAAAACCTGGCGCGCATCCACGCCGCCATTGGCGACTCGGTCGACGCCGTCTTTCTCTGCGGCACGGACTTCGGCACCCAGACCTCGCAGTTCTGCTCCGTCAGGACGTTCCGCGAACTCTGGCTGCCCTTCTACCGCGAGGTCTGCTCCTGGGTGCGCCGCAACACGGGCTGGAAATGTTTCAAACATTCCTGCGGCAGCGTGGAGAAGTTCTTCGACAGCTTCATCGAGGCGGGCTTCGATATCATCAATCCGGTGCAGTGCTCCGCCGCCGGAATGGATCCCGCCGCGCTCAAGCAGCGCTACGGCGACAGGCTTGTCTTCTGGGGCGGCGGGGTGGACACCCAGAAAACGCTCCCCTTCGGCACGCCGCAGCAGGTGCGCGAGGAGGTACTGCGCCGCTGCGAGATCTTCGCGCCCGGCGGCGGTTTCGTCTTCAACTCCGTCCACAACATTCAAAGCGGGACGCCAGTGGAGAACATCGCCGCCATGATCGAAGCCGTCCACGAGTTCAGCGGCGCCAGGCATTGAGGGTGGAAGACATGATCCGGTCTGTCCTGCTCGAACTCGCCGCCGCGGGACACCGCCTGCCGATTGGCGCCGACCTCCTGCTGCACGAAGAAGCCGATCCCGCAAACGCGCGCCTGGATCCCGGGCGCCTCGGCGGCGTCATCGAGCGCGCCGCCCGGCGGTACCGCACCCCGCTCGCTTTCCCGCTGATGGACCTGCGGCTCGAAAAGGCCGACCTGCTGGCCGCACTCGGGATTCCCGAAGACGACATTGATGCTTTCCACTTCACCGAGCCGCCGGATGAGGACGCCATCCGCCAATTGGAAGCCGGAGACTCGCGCCCGTTTCCCGCGGCTTGTCTGGCGCAGCAGGGCGCCATTCGATACATCGCCTCGCGCAGCGATCTCATTCCTGTCGGCATGGCCATTGGCCCCTTCTCCCTGATGACCAAGCTGCTCGCCGACCCCATCACACCGCTCGCCCTCGCGGCCAGCGGCATGAGACCGGAAGAGGACACCGGCGTCCGTCTCGCCGCCGCCGCTCTCCGCATGTCTCTGGCCACGGTGTTGCGTTCCGTGCGCGCACAGACGCGCGCTGGCGCCCGCGCGGTGATTCTTTGCGAGCCCGCCGTCAGCGTCACCTACCTCTCTCCGCGCATGATGGCCAGAGCGCCTGAAGTGCTCGACCGCTTCGTTCTGGCGCCGCTGCTGCAGGTGCGCGAACAGATCCGCGCAGGCGGCGCCGATCTCATCCTTCACGATTGCGGACAACTGACCACGGAGCTGGTCAGCACGCTGGCGGCAGAGCTGCGCCCCGCCATGCTGAGCCTTGGTTCCAGCCGCACTCTTTGGGATGACGCCGCCGTCGTGCCCGAAGACACGGTGCTTTACGGCAACCTCCCCACGCGGCAGTTCTATTCTGACGCCGCCATGCCTGTGGAAGAGGTGCGCCGGCTGGCGCGCGATCTCGCCGCGCGGATGCGCGGCACCGGCCACCCGTTCATCCTCGGATCGGAGTGCGACGTCCTCCATGTCCCGGAAGCCGCCGAAACGATCCGCCGGAAGGTGGAGGCCATGCTGCAACCCGGCGAGCAGCCTGCGGCTCTGTAATCAGCGCCGCTCGCTGGAATGGGGCACAATGCCCTTCATGCGCAAGTAGGTGACGATGGCGCCGCAGCGCTCGTTGTTGTGCGCCGTGTTGAACGAGAGCACGGTCGCCCGGCTCTGCTCGCGGCCGAAGAACTTTACGGCCTCAGCGAGCTTCGCGTCCGTCATCTCTGATGAAGCCGAATCGCAACAAGCGAAGGCTTCCTTCAGCGCCGCGATGAGATCGGCCTTTGATGTCTTCGTCTTTTCGATCCCCGGCGCCGGGTTCGGCTTGCCCGGCACGGCGGAGCTGAACAGGTATTGCGCGTCGGCGATGTGGCCGAGCAACTGCCCGTGGCTGCGCACTTCCGGCGTTGCCCGGCATGCGCAGCTCTCCTCCGGCATCTTCTCCGCCGAGCGGAGAATGTTGTTCTTCGCCATGTCATGGAGGAACTTCTGTCCCTCCGTCATCGGATTCTGCGCGCTCGCCGCGGCAGCAGCCGCCGGCGGGGAGGCAGAGGACTGAGCCTCCCCCCCGCGCGGAGGCTCAGCTCTGTTCCGCCGGGCGGATTTTGAGCACGAACCACACAAGCGCCACCGCGCCGATGGCGAACACCGTGTCGCCCGGCGCGCGCATCCACCGCAGGGCCTGCATCAGCGGCGTCTGCAGAAACTCCATGCTGCGCGCGTACCAGTAACTGTCGTTCACGCTGGCCCACGTCTGCAGCAGCCCCACGGGCAGGAGGCTGAAGACCGTCATGGCGAACAGCCCGCCGTTCATGGCCCAGAAGGCGAACTTCATCACGCGGTCGTTCCATTCCTCCCGACGGCCCATGGCGCGCAGGCAGACGAGCATCAGCCCGATGCCGAGCATGCCGTAGACGCCGAACAGCGCGGCGTGGCCGTGTACGGGCGTCGTGTTGAGGCCTTGCATGAAGTAAAGCGCGATGGGCGGGTTGATCATGAAGCCGAACAAGCCGGCGCCCAGCATGTTCCAGAACGCCACCGCAACGAAGTAGTAGATCGGCCAGCGGTAGCGCCGCGCCCACTCGGTGGCCCGCCCGCGGCGCAGATCATCGAGCGCCCCGTAGGCAACCATGGTCAGCGGCACCACTTCCAGGGCGCTGAATACCGAACCCCACGCCAGCGCCACCGTCGGCGTGCCCGTGAAGTAAAGGTGGTGGCAGGTGCCGATGATGCCACCCGCCAGATAGATGGTCGCCGACAGCAGCGCCGCTTGCGCCGCCAGCCTGGGCCACACCAGCCCGAGGCGCGCGAAGAAAAACGCGATCACCGCCGTCGCGAACACTTCAAAGAAACCCTCCACCCACAGGTGCACCACCCACCAGCGCCAGTACTCGACCATCGAAAGATGCGAGTGCTGGCCCCACATGATGCCCGCGCCGTAGAAGAGGCCGATGGCGCCCGCGCTCATCAGGAAAATCGCCAGCAGCGGCTTCTGCTCGCCCGCGTTGCGGAATGCCGGCTTTACCGCGCGAACCACCAGGAACAGCCAGATGAACAGCCCCGCCAGCAGCAGGATTTGCCAGATGCGCCCCAGATCCACGTACTCATAACCCTGATGGCCCCAGAGAAACGCCTGCGCGTCGGTGAGCCGGTTGTGCACGCTCAGCCACTCTCCCGCGAGCGATCCGGCGACGATCACCAGCAGCGCCGCGAACAGCACGTTCACGCCCAGCGCCTGATGCTTCGGCTCGCAGCCTGAAACCAGCGGACCGATGTAGAGCCCCGCCGCGAGCCACGACGTGGCGATCCAGAAAATCCCGAGCTGCACGTGCCAGGTTCGCGTGACGCTGTACGGCAGCCACTTCGAGAGAGGGATGCCGTAGAAGCCGTCCCCTTCCACGCCGTAGTGCGCCGTCACCACGCCCAGCAGAATCTGCGCCAGAATCAACAGCGCCACCACCCAGAAGTATTTGAGCGTCGCCTTCTGCGAGGGCGTCGCCGCAAGCGGCAACAGCGGGTCCGCCGCCGGGCGCTCCACGGGAGTCTCCTTCGGCTGCGACGCGTACCACCAGACCATCGCGCAGATGCCGCCCAGCAGCATCAGAATGCTCACTCCTGTCCACAGCACGCTTTCGCCCGTCGGCACGTTGCCCACCAGCGGCTCATGCGGCCAGTTGTGCGTGTAGCTGATCGTGTCGCCGGGGCGATTGGTCGACGCCGACCATGCCGTCCACCAGAAGAACGCCGCCAGCTTCCGCGCCCGCTCCGCATCCGGGACGGCACCCTTCGGAATCGCGTACGCCGGCTCGCCCTCCGCGAACAGCCTCGTGTAGTACGCCACGTTCGATTCAAACGCCCGCGCCCGCACTTCGTCGATGACCAGGGTTCGAGACGCAGGGTCGTAGGTGTTGGCGCGGAACGTCTGCTCGAGGCGCGCCCGCAGCGCGCCTTTCTGCTCGGCGCCCAGCTCCTTGTAAGGCTTTCCGTGTTCGGTCCGCGCCCATTCGCCGAGCACGAACTCGAGTTCGCGCCGCAGAGAATCCGCCGTCCAGTCCGGAGCCACGTAGCTGCCGTGCCCCCACACCGACCCCACTTCCATCCCGCCCATCGTTTGCCAGATGTTCTGGCCCTGACCGATCTCGCCGTTGCCGATCACGACGCGTCCTTCCCGCGTGACCACGCGGTCCGGGATTGGCGGCATCTCCTGGTAAATCCTTGTTCCGATCCATCCCAGGATCGAGAACGAAACAACAATGACTGTGCCGAAGGCCAGCCACAAACGCTTCATGGCCTGACTCCTTTCTTCCGCCTCGCCAATCCCTGTTCTACGGGCGGTTCCGTCGCCGCGCCATGACTCCGGTCACATTGCCGCCCTCCGGGGGCGGAATTTCCTTTGCGCTTCCGCGAGGATTTCGGTTTTCCTCTTGACATCTGATACTGAAGTGATATCATAGCGGTAGCGGGCCCAACCGGGCTGCGCGAGAGATCTGGAGGATCAACCTATGTTGAAAGAGCGCGTGATTGAGGCGTGGAACGGTATCCCCGTTCTGTTGCTGGTGCTGTTGATTTTTGCAGGGTCCATCGCCGGGCTGGTGTGGGCGGCGAAGAACGCGGCGCCGGATGTGCGCGGCTTGTGGATCGCGTTCTGGGTTTTCGTCCTGATCGGCGACATCGTCTGCTGGGGCGGGTTTTTTACCGTCCAGCCGAATCAGGGCGTGGTGCTCACGTTGTTCGGCAAGTACATCGGCACGGTGAATGCGCCGGGGCTGCGGTTTGCCAACCCGTTCTACTCGAAGAAGCCGGTATCGCTGCGCGTGCGCAACTTCGAGACGTCGAAGATGAAAGTGAACGACCACGACGGCAACCCGATCGAGATCGCCGCTGTGGTGGTGTGGAAGGTTGTGGACACGGCGGAGGCGATTTTCCAGGTGGACAACTACGAGGACTACGTCCACGTGCAGAGCGAAGCGGCAGTGCGGAACATGGCATCCGCCTATCCGTACGACGCGCACGAGGATCATCAGGTCTCGCTGCGGGGCAGCACGAGCGAAGTGGCGGCGCGGCTGAAGGACGAGATCCAGGAGCGGCTCGCCGTGGCGGGCGTGGATGTGGTGGAAGCGCGGATCAGCTACCTGGCGTATGCGCCGGAGATCGCGGCGGCGATGCTGCGGCGGCAGCAGGCAGCCGCGGTGATCGCCGCGCGGCAGAAGATCGTGGAAGGCGCGGTGGGCATGGTGGAGATGGCGCTGGAGATGCTGGCCAACAAGAACGTGATCCAGCTGGACGGGGAGCAGCGCGCGGCGATGGTCCAGAATCTTCTGGTGGTGCTGTGCGGCGAAGCCGCGGCGCAACCGGTGCTGAACACGGGCACTCTCTACCAGTAGTCAAAACAGGCGGCGATGGCGGAGCGCAAGTCATTCCTGTTGCGGATCGATGCCGAAGTGCTCGACGCCCTGAAAAAATGGGCCGACGACGACTTGCGCTCCCTCAACGCCCAGATCGAATTCGTCCTCCGCAAGGCGCTGCGCGAGCAGCGGCGGCTGAAGGAAGGAAAGCCGCGGGACGAGAAATCGGCCTAAAATGGCCCTCATGCTCCCCGATTACGAGAAGCTCGGCGCATTTTATCTGGGACGGTTCCAGCCCGGAGGAGAAACCTTCCTGTACCGCAGCAAGGACCTGGTGACGCACGCCGTCTGCGTGGGAATGACCGGTTCCGGCAAGACGGGGCTCTGCATCGGGCTGCTCGAGGAAGCGGCCATTGATGCGATCCCCGCCATGGTGGTCGATCCCAAGGGCGACCTGTCCAACCTTCTGCTCACATTCCCGAGCCTTTCTTCTGAGGAATTCGCCCCGTGGGTCAACGCCGACGAGGCGCGCAACAAGGGGCTGGATCCCGCCACATTCGCGGCGATGGAGGCTGAGAAGTGGCGCAAGGGGCTGGAGCAGTGGGACCAGGGGCCGGAGCGCATCCGCCGCCTGCGCGAAGCGTGCGAGTTTGCCGTCTACACGCCCGGCTCGGACGCGGGCATTCCCGTATCGGTGCTCAAGTCCTTCGATGCTCCGTTGCAGGAAGAACTCGACGACCGCGAGGCGCTGCGCGACCGCATCTCCGGCACGGCCACGTCGCTGCTGGCGCTGGCGGGGATCCAGGCGGACCCGGTGCAATCGCGCGAGCATGTGCTGCTTTCCGCCATTCTCGACGCCGCCTGGCGCGAGGGCCGCAGCCTCGATCTGGGCGCGCTGATCCAGCAGGTGCAGCAGCCGCCGTTCGCGCGCCTCGGCGTGCTCGATCTGGAATCGTTCTACCCATCGAAGGACCGTTTTGCGCTGGCGATGGCGCTGAACAACCTGCTCGCCGCGCCGGGTTTTGAAGCGTGGCGGGAAGGCGCGCCGCTCGACATCGGCGCGATGCTCTGGACGCCCTCCGGCAAGCCGCGCGTCAGCATCTTCTCGATTGCGCACCTGAACGACGCCGAGCGGATGTTCTTCGTCTCGCTTCTGCTGAATCAGTTGCTCGCCTGGGTGCGGCGGCAGAGCGGCACTTCCAGCCTGCGCGCGCTGTTTTACATGGACGAGATTTTCGGCTACTTTCCGCCGGTGGCCAACCCGCCTTCCAAGCAGCCGATGCTCACGCTGCTGAAGCAGGCGCGCGCGTTCGGGCTGGGCGTGGTGCTGGCCACGCAGAACCCCGTGGATCTCGATTACAAGGGGCTGGCCAACGCGGGCACCTGGTTCATCGGCAGGCTGCAGACGGAGCGGGACAAGGCGCGGGTGCTGGAAGGGCTGGAAGGCGCCTCGGCCGCCTCCGGCCTCGGCTTCAACCGGCAGGAGATGGAACGCCTGCTGGCCGGGCTCGGCAACCGCGTATTTCTGATGAACAACGTCCATCAGGACGCGCCGGTGCTCTTCCAGACCCGGTGGACGCTGAGCTATCTGCGGGGCCCGATGTCGCGCACCGAGCTGCGCCGCCTGAAGGCGCAGGCGGCGCCGGAGGAAGCGCCGGGGATGATGCGCCCGATGGCCGCCGCCAGCGTCACGGTATCGGCCCGCCCTCTGGCGCAAGCGGCCGCGCCGCCCGTGCTGCCGCCGGGCGTGCCGCAGTACTTTGCGCCGCTGAGCGGAGGCGTCTTGCAATATGAACCGCGCCTGCTCGGGGTGGCGCAGTTGCAGTATGCGGACAAGAAGCTGGGCGTCGACGTGGTGGAGAAAGTCGCCTTCGCATGTCCGATCGCGCAAGGCCCCGTGCCAGTGGATTGGCAGCAAGCCGAGGAGACCGAGCTCCGTGCCGAAGAGCTGCTGCAACGGCCGGAGGAAGGGGCGGAGTTTGCGCCGTTGCCCGCAGCGGCGGCGCAGCCGAGGAATTACGCGCAGTGGCAGAAGGATTTCGCCCTGTGGCTGTACCAGAACCGCGCTCTGTCGCTGTGGCGGAGCCCGTCCACGGGGCTTGTGGCGAAGCCGGGCGAGAGCGAGCGGGATTTCCGGATCCGAGTGCAGCAAGCCGCCCGCGAGCTGCGCGACCAGCAGGTGGCAAAGCTGGAGGCGAAGTACGAGCCCAAATTGCGCGCGCTGGAGGAACGCCGGCGGCGCGCGGAATTGAAGGTGGCGCAGGAGAAGCAGCAAGCCTCGGCGCAGTCGATGCAATCGATGATCTCGATCGGCGCGTCGCTGCTGGGCATGTTCGCCGGCCGCAAGACGATCAGCGCCGCCAGCGTGGGCCGCATCGGGACGGCCGCCCGCGCCGCGACACGGCTCCAGAAAGAGCGCAGCGACGTGGCGATGGCGGCGGAAACCGTCGAATCCATCCAGGCCCAGATCGAGGCTCTTTCCGCACAGTTGCAGGCGGAAGCAGCAGCCCTTCCGCAGTACGGGGAGGAATCGTTCGACACAATTCAGCTCAAGCCGCAGAAGACCGGCATCCAGGTCCAGCTCTGCGCCCTGGTGTGGATGTAGCGGCCGCGCGTTGACCGGCCAACCGGATGCTGCAGCCGCGAAAGCGGGAGGCGCTTGCGGTTCCCGGGTCAGGAAAGCTTCTGCTTCAGGAGTTCGCCGACGGTTGCGGGGTTGGCCTGGCCGCGGGTGGCTTTCATCACCTGGCCGACGAAGAACTGAAGCACCGTGGCCTTGCCGCCGCGGTACTGCTCGAGCTGTTTCGGGTTGGCGGCGATCACTTCGTCAATGATGCGTTCGAGCTCGCTTGTGTCGGAGAGGGCGCGCAGCCCCTCGCGCTCCATGATGGCGCGCGCCGGCTGGCGGGACTCGAACATTTTGGGCAGGATCTCCTTGGCGAGCTTGCCGGTGAGCTCTCCGTTGCGGATGAGCGTGATCAGTTCGCCGAGCTGCTCCGGGGGCACCGGGCAGAGGGTGATGTCAAGGTTGCCGGCGTTGAGCAGCGCGGCGAGGTCGCCCGTGACCCAGTTGGCGGCGGCGCGGGCATCGCCGCATGTTTTGGCCACGGTCTCGAAATAATCGGCCAGCTCGCGGGATGCGGTGAGCACCTGCGCGTCATAGTCTCGCAGCCCGTACTCATCGACGAAGCGGCGGCGCAGTTCGGCGGGCATGGCGGGCATGGAGCGGCGGATGGAGCCCAGCCATTCTTCGCTCACCGCGAGAGGGAGCAGGTCCGGCTCCGGGAAGTAGCGGTAATCGTGCGCCTCTTCCTTGCTGCGCATGGAGAAGGTCTCGTCGAGTTCGGGGTCGTAGAGGCGCGTCTCCTGGACGACGCTGCCGCAGGACTCAAGCAAGGCCACCTGCCGCGAGATTTCGAAAAACAGGGCCTGGCGGAGGAAGCGGAAGGAGTTGAGGTTTTTGATTTCGACCTTGGCGCCGAAGGCGGAGGCGCCGCGGCGGCGGACGCTGACGTTGGCGTCGCAGCGGAGGTTGCCTTTCTCCATGTCGCAGTTGGAGACGCCGGCGAACTGCATGGCGAGCTTGAGCTCGGTGAGGTAGTCGTACGCTTCGTCGGGGCTGCGGAGATCGGGCTCGCTGACGATTTCGGCGAGCGGGGAGCCGGTGCGGTTCAGGTCGACGTAGGAGAAGCGGTCGCTGTCACGGTAGCCCTCGTGGGAGCTTTTGCCGGCGTCGTCTTCGAGGTGGAGGCGGCGGACGCCGATGCGGCGGGGACCGGCGGGAGTCTGGATTTCCACCCAGCCGTGTTCGGCCAGAGGCTGATCGTATTGGGAGATCTGGTAGCCCTTGGGCAGGTCCGGGTAGAAGTAGTTTTTGCGGGCGAATACGCTGTGGCGGCGGACTTCGCAATGCAGCGCGAGCGCGGCGCGGATGCCGAGTTCGACAGCGGCGCGGTTGAGCACGGGCAGCGCGCCCGGCATGCCGAGGCAGACGGGGCAGACGTTGGTGTTTGGCGCGGCGCCGAACTCGTTGGGGCAGCCGCAAAAGATCTTGGTGCGCGTCCCGAGCTGCACATGGACTTCAAGCCCGATGACGGGCTCGTAGAGTTCGAGTTGCTCGGGGGTGGCGAGCCGGGGCGCGGCAGTGCTCATGATTTCGATTGTAGAGGCTGCGGCGGGCGAGTCACGCCTCGGCGGGGAGGCGGATTTCGAGCCCGGCGCCGCGCGAAGGGTGTGAGTCCACGACGAGGCTGCCGTCGAGGGCGCGGACGCGGCGCATGATGCTCTGGGGGCCGAGGCGGAGGAGCTCGAGCTCCTCCAGTGTGAAGCGTCCGGCGAAGGGGAAGCCGGTGCCGTCGTCTTCCACGCGGAGCAGGATCTGGCCGTTGTGGCGGTCCAGGGTGACGGCGGCGCGGGAGGCGGCCGAGTGCTTGCGGATGTTGTTGAGCGCCTCGCGCACGATCTGGATGATCTCGGGGCGGGCTTCGAGATCATCGTGCATGGCCTCGGGCGCGGCGCGGAAGGTGGTGGGGATGCCGGAGTCTTTCTGGAAGAAGCCGGCGGTGGAGCGCAGAGCGGCGGCGAGGCCAGCGCCGTCGACTTCGACGGGGCGCATGCCGCGGATGAAGCTGCGCACCTCCGTCACCTGGCGGGCGCAGATCTGCTGGAGTTCCCGCAGCTCCTGCATGCCGGCATCAACATTCCGCTCGAGCATTTTGCGCAGGATCTCCAGCCGCATCTGGATGGAGATGAAGCTCTGCAGCGGGCCGTCGTGGAAGTCTGCGGCGATGCGCTCCCGCTCGTCTTCGCGCGCCTTCTGCGCCTCCAGGCGGCTGAGGATGGACTGGCGGGAAGCGGCCGAGAGGCGCTCGAGCAGGCTCTGTCGCTGCAGGGAGACGATGCAGCCGAACATGCCGAGAATCAGCAGCAGGGGCTGGAGGCGGTCCATGCCGGCGGGCTTGAGGCTGTTGACAAAGGCGAGAGTGAGCACGGCGGTGAGCAGCACGTCGCGCCACTCGAGCAGCGTGGAGGCGGCCAGGAAGAGGTAGAAGGCGGCGATCGCCTGCAGCCAGAACCGCGCTTCTCCGGCCAGCACCACGCACAGCAGGAATGCGGCGACATCGAGGGCGGTGTTGAGAATGCCGCCCCGGTCAATGCGCTCGGCCCAGCGCCAGAAGATGGAGACGAGGCTGTAGACGGTGACGATGGAGAGGATGAAGATCCAGGTGGCGGATTCGAGCCCGCCCTCTTCAAGGAGAATGCCGAGGCAGGCGCCGGTGACCAGAGCCCGCAGCACGCTCAGATAGCGCCGCCAGAGGTAAGGCAGCACCATCTGGTCGGCGTGGATCATGAGGGCGTCACCTCACATAGAGGTAGAGAGTATGGGCGCGGCCCTCGCCGTCGTCCTCGATGTGTTCTTCTTTGGCGGGCGTCCAGCCGGGGATGCCGAAGTCATGGGCCACGACGCGCGCGCCCTTTTTGAGCTGTTTTTCGAGCAGGGGCTTCGCCTTCTCGACGGCGGAGGGCAGCAGGTAGATGGTGACGAGGTCGGCGTCGGAGTAGTTCTGCTGCAGCAGGTCGCCGTGGATGATGCGGGCGCGCTTTTCCAGGCCGAGCGCGCGGATGCGGTCCATCGACTGCTTGACGAGGTCCTGGTCGAACTCGACGCCGACCGCGTTGGCCTTGAAGCGGTCCGCGGCCATGATGACGATGCGCCCGTCGCCGGAGCCGAGGTCGTACATTTTCTCGCCTTGCTTCAGCTCGCCGAGCTTCAGCATGCGCTCGACCACGGTTTCAGGGGTCGGGTAGTAAGGGGCGAGCTTTTCGCCCTTGTCCTGAGCCGAGAGGAGAGCGGCGGCGGCGAGCGCCGGACAGAGGAAGCGCCAGAGTCTCATCAGACCTCCCATAGTCATGGAACGGTGTAAATGCGCACCGGGTTGCTGCGAATGCCGCCCGCCTCGACGACCAGATCGTGGATGCCTTCGTCGAGCAGCGCGGGCAGCTCAGCTTCGACCAGGTAGAAGCCGACGTAGCCCGGAGCGAGGATAGCGCGGCGCACGTCGAGAGGGACGGCGCCGAGCCAGGCGCGGACGGGCGCCTCCACCGCGGGCGGCTTCTCCAGCGGCGCGGCGAGCCCTGCGGGCCAGGAAGGCGTGACACGGCCGAGTCCGGTCATCAGGATCTGGAGCGTCATGCCGGGGCGCGCCGGGTTCATCAATTCGATGGGGGCACCCGTATCGGCATCGAGAATCATGGCCGTGCCTTCGTGGTCGATGAGGATGGCGGGAGAAGCGGGCGCGAGGGCGAGGCCGAAGTCGAGGCGGCGCGCGCCCGTGTCGACGGAGACAGACACGGAGGCGCCGGTGATCTCAAACGGGAGCTGAATTTGGGATTGATCGTTGCTGCTGTCGAGCAGGGCGGCGGGGCGGCCGCCGGCGGAGGCCGAGGCGGCGCGCGCTCCCACCAGAGTCATCAGCGCACCGGGTGCAGCGGGGCGCGAAGCGAGATCGGCGCTATGGACGAGGCGCGGGGCGCGGCGGCGGTGTGGCGCGGGGGCGGCGAAGACGCCATGGCCCTCGACGGCTGCCAGCAGCGTGAGGCCGCCGTCGTCGAGGCGCACGTCGCGCACGGCGGCGCGCGGCAATCCCTCGCCGGCAGGCTGCCACGGCGTGGCGGGGGCGGGATTGCGCAGATTGCCCAGCGTCCAGAACAACCCTGCATCGGCAGCGGCATAGATGGCCCCTGTGTCGCGGTCCGCGGCCACGGCATACACGTCGCCCGGCGGAAGCCCCGCGGAAAGATCGTCCCACCAGGCGCCGCCGTTCAGCGTGCGGAGCAAGCGGGGAGCATCCTCGGCGCCTGCGGCGAGAGCGGCCAGAGCCGCGCTGCCATCCTCCCCATCGGTCCAGATCCGCAGCACGGCGCCCGCGCCTGGGGTGTCGAAGGTGCGCCATGTGCGGCCTTCATCAGCGCTGGCGAAAAGGCGGCCGCGGGCATCGCCGAGGTAGAGCGCGCCGCCCGCCTGGCCGATGGCGGTGATCTGCGTTCCCAACTCGCGGCCCCAGCGCTGCCGCAGCGCCTGCTCGCGCTCCAGCAAGAGCTCGGCGGCGGCAAACCACCCGAGCCGCTGGCCGGGGAGCCACTCGAATTCCTCCAGCCGCCCGGCGCGCTCGACAGCAATATGCACGCCGCGGCTGCCCGAAGGGGCGGCCAGGATGCGGCGCACCGGCAACGAGGGCAGGCCATCATTGAGTCCGGACCAGGAACGGCCCCCGTCCTGCGAGAGCCAAACGCCGGAGTCCGCGGCCACAACCAGCCGTTCCGGGTCGCCGGGGTCGGCGGCGAGATCGCGGACCGCGCCGCCCAAAAGGGAGCCGCCGGCCCAGGCGGTGACATTTTTCCAGGACACGCCGCCGTCGTCGGAACGCCAGACATGGCGGCCGCCGGCGTAGCGGGCTGCGCCTGCGGAGACAATCCGCGCGCCCGGCTCGGGCTCGGCGCTGCCCGGCGGCTGTGCTTGCGGAGGGCGCGCGGTTTCGGCGGGGACCCACTCGCCGGCGCTGTTCAGGGAAAAGACCCGGCCGTCCGGCAACCGGGCGAACAGCGTGGCCGAGGGGCCGAACCAGACGCGCTCGACAGGGCCGCCGGCAACGGAAGCCTGGCCGGCCACGAGCGAAGTGTTGCCGATCCGGCGCCAGGACCAGGCCTGCGCCTGAGCCGCGGGCATCGCGGCAAGCAAGGCCGCCAGCAAAGCGAATGTGGCAATTCGACTCACGCCTGCGTTCATTCTACCCTGACAAGATCGGCCGGCCGGCCGGGTTGCTTCATACATCCTGTTGACATTTCTCCGATTTCAGGTGCCGGACCTATTCTTGCTGAGCAATTTTGGTGGTACATTAGAGCTTCGAGGTCCCTATGAGGCGGACCGTGCACCTGCCGTTTGCCCGGTGGGCGGCGATGATTTTGCTGTTCACCCTTTGGACGCTGCCGGTGTGCGCGCAGTTCTGGAACAGCTCCGCGAGCGCCGCCGCAGCCACGGCGGTGACGGTGCAAGGCAACGTCTCGCTGCTGCGGGACAGTCACCTCTGGGTCGTGAATTCAGGGGATCTGGTGCTGCCGCAGCAGATCATCGTGACGGGGCCGGACGGTTATGCGGTGTTCCGCGTGGCCGATGGCAGCACGTTTGAAGTGTTCCCGAACTCCCGCGTGACGTTCCGCGCCAACAGCGGGAACTGGAAGGACCTGGTGGACGTGTGGCTGGGGCGGATCCGGGTGCAGATCCAGAAGCTGGGCGGCGCGCCGAACCTCAACCGGGTGCACACGCCGACGGCAGTGATCTCGGTCCGCGGCACGGTGTTCGACGTCAGCGTGGACCCCTCGGATGAGACGACGCACATCGTCGTGGAAGAGGGCCAGGTGGCGGTGGAGCACCGCCTGCTGCCGCGCGATGGCGACCCCAAGATTCTGAATGCCGGCGAAGAGCTGGTGGTGTACCGCAACAGTCCGCTGTCGGCGTTGCGGCGGCTGGATCGCGGGCGGGTGATGCAGTTCATGGCGGACATCGTCTGGCAGATCCTCGTTCGGACTCCCCGGCTCCCGGGAGGCGGGGGTGGCGCGCCGGCGGGCTTGCCCGTGCCGCCACCGCCTGCGGGCGGCGGGCTGCCGGGCGACACGGGGGCGACACCCCCTCCTCCGCCGCCACCCCCTCCGCCACCGCCCGGCAACTGAGCGGCGCGGGTTTCCGGTCTACCCGCAAGACTCCCCTTTTGCAGGTACACTGGCAGCAGAGTGTTCGCGCTACTTGCCATCCTGGTGCTGGCGCAGCAGAACGCCGCGCCATCGCCCGACGCCGGGCTGCTGCCCGATTGGGAGCTGAAGCCGCGCGCGGTCAAGCTGACGGAAGGGCTGGAGCGGGTGCGTCCGCTGATCGAGCGGCTGCAACCGCAGCGGTGGACGGCTGCGGGAGCGCCGAAGCAGTATGAACAGCAGCACAAGGACAGCCTGGAGATGCTGGACCATGCGCTGCACGCCGCCGCGCGGCTGGCAGACAAGCCGAATGGATTGACGGTGGCGGTGGAGACGCTGGTGCGGCTGGAGTCGTTCATCAACATGGCGCAGTCTCTGAACGAGGCGGTGCGCCGGTATCAGAACCCGGCGGTGGCGGACCTGGTGGAAAGCGAGCTGGCAGCCGCGGCGGACCGCGAATGGCTAAGGCGCCACGTGCTGGAGCTGTCCGCGGTGCGGGAGCGCGAATGGGAGACGGCCGAACAGGAGGCGCAACGGTGCAGAGAACGGATGTTGAAGCAGGCGCCGCGCAAGTGACGGAGCCGGCGCCGCCGGCGTTTGTCTGCAGCATCTGCGGGGAGCCTTCGTCGCGCATTTGCGTCTGGTGCACGAAAGACGCCTGCGACAACCACATTTGCGGCAAATGCCGCCGGTGCAGCGACTGCTGCGAGTGCGAGCTGGCGAGGGTGAGCGCGGAAGCATCGTCATGAGAATCGTTCTGATCCACGCCCACCCCGATGACGCCGAGTTTCTCGCCGGCGGCACGCTGGCGCTGCTGCGGCAGCAGGGTCACACAGTGGTGATCCTGACGATGACGTCGGGCGACTGCGGCAGCACGCAGCACAGCCCGGAAGAGATCGCCGACATCCGGCGCCTGGAAGCGCAGCGCGCGGCGGCGGTGATCGGGGCGGAGCATCACGTGCTCGGCTTCAAGGACCTCTCGATTTTCGAGGACGACGCCTCGCGCCGGCGGGTGACGGCGGCGCTCCGGCGTTTCCGCCCCGAGATCGTTCTCACGGCGTCTCCGCGCGATTACCACTGCGACCACGAAGCCACCAGCCGGCTGGTGACGGATGCCTGCTTCGGCGCCTCCGCGCCCAACTACCACACTCAGGCTTACGATCAGTCGCCCGCGCTGCAGGCCATCCCGCACCTGTACTACGTGGATCCGGCGGAAGGCATCGACCGGGACGGGCAGGTGGTGCCGGCGCATTTTTTCATCGACGTGGGCAGCGTCATGGAGGCCAAGCGCCGCATGCTGGCCGCGCACTCGAGCCAGCGGGAGTGGCTGAAACGGCAGCACGGCATGGACGACTATCTGGAGACCATGGAAGAGTGGACGCGAAGCCGCGGACGCCTGTGCGGCGTGGAATGGGCCGAGGGCTTCCGCCAATACATGGGCCATGCCTACCCGCGCACGCCAAGGCTGCAGGAATTGCTCGCGCCTTTCGTGCGGCAGCCGGCAGGGTGAACCGGGCGCCACGCCAGCGCCAGCCAGAGAAGGAACCCGGCCACAGGAATGGCGGTGGCAGCGAGAAAGGCTGCATCCCACGCCCGCTGATCCATCAGCCGTCCGAAGAAAGGCATGGCCAGCGCGACGAAAGCCGACCACGAGCCCGCGCCCAAGCCGGCCAGGAGCCCGGCGTGCTCCGGCGCAACCACGCGCGTGGCATAGCCGAGGCTGACGATCACGTTGCCTCCGGCGATGAACATGGCCCAGAACAGCAGTGCGAGCAGGAGGCTGAACGAGTGGATGCGCGCGCCGAGCGCCAGCGGCAGAGTGCCTGCCAGCGCCGCCAGGGTCAGGCCGCGGAAGACCGGCGCCGCGTCCTCGCGTCCGCGCGCGAGGCGGTCGGCCAGCCAGCCCCAAAAGAAATAGCCGCATTCCCAGCCGAGCGGCGGAATCCAGAGCACGTGCCCGATCTCCACCTGTGTTTTGCCGAGGGCGCGGCCGAAGTAGAGCGGGGCTTGATAAAGGACAAAGGCGAGGGGCAGGCAGCCGAGGGCATAAGAGCACATGAAAGCCCAAAGCCGCCGGTCGCGCCAGTTGAGCCGCACAGCCTGTTGCGTTGCTGGGGGCCGCGCGGCGCCGAGCTCGGGCCGCCGGCTCACGCGGCGCCACAGCAGCAGCCACAGCGCGCCGATGACGCCTGTGAAGAGGAAGGCGGCGCGCCAGCCGAAGGCGGCGTAAACAGGCGTGATGATGAGCGGCGTGAGCACGGCGCCGAGCGAGCCGCCGCTGTAGGCAAGCGCCGCGCCGCGGCTGCGGAGTCCTTCCGGCAGCGTCTGCACCACGGTGCGCAGCCCGCCGGGGAAGGTGGCGCCTTCGCCGAAGCCGAGCAGGGCGCGGGCGGCAGCGAAGCCCCAGAAGCTGGAGAGGAAGGCATGCGCGGCGGAGGCGGCGGTCCAAAGCGAAACGGCGGCGCCCATGGTGCGGCGCACGCCCGCGCGGTCGAGCCAGCGCCCCCAGAGCGGGTTGCCCGCCATGTAGGCGATGGAGAACGCGGAAAGGATCCAGCCGTACTGCTCCGCGCTGAGGCGGCATTCGGCGAGGATGGTGGGCGCAAGCAGGGCCAGCGTGTTGCGGTCGATGTAGCTGACCAGGGACGCCAGCAACATGGCGGCGGCCGGCGTCCACAGCCGCAAGGTTTCGCGCAGAGGGCGCGCTCCACGTGCAGTCACTGCGGCGTCTGGCCTCCGGTTCGGGCGAGTTCGCTGATGGTGAGGAACTCGTAGCCTTCGTCGAGCCAGCGCGGGAGGAGCGTCTCGAGCGCCGCCAGAGTGGAAGAGATGTCCGGGTGGTGGCGCAGCTCGCGGCCGTCATGGAAGCAGAGGATGGCGCCAGGGCGCGCGCGCGGCGCCACGTGGGCGGCGATGGCGCCGGGGTCGAGGGTGTAATCGCGGGCGAGCACCGTCCAGGCGACATGCGTGAGGCCGAGTTCGCGCAGCGCCGGCCGCATGCCGAACCAGCGCACGCCGTAGGGGGCGCGGAACCAGCGCGGCGGCGAGCCGGCGATGCGCGCGATGGATTCCTGCGCGCGGGCGATTTCGTCGCGGATGAACTGTGGCGAACGAAGCCAGAAGCCGTGGTGGCGGTCCGAGTGGTTGCCGAGCTCGTGCCCTTCCTCCACGCAGCGTTCGACGATGCGCGGGAGGCGGCGGGCGTGATGGCCGAGCTGGAAGAACGTGGCGCGCACCTGGTAGGTATGCAGGAGGCTGAGCAGATCGAGCGTGGACTCGCTGGGGCCGTCGTCAAAGGTGAGCGCCAGGGCGCGGCGCGTTTTGGGGCCGCGCCAGAGCGAAGGGCAGAACAGCTGGGCGGAACGGCCGCGGGCGCCGTAGGCGAGAACGCCCGCAGCGCCTGCGAGCAGGGCGGCCGTTTCCGCGATCATCGCCGCGAGTGTACCATGCGCGGGGATTGCCAAACGGCGAAGCCCCGCGCGGCTTGCGCCGGCGGGGCTTCGCGAGGCAGTTGGAAGGAGAAGAGAGTCTCAGAGACCCTTGGACGCCATGTAGAGGCACAGATCGACGACACGGCAGGAGTAGCCCCACTCGTTGTCGTACCAGGAGACCACCTTGGCCAGGTTGCCGTCGAGCACTTTGGTCATCTGGCCGTCGACGATCGAGGAGTTGGGGTTGCGGAGCATGTCGGTGGAGACCACCGGATCCATGGTGAAGGCGAGGATGCCCTTCATCGGCCCATCGGCGGCGGCCTTCAGCGCGGCGTTGATCTCTTCGGCGGTCGCGTTCTTCTTGAGCAATGCCACCAGGTCGACGACGCTCACGTTGGGCGTGGGCACGCGCATGGCGTAGCCGTCCAGCTTGCCCTTGAGCTCGGGCATCACCAGGCCGATGGCCTTGGCGGCGCCGGTGGTGGTGGGGATCATGTTGATGGCGGCGGCGCGGGCGCGGCGCAGGTCCTTGTGCGGGAAGTCGAGAACGTTCTGGTCGTTGGTGTAGCTGTGAATGGTGGTCATCGAGCCTTTCTCGATGCCGAACTGCTCGTGCAGCACCTTGACGAAGGGCGCCAGGCAGTTGGTCGTGCAACTCGCGTTGCTGACGATGTGGTGCGTGGCAGGGTCGTAGGCCGTGTGGTTGACGCCCATGACCACGGTGATGTCCTCGTTCTTGGCGGGCGCCGAGATGATGACCTTTTTCACCGTGCCCTTGAGGTGGGCTTTGGCGGCTTCGGCGTCGGTGAACTTGCCCGTGCTCTCGATGACGATCTGCGCGCCGAGGCTGGACCAGTCGATGGCGGCGGGGTCCTTCTGCTGGAAGACCTTGATCGTCTTGCCGTCCACCGTGATCGAATCCGGGCCGGCGCTGACCTCGGCGTCGAGCGGGCCGAGGACGGAGTCGTACTTGAGCAAGTGCGCCAGCGTCTTGGTGTCGGTGAGGTCGTTGGTGGCGACGAACTCGATGTCAGGATTCTTGTACCCGGCCCGCAGGACGTTGCGCCCGATGCGGCCAAACCCGTTGATCGCGACTTTCAGTGCCATTCAGGAGTATCCTCTCTGGAAGTAGAATGAAGTGCTCCCTATCAGGATATCAGACGGAAGGATCGCGAAATGGCCCCCAAACTCCTGACAATGCTCCTGCCTCTGGCGCTGCTGGCCCAGCCGCAGCCGCCTTTCACGAAGCAATATCTGCCGGTGCAGCCGTTCGAGGCGGCGGAGAACGAGCGGCTGCTGAAGCTGTTCGACGGCCTTCGCGTGGCGGATGTCAACGACGGGCTGGACATCGCCGGACTGGCCAACGTGATGATCATGGACGCCGGCATTTTGCCGATGTGGCGCGACGAGAGAGAGTTCAAACACCGCATCACCGGCTTTGCGGTGACCTTGCGGATTGTGCCCGCCCAGGGGCGGACGCCGGACTTTCCGAGCCATGAGGCGTTCGCCAAATGGGAAGGGCAGTGGTACAGTCAGAAGACGCCGGAGGAGTTCGCCCGTTGGTTCAGCCCGGGAACGGTGCTGGTGATCGACGCGCAGGGCACGCACGACAGCGGCTTCTGCGGCTCGAACAACGCGCTGAACTGGTTTTCGCGCGGCATGCGCGGCATCGTCACCAGCGGCGGCTGCCGCGATTCGGACGAGAACATCCTGCAGCGGATCCCCATCTATCAGCGGCAGTACACGCGCGGGATCAACCCCGGGCGCGTGTGGGTGGAGAGCTACAACCAGCCGGTGACGGTGGGCGGCGTGCTGGTGATGCCGGGCGACATCGTGGTGGCGGACAGCGACGGCGTGGCGGTGGTGCCGCGCGCGAAGGCGGACGTGGTGGCGGCGGCGGCGCGCCGGATTCTGGAAGGCGACAAAAAAGCGCGGCGGAGCCTGTACGAGAAGACGGGGCGGCCGCTGGACCACACGGTGAAGTGAGTCCGCGGGGGCGCGCCCCTCAGCGGTTGCGCCGGATGTGATCGGCGGCGATGGCGGTGAAGGCCTCGACGAAGGGGCGGCCGCTCTGCAACAGGTTGTCACGGGTCATGTAATCGAGTTCGACATCGGGCCGGACGCCGACATTTTCGATGTACGGCACGGGAGGGAATTCCGGCGTGGCGACGTCGAAGCGGCGGTGCATGAGGGAGCGCGTGACGCGCGTGTTGGCCTCGGCGTACCAGGCGCCGCTGCGGTCGACGACATTGCCGCCGGCGCCCATGGTGCGCATGCCGACCAGCAGGGCGCGCTGGTTGTCCTGGAGCGTGGCCGGGAAAGCGTCGCCGCCGGAGGCGGAGAATTCGTCGATGAGCACGACGACGGGCTTCGTGTACACCGTGCGCGCAGGCTCGAGCCACAAGGAGTGCTGGGTGAGGGAGATCGGCCCCGTGCGGCCCCGGTTCTCGCGGTAGGCCGACAGCACGTCGTTGTAGCGGGCTTCGTAGCCGGCCACGATGTAATCAGGCAGGTTTGCGCGGCGTGCCGAATCAAGGGTGGCGCCGAAGCTGGCCACGTCGCTGGCCGTGGCGCGGAGTTCGAAGCCGATCGAACGGAAAGCGTAGGGGATCAGCCGCTGGCACAGGTTCTCGACATAGAGAACGCTGCCGCCGGGGTTGCGCATGACGTCGATGATGAGGCCATCGGTGTTGTCCTCCATCCAGGCGATCTCGCGGTCGAACTGCTGGAGCGCCGCCGAGGTGCCGAGCGAAGGGCTCATGTTGGGGATGCGGATGAAGCCGAGACGCAGGCCGTCGGCGGTGTAGGAGCCGGTCATGAAGCTGTCGGTGGAAGCATTGCCGGCCAGCCGCGTCTCGAAGCCGCGGGGCAGAGCGAAAACGGGCCGCAGGCCGGGATTGATGACGGCGAGGCTGGTGTCGTCGATGCGCGCTTCGAGCAGTTCCGCCAAGGGCCGTTGCCAGGGTTCGAGGCTGTCCTCGTATTCGAACACCGAGGCGGCGCGGCCCTGCGAGGCGGCCCGCCCGAAAGGCGAGGGCAGCGGGCCGCCCTCGGTGACGGGCATGCCGGACTTGCTCCACGGGATCGTATAAGCGCGTTCTTCGCCGGAGGCGTGGCGGATGACAACCTCGGCGGTGTCGCCGATGCGATGGGCCCAGGGGATGCGGGATTGCGGGCGGGTGGTGATGCGCGCGACGGCGTTGCGGGCGGTGGATCGCGGGTTGGCGGCGATGGAGTACTTGCGCAGGCGCTCGATCCACTCGGCGACGGGAATGCCGTCCACGCTGACCAGCTCATCGCCAATGGCGAAGGGGTATCGGGAAGCAGGCAGCTGCGCGCGGCTGATCGAGTCGATCAGGGCGCGCCCGCCGTACAGATCCGCTGTGAAGCCCAGCGAGGCGGAGAAAGTGAAAGGGAAGCTGACCACGTCATGGGCGTCATCGAGCGAGGCGACGTATTCGACCAGCAGATCCAGGAACTCGATGTCATCCGACACCGCTTCGGCGCGCTTGAGCCACGGGCGGAGGTTGTACAGGTCGAAGCCGATGACGTCGCGCTTCCACTCGTAGGGCCCGTACTGCTTGGCATAAAGCGCGGCGAGCATCTTCAGGTCGTCGGCGCGCTGCTCGGGAGCGAGGTTCTGGGCGGGCGCCAGGAACGCCAACAGGGCAAGAGAGAGGATCAGGCGGGCGGTCATGGGCACAGTGTAAAACGAATCGGCCCGGCCTGCCGGTCGGGCAAGCCGGGCCGTGAGGCGAAAGGAGGTGGAAGGGACTAGAAGTCCACGCGGAGGTTGAACTGGATGACGCGCGACAGGCCGCGCTGCGAAGTGACGCGGCCGAAGTTGGCGCTTGTCGGGTCCACGTTGGGCCCGGCGAAGTTGGTGTGGTTGGTGGCGTTGAGCAGGTCGACGGAGAAGCGGGTCTGGATGCCGCGCTCGGGCTTGATGGGGAAGATGCGTTCGATCTTGAGATCGAGGTTCATGATCCCGTCCTCGCGAATGGCGTCGAGCCTGACCGGGAACATGCGCACGTGGTAGGAGCCGGGCTGGTTGGCGGTGCGGCCGTCGAAGCCGACGAAGTCAGCGGGCGGCGCGCCCGTGCCGCGCCAGGCGATGGAGCCGTCAAACCACTGCAGAATGTCCTTGCTGCGTACCTCGTCGTGCTTGAAGATCTTCTGGAGCGTCTGCTTGTCGATATTGCCGTAGAAGAAGCGGTTGCCCCAGTCGGTGGCTTCGCCCATCTGCCACTGGTAGACGCCGGAGAGGTTCCAGTTGCCGATGATGTGGCTGAGGATCCCTTCCTTGACCCATGTGCGGCCCTTGCCGAACGGGGTCTGCCAGATGGAAGTGAGGACGACGCGGTGCGGGCGCGTGTTGTCATTGATGCGCTCCGAGGGGAAGCGGTCGAACTCGTTGAGGAAAAAGTCCGCGGAATAGCTGGAGCACCAGGTGTACATGAAGCTGGCCTGGACGCCGCGGGTCATGCGGCGCTCGACAAGCAGTTGGAGGTCGTGGTACTTCACGTAGCCGTTGCGCACCCTCTCTCCGTCGGGATCGCCAAAGCGGTTGACGGTTCCGTACTGCGGATAGGGCCGCAGCAGGCGGTTGCGGGAGATGACGCTGGAGGTGTACAAGCCCTGGCCGCTCATGAAACGGTAGAGCGTCGGGTTGGACTGCTGGATGGGCGCCAGATTGGCCAGGCGGAAGGGGTTCGGGACGTTGGCGTTCAGGTAGTTGTCATTATTCTGATCGCGAACCATGCCCTTGGTCCAGTATTGCTCGGGCAGGGCGTTGACGCGGCGCGTTACCGGGATGTAGGAGTAGGCGCCGTTGTAGGAGATGTCGAACATCAGGTTGCCAGCCAGTTCGCGCTGGTAGCTGATGCGCCAACGGTGCTGCAAAGCGGGGCGGAAGGTCCACGGACCGGCGGTGATGGTGCCATTGTAAAGGGCGATGCCGTCGAGAGCGGTGCCGAAGGGATCGTCGAAACGGGTGTTGCCGGCGGCGGGGCGCACGGGGAAGGGGTCGTTCATGACGGTGCGGCCCTGGGCGATCCCGGAGGCGGCGTCGATGCCGCAGCAGAAGGTGAGCCCGGCGTCGTTGCTGATGGGCGTGTTGGTGGGCTGGGAGAAGCCGGTGACGGAGGGGCGGTCATTGGAGACGTTGAGGGTGTCCTGGTACATGCCCCAGCCGCCGCGTATCACGTTCTTGTTGTTGATCGAGTATACGGCGCCGAACTTGGGCAGGAACACATGCGTGCCCTTGTTGGCGGTCTTGAAGCCGTTCTGGCCGAGATACGTGCTGATGCCGCTGGCCTTGAACTGGCTCGCAGGCATCTCCGGAATCGGGTTGGCGGCATAAGCGGCTTCCACCAGATCGGTGATAGGACTCTTCTGGTCGAGCAGCGTCCAGGCGATGGCGCGGTTCCACTTCTCGTCGCTGCCGCCTTCGCGCTCGTAGCGCAGCCCGAGGGAGAGGCGGAACTTCGTGGTGACGCGCCAGTCGTCCTGGAAGAACAGGGCGCGGCGCGGCGTGCGGAAGTAGAACGTGTCGTTGAAGTCGATGGATGCGCCCGAGGGCATGCCCATCATGAACGCAGCCCAGTCGTGGACGTGGTTGGAGGCCTGGTTGTCGACGTTGGAGGCGCGGGTCCACGGGTTGCGGAATGTAAAGTAGCCCGTGCTGGAGCCCGGCCCCAGCGCGGCGAAATAGTGGCGGCGCTCCTGCCAGCCGTACTTGAACGAGTGGTTGCCGCGGATGGAGGTCATCGATGCGCGCAGCTCGCCGTTGGTCAGCAGCGTGCCGATCACCGGGTAGCCGCCTCCCACGTCGGTGATGTTGTTGAAATCGAGGCGGGGCAGTTGAGTGAAGCGGTCGGCGCGCTGGTCAATGTAGGCAGGCAGGCCGACGTCGGCGGCCTTGATCTTCGTGCGGGTCTGGTTGCGGCTGCCCTCCTCCCAGCGGGAGATGCCGAAGTTGGTGTCCAGGATGTTGTTGGCGTTGATCGTCCACAGGTAGCCGATGTTGCCGCCGCGGTTGATGCGGGTGAGTCCGTTGGAGTGGAGGCCGCGGACGGTTTCGTAGGTCCAGTCATACTCGTCGGCGAGGCGGTCGTTCCACTGCCAGCGGAAGTTGAACCGCATGTTCTGGTTTATGACCCAGTCGTAGCGGTTGACCAGGGAGTTGAACTTCTCGTCCTTCGGCATGGCGAAGGCGTAGTAGTTGTTGAACATCTCCGGCGTCACCTTGCCGGGGACGTTGTTGGGAGTGGGATAGAGCTTCACGTAGTAGTTGTAGGTCGGGTTCAGGACAGGCACGCCCCTGTTGCCCGGGAATGGCGTGCGCACCACGGTGTTGCCGTCCAGACGCGCCGAGCGCGGGTCATAGATGGTGTAAAGCCGCGGGCCGTTGGGCACGGTGAGGAAGTAGGAGAAGTCGCCCTGGCGCATATCCATGGTCGGCACGGTGATGTCTGTGGAGCTGGTGGTTTCCGCCTTCGACTGGCGGATGCCGTTCCAGGTGAACGACCAGAAGAGCTTGTCCTTGCCGTTGATGATTTTCGGGATCCAGACGGGGCCGGAAGCGGAAAGCCCGTAATTGTTCGAGCGCCCCGTCGCCTGTTTCTGGGTGGTGTTCGGATCGATCTGCCCGGCGCGGACGCGGGCGTTGTAGGATTCGCGCTGGAAAAACGGGGTGGCGTTCCAGCGCTGCTGCCAGTGCTGGTTGAAAACGGAGCCGTGCAGGGCGTTCGTGCCGGAACGGGAGCTGACATTGATGGCTGCGCCGGAGGTGAAACCCTGGCTGGCATCGAAATTGGCCGTTTCCAGTTTGAATTCGGTGATCGAGTCGGCGGGAGGAACAAAGCCGACGCGGCGCCCGCTGCCGACGACGGTCATGCCGTCGATGGTGTACTCGTTCTGGCCAACGCCGCCCATGGTGTTGAAGGCGGAGGTGCCGGCGTTGTCAAAGGGGCGGCGGTACTCGGGCTGGCCGGTCCACTGCATGCCGGGGGCGAGAGCGGTCAGCGCGAAGGGGTTGAGGTCGGAAAAGGGCAGGTTGATGAGCTGCTGCTGGTCGAGCACGCGGCCGCCGCTGGCGGTGGTGGTTTCCAGCAGCGGCGCCTCGGCGGTGACCTGGACGGTTTCCGCCACCGCGCCGATCTCCAGCGAGAGGTTGATTTCCAGGCGAGCGCTGACGTTGACAGTGATGCCCGAGCGCACGAGCTTTTTGAACCCGGGGGCTTCGACGGCGACGGTGTAGGTGGACGGCTCGAGGAAGTTCACCTCGTAGTAGCCGGTTTCATTGGTCACCGTGCGGCGCGTCTCGTTCGTCTGCGTGTTGGTCACGACGACCTGTGCATTCGGGATGACGGCGCCCTGGGGATCGGTGACGCGGCCGGTGATGGCGCCGCGGGATTCCTGGGCGGTGAGAAAAGCGGGGAGCAGAATCGCGAGACCGATCCCCGCAACGAGTTTTTGAAGCATGATGGGAAAGACCTCCTGTCGCCGCTGCGGCGCTGGAGGCGCAGCGTGCCTACTGATTTAACCACGATCCGGAAGATGGGTCAATGGCCCGCGGCGGAAATTGGATCGGTGTTTCAGTTTTGAAATCTCTTCTTCGTGCTGCCGGCAGCCAGAAGTGTTATAAAAGGTCAGGATATCCGAATCGGAACGGGAGAGTCAGGCCATGCATGATCTGTTCGACCTCAACGGGAAGGCCGCGGCCGTGATCGGCGGCGGAGGCGTGCTCGCCGGAGAGATGGCCATCGGGCTGGCCCGCGCGGGGGCCGACGTCGCCATTCTGGATTTCAATGAAGCGGCGGCCCGGCAGAAGGCGGCGGAAGTGGAGGCCCTGGGCCGGCGCGGGATGGCCATCCGGGTGGATGCGACAAGGAAAGCTGATCTTGAGGCGGCGCTGGAGCGGATCCTGGCAGAGTTCGGCCACGTCGAGATCCTGATCAACGCGGCCGGCATCAACAGCGGCACGCCGTTCTTCGACATCAGCGAAGAGGAGTGGCAGCGCATCCTTGACGTGGACCTGAAGAGCGTGTTCCTCGCCTGCCAGGTCTTCGGGGCGTGGATGACGCAACCGGGCCGCGGCGGCTCGATCATCAACATCAGTTCGGCGTCGTCGGGGCCGCCGCTGTCGAAGGTGTTCACGTATTCCATCGCCAAAGCGGGCGTGAACCAGATCACGCAGTTCCTGGCGCGGGAGTGGGCGCAGAAGGGCGTGCGGGTGAACGCAATTGTGCCGGGATTCTTCCCGGCGGAGCAGAACCGGAAGCTGCTGAC
>Ga0308414_1000345_pt1 | contig 29661 bp, 23 predicted proteins | sample HotsprSampleOS50_FD_205667 | JGI IMG/M metagenome (GOLD analysis project Ga0308414, IMG submission 205667) | Hot spring phototrophic mat microbial communities from Octopus Spring, Yellowstone National Park, Wyoming, United States - 20090730_OS50 ...
CCCCCCCTTCTCTTACCTGCGGCATGTGACAGAGCGGGTACAGAAGAGTGGCGGCAGTGCGGTTGAGGGAAAAACAAAGACCAGCGCGATGGCTGATCAATGTTCGGACTACGTCCAATCTGATGACTCCGGAAGGACTCGAACCTTCAACCAATTGATTAAGAGTCAACTGCTCTGCCAAATTGAGCTACGGAGCCATGTACTTCGCATTATACCAGAGCGACTCGCCGCGTCAAGACTGGCGCCCGCCAGCGCGTCCGAGGTGGCGGGCGGCCTGTGTCCTACGTCGCTGGCGGAGGCGCTGGCGCAAACGGTGGCGTGGTTCGGCGCTCACCCGCAGCGGCAGGGAGGCTGGCTCACTCCTGCACGGTAAGGTTGGCGAAGCTGGCCGCCAGCCGCTTGATGCCAGCCTGCTTGAAGTGCACGGTGACTTCTTCATCCTGCCCGCTGCGGCGGCTCTCGATCACCACGCCGTCGCCGAACGTGGCATGGCGCACCTTCATGCCGGCGCGGAACTGGAGCGGCTGGTCGGCGAACGGCCCGGCCCGTCGCGCTGGGGTGGACGCGCCGCCGGCATCCCACGTGATCTCGCGCTGGTAGCTCAGGCTGTCGCGCAGGCTGCCGGCGCGCGCTGTGAAATGCCCCTCCAACAGCGCTGCGGGGATGTCCGCCAGGAAGCGCGACGGCGCGCTGGCGTCGCTGCTGCCGAACAGGAAGCGCCGGAAGGCATATGACAGGCACACCAGGTCTTTGGCGCGGGTGAGGCCCACGTAGAACAGGCGGCGCTCCTCGGCCATGCCCTCGGCGTCGTCCAGCGAGCGGCTGTGCGGCAGCAGGCCGTCCTCTAAGCCGGCGATGAACACCACCGGGAACTCCAGCCCTTTGGCGGCGTGCAGCGTCAGCAGCGTGACCGCGTCGGCGGTTTCGTCCAGCGTGTCCACCTCGGCCACCAGCGCCACACCCTCCAGGAACTCCGCCAGCGTCAGGCCAGCGCTGGCCTCTAGCTGGCCGCGCAGCTCGCGCAGGTTCTCCTCGCGCTCGATCACCTGGTCCTCGCTGTCGCTGAACTCCGGCAGGTAGAAGCGGTAGCGCGTGCGCGCCATGATCTCGTCGAACACGGCGGCCAGGTCGCCGCTCTCCGCCAGCCGGCGCAGGTCGTCCAGCAGCGCGGCAAAGCTGGTCAGTTCGGCCAGCGCCCGCCCGGTGATCGGCGCGGGCGTGTCCTTGAGCAGCGCGTCCAGCGCCTCGCCCTGGGTCAGGCGCTGCTGCGCCGCCCACGCCTGGAACGTCGCCAGCGTCTTCTTGCCGATGCCGCGCTTGGGCACGTTGACCACGCGGCTGAAGCTGACCGTGTCGTCAGGGTTGTGCGCCAGCCGCAGGTAGGCCAGGATGTCGCGCACCTCGCGCCGCTTGTAGAAGGCCACCCCGCCCACCAGCTTGTAGGGCACGTTCTCGCGCAGGAAGGCCTCTTCCAGCGCGCGCGACTGCGCGTTAGTGCGGTACATGACGGCAAAATCGCGAAAGGCCAGCCGCTGCGTGTATTTGATTTCGGCGATCCGGCTGGCGATGTACTCCGCCTCCTCAGTCTCGTTGTAGGCCTCGTATAGGTAGACTTTGGCCCCGCCTTGGCGTGTGGTGAACAGCTCTTTTTGCACGCGGTGCGGGTTGCGGTCAATCACGGCGCGGGCCGCGTCCAGCACGATCTGCGTTGAGCGGTAGTTCTGCGCCAGCACGATCATCTGCGCGTTCGGGTAGTCGTGGCGGAACTGCATCACGTTGCGATAGTCGGCCCCGCGAAAGGCGTAAATACCCTGGTCCTCATCGCCCACCACGAAGATGTTGTCCTGCGGGCGGCCGAACAGCCGCACCAGCCGGTACTGCGCCATGTTGGTGTCCTGGAACTCGTCCACCAGGATGTGCTCGTACAGGCGCTCGTACTTCTCGCGCACGGCGGGATTGTGCTCCAGCAGCAGCACCGTCTGCATCAGCAGGTCGTCGAAGTCCATTGCGCTGGCGGCCACCAGCATCTCTTGGTAGAGGTGGTATACACGCGACGCGACCTCGCCATAGTACGACGGCATGCTGAACTGCTCCGGCCCGATCAGCTCATTTTTGGCGTTAGAAATCGTGCCCAGAACGCGGCGCGGGGCGAAGCGCTTGGGGTCAATGTTCAGCTCGGCCATGGCCTGCGCCACCACCTCGAGCTGGTCGTCGGTGTCGTAAATTTGGTAATCGTGGCGGTAGGGGGTGTGCTCGGCCTCGCGCCGCAGCACGCGGGCGCAGATGGCGTGAAATGTGCCGATCTGCAGGCCGCGCAGCTTGCCATCCAGCAGCGCCTCGGCCCGCGTGCGCATTTCGGCGGCGGCCTTGTTGGTGAACGTAACGGCCATGATCGCGCCAGGGTAGACGCCCTGCTCGCGCACTAGGTAGGCCAGGCGGTGCGTGAGCACGCGCGTCTTGCCGCTGCCTGGCCCGGCGTAGACAATCACCGGCCCCGGCCCGGCGGTGACCGCTGCCCGCTGCTGCTCATTGAGGCCCGCCAGTAAATCCCCTGCCATGCGCTGCGCTCCGTGTGCTGCTTGTGTTCTGCTGCCGCTTACTGTACCACAGGCGCGCCGGCTGCGGCAGGATTGGCCTGCTGAGCCTCAATGATTAGGGGAACGGGCGGCGCAGGTTAAGGTACAATAACAGCGGGACAGCGCATTTGCGAAGGCTGAAAAGACAAGCGCCATGAGACGCGGAACCGTAATCGTTTTCATCTTCGTGATCCTGGCTGCGGTCGTGGTAGGCGTAAGCCAGTTCCTGCAGCGCCAGCCGCCCACCGAGTTCGCGTTGGTCGTCAGCCCGCTGGCCGCTGATTGGGCGCGCGACGCTGTGGCGCGCTTCAACGACACCGCGCCGGTCGTCAACGCCACCCAGCGCGTGCAGTTCACTGTCACCACGCTGGACGACCTGGCTGTGTGGCAGGACGCGCCAGGCTGGACGCCAGCGAACCGCCCGGCTGCCTGGCTGCCGGCGTCGTCGGTGTCGGTCGCCTACAGCCCGCGCTTCGACGCGCTGATCCCATCGCTGGCGCGCACGCCGCTGGTGTGGGGCGCTTATCAGAGCCGCGCTGATGTGGTCACCAGCCGCGGTGAGCGCCCGCTCGACTGGGACGCGGTGCAGGCCGCCGCCGCTGCCGAGTCGTGGGCCGCCCTCGACGGCGGAAGGGCCGAATGGCGCTTCGTTAAGCTGGCGTTCCAGCGGCCCGACCAAACCATGAGCGGCCTGGCAGCGCTTTTCACCGCCGCCGCTGACTTCGCCAGCGCCGCATCCGTGACCGGCAGCGCCGTGCGCGACAGCGCCTTCCGCGCCTGGCTGGAGCCGGTGATCGCCAGCGTGCCCAGCTTCCAAACGCTGGGCGCTGACCCGGCGGCGGCGATGGCGCGCGGGCCTTCCACCGTCGAGATCGCGCTGCTGCCGGAAAGCCTGTGGCTGAAAAACCTCAACGGCTTGGTGAGCAGCGAGGCGGTGGCCTTCGCCTATCCGCAGTTCCAGTTCGTGCTCGATTTCCCGCTGGCCGGCTGGGCCAACGCCGCCGAGGTCACCGACACCGAGCGGGCGGCAGTGCGCGCGCTGGCCGATTGGCTGGCCGCGCCGGCCCAACAGGCGGCGCTGCCCGATTACGGCCTGCGCCCGGCCCACACTGAGCCAGGGGCAGACGCCCGGCTGTTCGCCAACGCCGCGCCCTATGGCATCTTGCTGGCGCCGGATTACGGCCAAGCGGTGCAGGCCCCGGCCCGCACTGAAGCGCAAAGCCTGATCCAGTGGTTCGTTACCACGCAGCGGCGCTGAACCTGTTCTGTTTACTAGGGAGGAGCATGTGTCGTGAACTGTAGACGTATCTCTTTCGCGCTTGGTCTGCTGGCCGTGCTGCTGACTGCCGCCTGCGACGGCGGCGCGCCCAGCGGCCAGACCGGCCCAGGCCGCCCGGCCAACGCCATTGACATCTCGATTGTCTACGCGCCAGAGGCTGAGCTGTACCTGCCGCAGGCCATCGCCGACTTCAACGCCGCCTACGCCAGCGGCAAGAACCCGGTCACGGGCGCTGCGCTGGCCGCTGGCGAGCGGCCGGTGTTCGTCACTGGCAAACAGGGGTCATCGGGCACGGTGATGCAGGGCATCGTCAACGCCATCATCGCCCCCAACAACCAGAACGTCGAGCGCCCGACGATCTTCAACCCGTCGGTCAGCCACTGGCTGGCGCTGGCCAACTACCAGAGCGGCCGCCAGCTCTTCGACCTCAACGACATCCAGCCCACTGCGCTGGCCCCTGTCGTCATAGCCATTTGGGAGAGCCGCCTGCAGGCTATCCGTGACACCGTCGGCTACGATGAAATCGGCTGGGAAGAGCTGCTGGGCGTGCTCAACAGCCCCAACGGCTGGCAGGATTACGGCTTCACTGGCCGGCGGACAGTCTACTACGGCCACACCGACCCCTTCATCAGCTCGACAGCGCTCTCCACGCTGATCGCGGAGTTCTACGCCGCCGCCCGCGCCAACGGCTTCACCGGCCGCCGGCTCACGCTGGACGTGGTCAACGACGAAGCCGTGCAGGAGGGCGTGCGCCAGATCGAGCAGCTCATCCGCCATTACTCGCGCCGCACCACCGAGTTCAAGGAGTACATCGCCCAAGGGCCGGATTATCTCGATTTCGTGGCGCTGGAAGAGAACGACCTGATCTACATCAACCAGGGCAAAACCGAGATTCAACCGCCGGAGCGGCTGGTAGCGCTTTACCCCAAAGAGGGCACGTTCTGGCACGAACACCCGATGGGCATCGTCAATGCCGACTGGGTGACGCCCGAACAGCGCGAGGCCGCCCGCACCTTCATCCAGTACGTGCTCACGCCCGATGTGCAGCGCGTGATCATGGAAAACGGCTTCCGCCCGGCCAACCCTGACGTTGAACTGGGCTATCCGTTTGTTGAGGAAAACGGCGTGTCGCCGGCCGGCCCCACGACGGTGCTGGACGTGCCCGCGCCTGAAGTCATCGCCGCGATTCAGCAGAGCTGGTCGTTTGTCAAGAAGCAGGCCGATGTCTTTCTGCTGATTGACATCTCCGGCTCAATGGACACGGACAACAAGATCGGCCAGGCCAAACAGGCTGCCGAGGCGTTCGTCGCCAACATGGAGCCGACCAACCGCGTGGGGCTGGCTGTGTTCAACCAGGACGTTGAGATTCGCGTGCCGCTGGCCAACGTGGAGACCAACCGCCAGCAGGTGATTAACAACATCCGCGCGCTGCGCGCCGAGGGCGGCACGGCGCTGTACGCGGCCACGCAGCAGATCGTCGGCCTGATGAACGAGCAGACCGACGGCGACCGCATCCGCGCTGTGGTTATTCTCAGCGACGGGGCCGACACCAGCGACGGGCGCGTCTCGCTTAACGACGCCATTCGCACCATCCAGGCCACGCGCGAGTCGCTTAACCCGGTGATTGTGATACCGGTGGCCTACGGGGCCGACGCCGACGTCAACACGCTCAGCAGCCTGGCCCGCGCCAGCAACACGCGCGTGCAGTCTGGCGACGCCCAGAACATCCTCAACGTGCTGGAGATCATCAGCAGCTACTTCTAGGCTGCGAACCTCACCCCCGGCCCCGCTGAAGCGGGACTCCCCCTCTCCATCAGAGAGGGGGTTCTGGGGGTGAGGTCACACTGGCACAACCAGGTTGAGCACCAGCCCCAGGATGAACAGGCCGCCCGCCGCGCGGTTGAAGTACATCGCCCAGCCCACATACCACAGCGGCCACACCGGCCAGTTGTCCGGCTTCTCCGCCGGCTTCGGCTGGCTGTAGACGCGCCAGGCCGTCACCAAGCGCGGCAGCGCCAGCAGCGTGACCAGCAGCCAGGGGCCAGCCGCGCCGCCCAACACCAGGCCGGCGATCAGCGCGTAGAACAGCACAAATGTGAGCTTGTTCAGCCACAGCGCGCGCGGTTGGCCTAACAGCACTGGCACGCTGTAGACCCCTACCGGGCGGTCGTTTTCGATCTTGTCAATGTGTTTGCCGATCAGCACCGAGGCCACCACCAGCCCGTAGGGCAGCGTCAGCAGCAGAATCTCCGGCGTGAGCGCGCCGCTGATGGCGTAGACCGTCCCGCCGATCATCAACGGCCCCCACACCACCAGCGCCGTCAGCTCGCCCAGCGCCCAGCGCTTGAGAAACGCCGTGTAGCCCAGGCTGAGCAGCAGCCCAGCCACGGCGAAAGCGATCACCAGCGGGCCGCTTACCGCCGCCAGGTAGAGCATGATGACGCCGTCCAGCAGCGTGAGCGCCAGCGCCACCTTCAGCAGGGCGTCGGGCGTGGTCAAGCCGCCCAGCACGGGATGCGTGCTGTACTGCGCGCGCGGGTAGTCCTCGGTGTCCACGCCACGCCGCACGTCGGTCCAGTCGTTGACCAGGTTGTTGGTGGCGTGGGCTGCCACCAGCCCGACGATGCACAGCAGCGCCAGGAACGCCCGGAACAGCGTGTCCTCGGCAAAAGCGCCGATCCCCGCCGCCAGCAGCACGCCGATCAGGCCGGAGGTGAACGTCATCGAAAAAACGCACGCCCGCGAGATCACCAGCCAGCGCGTGAGTGTGTCGGCGTGGTGAATATCCGGGCAGTTGCACGTGTTGATGGCCGTCTGCCAGCGTTTGAGCAGCGGCATCGTGCCGATAGAAGGGTGCTGCTGTGACCCCGTGCCTGTGACCATTTGCATCTCTCCTGTCCGCATACGCGCGCCGGCTGACCGGCCGCTCCAGCTTAAGCATACCCCAGCGCGCTAGGACCGCAGGAACGGCACATACGGGATCAGCCGGCGGCGCACCTCATAGAGGAAGCGCAGCCAGCGCGTGAGGTGCATATAATCCTGCGGCAGCACCAGCGCGGCGTTGTCAATCACGATGGACTGCGGCTGAACAAAGCGCATCAGGCCTTCGGGGCCGTTGCGCCGCCCGACACCGCTGGCCGGTTTGCCGCCGCCCATCGGGGCGGCCAGCGTGCCCCACACCCACTGCGGGCGGTTGATCGCCACGTCACCGCTTTGCAGGCGCGTCGCCAGCGCCTCGGCCTGGCGCAGGTCGCGCGTGTAGATCAGGCCCGACAGGCCGTACTCGTTGTCGTTGGCCAGCCGCACCGCTTCGTCGGCGTTCTTCACCTTCATGATCGGAATCAGCGGGCCGAACGTCTCCTCCTGCATCACCAGCATAGAGTGATCCACGTCCACCAGAATAGTCGGCTCGAAGAACAGCGGCCCCAGGTCGGGGCGGCGCCGCCCGCCGAAAATGACCTTGGCGCCTTTGGCCACCGCGTCGGCGATCTGCGCCTCCACGCGCAGCAGCTCGCGCTCGTTGGTCAGGCTGCCCATGTGCGTGTCTAGGTCGTCGCCCGGCCCCACGCGGAACTGCTCGATATGCCAGCGCAGCCGCGCCAGGAAGGCGTCGTAGATCGGCTTTTCGACGTAGACGCGCTCGGTGCTGATGCAAATCTGCCCCGCGCCGGCCAGCGCGCTCAACAGCAGCCCTTTGGCCGCCATGTCTAGGTCGGCGTCCTTGAGGATGATGGCCGGGTCCTTGCCGCCCAGCTCCATGCTGTACGGGATGAGGCGTTCGCCGGCGCGGGCGGCGATCTTGCGGCCTACGGCGGTGCTGCCGGTGAACATCACGTAGTCCACCGTGTCCACCAGCGCCGCGCCGGTCTGCCCCGCGCCGTTGACGATCTGCACGACGTTGTGCGGGATGCCGGCGCGGTACATCAGGTCAGCGCCCCAGCGCGCGGTGAAGGGGGTCACTTCGCTCGGCTTGAGGACAACGGTGTTGCCGGCGATCAGCGCCGGGATCATGTCCAGGAACGCCAGCAGGAACGGGAAGTTCCAGGGCGAGATCACGCCCACCACGCCGAAGGGCTTGTAATAGACACGGGCTTTTTGCAGCAGGGGCAGCAGCGACCGGCGCGTTCTGGGGCGGAGCAGCTCGGGGGCTGTGTAGTAGTAATAAGCCACCGCAGCGTCAATCACGAGGATTTCTTCCTGGGCCTGCGGCTCAGTTTTGCCGGTTTCAGCGCGGATGATCTCGACGGCCGTCCTGCGCTCAGCGTACACCAGGTCGGCCCAGCGGCGCAGCAGGCGCAGCCGGCGCTCCACGCCCATCGCATCCCAAGCGGGCTGAGCCGCGCGGGCCTCTGCCACCGCCGCCGCCACTTCTTCCTGGGTGTGCTCCGGGATACGGTCAATCACGCGGCCGGTGATCGGGTTGACCACCTCAATATGTCGGGCCTGCTCTGCCGCTGCTTTCTTGACAGCCACCATAAGTAAACGCGCCTCGCACTCACAAATAACCAAACGCTGATTAGATTATACCGGGGCGCAGCGCCGGCTCAAATTTCTGGTTGGCGCGCAGGCCGCAGCCGCGCCAGCAGCGCGGCCAGCATCCCGCCGATGACGATGCTGGTCAGCGGGTACACCGGGGCGTACAGGCGCGGGGCCGGGTTGCCGAACACGCTCAGCAGCGCCAGAAACGCCAGCAGCAGCAGCGCCGACACCGCGTAGTACCAGCAGCGCGCGCGCAGCAGCGCCCAGATCACCGCCAGGGGGGCCAGCCACTTAAACAGATTCCAGATATCGAACAAATGCGAGAACAGCCACACGCCTGGCCGCCACACCACCTGCCCGCTGTAGAAATCGCCCTTGGCGCGGTAAAAGCCCAGCGTGCCGGGGCCGCTGAACGCCAGCGCGTCGTGATGCGGCAGATACCACGGCCAAAACAGGCCGGGGAGCTGGCGCTGCGTGAGCATGTTGAAGACATCCAGCGGAACGCTGGCCAGCCAGCGCAGCGGGTCACGGGCGACCGCCTCATTGTGGACGGCCAGCAGCAGGTCGTCGGTCGCGCACGGGCCGAGGTAGTAGAACAGGTTACCGGGCCACACGGTGTCGAGCTGCGCCGCCCGCTGGCCGTAAGGCTGGCCGATGAAGGCGGCGTACTCGTCGGGCGTGGCCCACGACCCCGGCTCTGACCAGCGCGGGTAGATGGCGCTGGTGAATTCGATCTCGCGCGGCGGCTTGAGCGTGAGCAGGTCGAGCAGGCGCTGGGTGGCCGGGCCGTTGTCGGCGGTGAGGGGAAAGCCTTTGCCGTAAACCGACACCAGCAGGTTTGTGCCGGTGTAGCAGCTCAGCGACCACGTGCCGGTGGACGGGTAGTGAACCGCCGCCGTGTACAGCGCCAGCACCCCACCGCTGACCGCGCCCAGGGCGGCAAACATGGCGAAGCGCCTGCGCCAGGGCAGCGCCCGCAGCCCAAAGAACGCCAGCCCCAGCGCGGCGATCACCGGCGCAAGGTTGACCCGCGCCAGCACAGCGACCCCGCACAGCAGGCCCGCCGCCGCCGTCCAGGCCAGCGCGCGCCCAGACGCCAGCCCGCGCGCGACGCACCACAGCGCCGCCACCAGGCACAGCGCGATCAGCCAGTTGGGCAGCGCGAAGTGCGCCCACTGCAGGCCGAACGGGTCGAGCGCGGCCACCAGCGCGGCAATCAGCGCCTCGCGTAGGGGGCGGCCCAACAGGCGCAGGCTGTCGTAGATCAGGAAAGGGATGAGCGCGGCCAGCGCCGTCTGCGCCAGCAGCAGGGCGCGCTCGTCGAAGCGCCCGAACAGCGAGGCTGCCGCCGCCACCGGCGCGATCGCCAGCGGGTAGCCGGTGTGGTAGCGCAGGTTGCCCACCAGCAGATCGCCGCCCAGTATCCGGTCAATCTGGTAGCGGGCGTAGGCCTGGTCGTCGTCGCCCCCGCCCATCGGGTAGCTGACGAACAGCAGGCCGCGCGTCACCGCCGTGACCAGCAGCAGGATGAGCAGGTGTCGCCTGACCAACGCACGGCGCTCCGTCGCAGCCTCACCCCGCTGCCCTGGCCAGGGCAGCAAAAGCCCCTCCCCGGCGCGGAGAGGGACTTGAAGGTGAGGCGGGGTTCTTAATCGCCCAGGGCAGGCGCGGTGTCCACGTTGGTCGGCGCGGACGCTGAGTCGGCCATGATCTCCTCGAAGGCCGCGCGGTCGAGCGTTTCCTGCTCGATGAGCACGCTGGCCAGCTTGTGCAGCTTGTCGAGGTTCTCTACCAGGATGGACTTGGCGCGGTTGTAGGCCGTCTCGACGATGCGTTTCACCTCATCGTCAATTTGCTCGGCGGCGTGTTCGCTGTAGTCGCGCTGCTCGAACATCTCGCGGCCCAGGAAGAGCGAGCCGCTCCCGCTGCCGAAGGTGCGCGGGCCGAGCAAGTCGCTCATGCCGAACTGCGTCACCATGCTGCGGGCCATGCCGGTGGCCTGCTGCAGGTCGCTGCTGGCCCCGGTGGTGAGCCGGTTGAAGATGATCTCCTCGGCGGCGCGCCCGCCCATCGCGGCGGCGATGTAGTCCTCGAACTCCTCGCGCGAGCGCAGGAAAACGTCGTCCTCCGGCAGCGACATCACGTAGCCGCCGGCGCGCCCGCGCGGCACAATCGTCACCTTGTGCACGGCGTTGGCGTGCTCCAGCACGTGGTGCAGGATGGCGTGGCCGGCCTCGTGATAGGCGATCACCTTTTTCTCCTTTTCGGAGATCACGCGCGTCTTGCGCTCCGGCCCCATGACGACGCGCTCCATGCTTTCCTGCAGCTCGCTCATGCCGATGGCCTTCTTGTTGCGGCGCGCCGTCAGGATAGCCGCCTCGTTGATGAGGTTCTCCAGGTCGGCGCCGCTGAAGCCGGAGGTGATCTTGGCCATAGCCGGCAGGTCCACGTCAGCGGCCAGCGGCTTGCCCTTGGCGTGCACCTTGAGGATGTCCAGGCGGCCCTGCACGTCGGGGTTGTCCATTGTCACCTTGCGGTCGAAGCGGCCCGGGCGCAGCAGCGCCGGGTCGAGGATGTCGGGCCGGTTGGTGGCGGCGATGACGATCACGTTCGTGCCGGTCTCGAAGCCGTCCATCTCGACCAGAATCTGGTTGAGCGTCTGTTCGCGCTCGTCGTGGCCGCCGCCCAAGCCAGCGCCGCGATGCCGCCCGACGGCGTCAATCTCATCCACAAAGATGATGGACGGCGCTTCGGCCTTGGCGCGCTCGAACAAGTCGCGCACGCGCGACGCGCCCACGCCCACGAACATCTCAACGAACTCCGAGCCGGAAATGCTGAAGAAGGGCACGCCCGCCTCGCCGGCCACCGCCCGCGCCATCAGCGTCTTGCCCGTGCCGGGCGGGCCAACCATCAGCACGCCCTTGGGGATGCGCGCCCCCAGCCGGATGAACTTCTCCGGCTCTTTGAGGAACTCCACGATCTCGGCCAGCTCTTCTTTGGCCTCTTCGGCGCCGGCCACGTCGTTGAACGTCACCTGCGGCCGCTCCACGTCGCGCGTGACACGGGCGCGGCTGCGGCCAAAGCTCATCGCCTGATCCTGGCCGGTGCGCACCGAGCGCATCATGCGCCACAGCAGCCACACAATGATGATGGTGGGCACAACGGCGATCATCAACTGGAATACAATGCCGCTGGTGTTGTCGCCCTGCTGTTCGGCGTATTCTACGCTGGCCAGCTGGCTGTCTGTCACGCCGTAGACGCGCAGGCTGGTGAACAAATCGGTTTCGCGCTCCTTGTAATACGACGCCGTCGTGCCATTGCGGAACTGGATGATGACATCCTGCCCGCCGCGCACGGTGAGCGCTTCGACGTTGTTGCGCTGGATCTGCTGCGCCAGGTCGTTGAGCGAGATGCGGTTGCTGGGCTGAAAATTGCCGGGGCTGGCGAACGTCAGCAGGAAAAGCAGCAGCACCACCACACCCATAATGATCCACAGGCGCTGCGCGTTCTTGGGGGAGAAGGGCGAATTGTTGTTGGAGTCGTTGTTGCTGCGGTTGTTATCCGGCGGTCTGTTGCTCACGGGGCTTCTCCACTAAACCTACATCGGCTGCCTACGTCGAAACCATTTTCTAGTATAGCAGCAGATGAGCAATAATAGTGACACAGCGCCCCAGCGTCAACTAAGAACTGCGCAAGAGCTTGATGAGATGCGGGCGCGGTTGGCTCATCTGACTGCGCCAAACGGCTGGTTCAGCGCGCCGCGGCCTGCTGCTGCGGGGCCTTCTGAAAAGGGATTGCCAAAGCGTGATACAATAGAGGCAGGAAAAGTTAAGTCCAACCTTGCAGCTACGCTGGATGGAAAGGCACTGCTTGTGATCACCTGCCCTAACTGCGGTCGTGATAACGCTCCGAGCACGAGAATCTGCGTCTTCTGCGGGGCCATGATCGGAGAAATCGTCGAGCAGGTTTCGACGCGCAAGCTGGATGACACGGACTACGAGGAGGGGCGGCCGCAGTGGGGGACGGCCCGCTTCAACACCCGCATGAGCTTGATCATCAACATGCGCGACTCCAAAGATCGCTTCAGCTTCTTCTTTGACGAAATTAGCGAGCTGCTGTTGGGGCGCGGCGATCCGCACACTGGGACTGCGCCGGACATCAACCTGGAACCCTACGGCGCAGCGGATAAGGGCGTTTCGCGCCGCCACGCCATGATCGTGCGCCGCGAAACCGCGCTCAATGTGATTGACCTGGGCACGCCCAACGGCACATTTCTCAACGGGCAGCGCCTGGTCCCCCACCAGCCGCGCGTGCTGCGCGATGGCGACGAGCTGCGCTTGGGCCACCTCATCCTGCGCGTGTCGTTCGCCCGCATCTGAACCGGTGCCGGGCCAGCGGCGCGCTGTGTTATACTGTGGGCCGGCCGGCGCCGCGCTGCAGCGGCGCGCTCAATGCCTGCGAGCTGCCAACAACTCATGACCGACCGCACGAATGACCAGTGGCTGGCTGACCTCACCGGCCCGCCCGCGGTTCGCGACCCCGCCCTGCAAGACCTGCGCCAGCGTCTCCAGCGCGGCATCTATTATTACCTCAGCCGCGAGCGCAGCGACCTGGCCCAGCTCCCCGCCCAGGAGCTGGCGCAGATGGCTGAGGACCTGGCCCAGGACGCCACCCTGCGCGTGCTGGAAAACCTGGGCAGCTTCCGCGGCGACAGCCGCTTCACCACTTGGGCGACTAAGATCGCCGTGCGCGTGGCCATCAGCGACCTGCGCCGCGCGCGCTACCGCGATTTCAGCCTGGACGACATCACCGCCGACGGCGAGCTGCTGCCGGCTGAGGTTGCTGGCGCAGCCAGCAGCGGCGGGCCCGGCCCGGAACACGCCGCCGAGCGCGCCGACGTGATGGCCAAGATCACGGCAGCGCTGAGCGAAGCCCTCACCGAGCGTCAGTTTCAGGCGCTGGAGGCGGTGGCGCTGCGCGGCGTGCCGCTGGAGGTCGTGGCCGAGCAGATGGACACCAACCGCAACGCGCTCTACAAGCTGCTGCACGACGCGCGCCGCAAGCTGCGCGCTCACCTAGAGGAACAGGGTCTCTCGGTGGCGTATATGCTTAACCTGTTTGAGGACTGACAGGCGCAGGATCAGGCGGCGCGCACTGCCACTACCACCAGCCGTTCGTGGTAAACATCGCGCACGAAGTCGTAATCAGAGCACGTGATGAGCGTCAGGCGCTCGTCAGCGGCCGGGTACAGCACCGTCATGTCGCGCGGCTCGACGCGGCGCAGCTCGCGCACCGTGTAGATGCGGTGCTGGCCGTCCTGCGTCACAATGAGCGGGTCGCCCACGCTCAGGCGGTCAATGCTGGCGAACACGCCGCGCCGTCCGTTGGCCAGCTCAACGTGCCCGGCCAGCACGATGTTGCCTGGCCGGTCCAGCCAGGCCGTGCCCTGCAGGTGGCCGGCGGCCGCGCCCAGCTCGCGCACGTCCCAGCTCACGCCGTCGAGATATGTCTGAACGATTGGGGCGCTGATGCCGGCGGTTGGCGCGAACAGCGTCGCGCCGGCTGTGATCTCGCGCGCCGTTGGTCGCGACTGGACAAAGGGGTCAAGCGTGGGGGTGGCTGCGGGGGCGTCTGGCTGCGGCGCGGGCAGCGCTGCCGCCGGCTGGCGGCCTGCTGCACCGGCAGGCGTCCAGCCGTCGCCCAGCAGGAAAGCGGCCCCTGCCACCATGCCCAGCAGCACCACGAACGTCATCCCTGAGAAGCGGTTCGCGCGCGTGCGCCTGTACATTCCCCCACAGCCCCCGCGTTTAATAAGGTCGCTTACACACCAATTGAGATAACGCCAGTATAACGGAATTCACATTCTGCACAGACTTTTCTCATCTGCCATTTACTTTTTACAGGAATCGTTACGCGTTTACAGCGCATGTTACGGCTGCAGCCTCAAACGCGCCTAACTTAAGCCTAACAAACGGGCTGGCGGCGCTCAGCCGAGGAGCGCGCCCGCGACGTTGAGCGCGACGTGTGTCAGGGAAGGGGCCAGCAGGTTGCCAGTGCGGACGAAGATCACGCCGAAGGCCAGGCCCAGCGCCGCGCCCTAACGCGCCTCAGCGGCCGCGGGCCAGCGCCAGCGCCAGATCGTGACCCTGGCGGGCGGCCTCCAGCCGTTCAGGGCGGCCCAACTGTTCGAATAGGCTGGCAGCGGCGCCGAAGCGCTCGGCGGCGGCGGCGTAATCGCCCAAGCTGCCCAGCGCGCTGCCCAGGCCAATGAGCAGCTCAGCCTGAGCGGAGAGGTCGTCCAGCGCGGCGGCCAGCGCCAGCGCCTGGGTGTAAGCGTCGCCGGCCGCGCGGAAGTGGGCGGAGGCGTTTTCGGCGCTGCCTGCGCCGACGCCAAGCTGAAGGCGCGCATGGCCCAGGCCTGCCAGCCGTTCGACCGCGCCCTGCCGGTCGCCGATGGCCTGGCTGATCGCCGCCGCTTCGGCGTAGGCGGCAGCCGCGCCGCCAAAATCGGCTTGAGCGAAGCGGCTGTCGCCCAGCTTGCCCAGGCGCTGCGCCAGGCCGCGCTGGTCGAAAAGCTGGCGGGCGACGTTCACCGCCTGCGCGTGATAGTCGGCGGCTTGGTCGTGCTGGCCCAGATCGTCATAGACCAGGCCCAGGTTGGCCAGCCAGATGCCGCGCCCGCGCAGGTCGCCCATTTCCTGGGCCAGCAGCAGCGCCTGGTTGAGGTAGGCAATCGCTTCGGTGTGGCGGCCCAGCTCGCGCAGGATGTTGCCCATGTTGCCCAGCAGGCCGTCCTCGGCCACCCGGTCGCCGGCGGCGCGCACCAGCGCCAGCGCCTGTTCCAGGCAGGCCAGCGCCTGCGCCGGCTGGCGCAGCCGGTGGTGCAGCAGCGCCAAGTTGCCCAGGTGACGGCCCTCGGCAGCCTGGTCGCCCGCCGCTCGCGCCAGCTCGGCCGCCTGGCGCAGACAGTCAACCGCTTCCGGGTAATCGCCGCGCTGAAGCGCCAGCCGCAGCTGGCGCAGAAGCTGCACCGCGTCGGCCATGCGCTCAGGCGCGCGCCCGTCTGAGCGTGCGCAGCAGGGCCGCGGCCAGCAGCAGCCCGGCGAGGCCAGCCGCCAGCCCCAGGCCAATCCCGCGCCAATCCGCCTGCACCGGCTTTGGCCCGGCCGCGTCGGGTGCGGGGTCCAGGCGCACAATCACGAAGTGATCGGTGATGGCGGGCAAGGTGCGCGCGCTCACCGTTTCCTCGCTGCTGAGGCGCGCCATCAGCGCGTCGTAGATGGCCGGCGCGCGCTTGCGGAACAGATAGAGGACGCGGGCCGCCTCGCCGGCGTCGTCCACCACGCTGGCGCGCGCTGTGAAGCGCTGGCTGCCCTGGGCCACCCCGACGACCGGCTGGGCCAGCAGGTTTTTGTACCACTGCGGGCGCTCGCCCCAGGCCGAGATGAGATAGGTCTTGCTGCCGTGTGTGCGGAACTCAATGGCCGTGTGGCGCGGCTGGCCGGAGAGGCGGCCGGTGGTGGTGAGCACCATGATGTGCGCGCTGCCCAGCGGCGCGCCCAGCCCCAGCCGGTACAGCCAGATGGGCGCGCGCAGCAGCCGGCGGAACGGGCCGCGCGGATAAGGCAGGCGGTCGGTAAAGGCGCTGGCAGCCGGCGTAGGCCGCCCGTTGGCCGCGCGCACAGGCGCTGGGGACTCGTTCATGTAAACCTCTGGTCGCTGCTGACGCAGCAGACTTTGTATAAACTCATTTCCAGCAGTGACAAAGCAGCTGCGCAGGCACACCGCGCGCCTTGGCGGGCTGCGTCATGCGTCAGACGGCGCCGGCGGCCGGGTTTGTGGGCCAGCGCTGGCCTCGTCGGGCGCTGCCAGCGGTTTAGTGACAGCGCGCGCCAGCCGGTAGGCCGCGTCTGCCCCATCGCTGTCGGCCGCCGCCAGCGCCGCCAGCGCCTCCGGCGTGCCAATGCGGCGCAGGGCAGCGCGCGCGGTGCGCCGGACAATCTCGTTGGCCGAGTCCAGGTGGGCACAGATTGCGTCAACAGCCCAATCGGCGCGCAGGTGGCCCAGCACCGCCAAGCCGTTGCGCTGGATGTGCCAGTCGTCGCTGTCGAGGGCGGCCAGCAGCGTGACCACGGCCGGGGCGCTGTTCATCGCCAGCAGCGCGCGGGCCGCCGCCAGCCGCACGCGGCCGGGCAGCGCCGTGTCGTTGAACACGACCACCAGCGGCCCTACCGCCAGCCGATCCTGCAGGCGGCCCAGCGCCTCGGCGGCCTCGATAATCCGCGCCGGCTGGCTGCTGCGCAGCTGTTCCACCAGCCGGTCAACGTCCTCCGGGCCGCTGCCGTCGTCCGCACTGCTTTCCTGCTGCAGATGGCGCAGCGCGGCGGACAGGCTGAGGCGCGTGTTCAGGTCTGTTTCGCGCGCCAGCGCGGTGCGCAGGTGCGGCACGGCTGTCACCACGCCCAGCGCGTGCAGCGCGGCGGCGGCGCTGCGCCGCACGGCTGGGCTGTCATCGCTCAGGGCGGCGATCAGGCCCTGCGTGTCGCCCCGCGTTTGCATGCGCCAGATATTCACCCGGTAGTCGGTCACCGCGCGTTTCCACCTGTTCCGAGCTGCCGCCCGCAGAAACTGAACGACGGCCTCATATCCGTATTGTAACCCGATTCCGGCGGGGGGCAGTATGCCAGACCCCGCTGCGTTTGCTGGCGCGGCGTGGATGCGCTAAAGTGGGCTTAACCAACTGTGGCGCAGACGGCTGGTGGGCAGCGGCCGGAACACACAGCACCCGGAGCACACAGCAGGAGGAGATGTAACCATTGGGCGCAGAGGAACACCGCCAGCAGGCCGGCCGCGGGCCGGTGACCGTCGCCACGGTGACGGTGAGCGACACGCGCACGCCGGAGACTGACGCCAACCAGAGCTATATCGCGGCGCGTTTGGCCGAGCTGGGCCACACAGTCGCCGCCTACCGCCTCATCAGAGATGAGCCGGATCAGGTGGCTGCGGCCCTTGACGAGCTGTGCGCCCTGCCCGGTGTGCAGATCGTCCTGTTCAACGGCGGGACTGGCATCAGCCCGCGCGACACCACCTACGACGTCATCAGCCGCCGCCTGGAGAAAACGCTGCCCGGTTTCGGCGAGCTGTTCCGCGCCATCAGCTACCAGGAGATCGGCACGGCGGCCATGCTCAGCCGGGCGACAGCCGGCGTTTACCGGGGCGTGGTTGTTGTCTCGATGCCGGGCAGCCCGCACGCCGTCCGCACCGCGCTGGAGAGGCTGATTCTGCCGGAGATCAACCACCTCGCTTGGGAGGTGGCGCGCCGCGCCTGATTGGGGCGCAAGCCGGTTAGTGTTATGCTGATGTTAGGCACTATGACGCTAAATGACGTTAGGTAGAGAATGTGCAGCAGATTCTTACAACGGCTGTATACGTTTTTCATGTATTATTGATCTATCGCATCAGCACAACCTCCGGTGAGGCAGCCTCACCTTTGGGGGAAGGGATCAGATTCTATGGGTAAGCGCAGCGTTCGCCTGTTACTTGTGCTGGGTCTGCTGCTGGCAGCCGTGGCAAACCTGGAGCAGGCAGTTCCTGCTGCCACGGCTCAGCCGGCCTGCTCGCTCAGCGGCACTGTGTTCCGCGATTACGACGCCAGCGGCAGCCGCGGCCCGCGCGAGCCAGGCGTGGCCGGCATCACCGTCACAGCGTTCGGCGCAGACGGCAGCGTGGTCGCCTCCGTGGTCACTGGCGCAGGCGGCCAATACACGCTGGCCGGCCTACCCCAGGGTGTGGAGGTGCGCGTCGAGTTCACCGGCCTGCCGGCCTATCTGCGCTCCGGCCCGGCAGGCAGCCAGAACAACACCTCGGTGACGTTCGTCACGTGCGCGCCGGGCGCGCCGGCGCTCGATTTCGGCGTCAACAACCCCGGCCACTACTGCCAGCAGAACCCGAACGTTGCCACGAGCTGCTTCGTCATCGGCTACCAAATCGGCGTGACCGATACCACGATGGTGGCCTTTCCTTACACCGCCGGCAGCGGCGATTTCACCCCGCCGCCGGGCGCGCGCTTCGACAACCCGCCCTACACGCCGCTGGCGCAGGCCAACGACATCGGCTCGACCTGGGGCCTGGCCTACCACCGCACCAGCAGCACGCTGTTTGCCGGCGCTTTCTTGAAACGCCACGCCGGCCTGGGGCCGGGTGGGCCAGGCGCTATCTACGCCATTGACCAGGACACAGGGGCCATCAGCATCTTCGCCACGCTCAACGCCGGCGCTGACCCGCAGCCGCAGGGGCCAGACGCCACCCCCTGGTTGATTGACGCCGCTACCTTCCCGCTGGTGGGGCGCCTTGGTCTGGGCGGCCTCTCGATCTCCGACGACGGGCGCACGCTGTGGGCCGTCAACCTGTTCAACAACACGCTCAACCGCATTGACGTGATCTCTGTCGGCGGGGCCAGCCCGACCGCCGGCGCGGTGGCGTCCTTTCCCGTGCCCGTTCCCGGAAACTGCCCCGCTGCTGACCTGCGCCCGTTCGCGCTCCAGTTCGAGGACGGCCTGGTGTACCTGGGCGCGGTCTGCTCGGCGGAGAGCACGCAGAACGCCGCCAACCTGCGCGCCTACGTCTACTCGTTCAACCCAGCCACCAGCGCCTTCACCCTGCGCCTAGAGTTCCCGCTCAACTTCCAGCGCGGCTGCACCGACGACACGCAGAACCCGGACTGCCTTACGCTTTACCCGGCCAATTGGAACCCCTGGCGCAGCGCCTTTGGCGGTTTCACCGAGCCGGGGGCGGGATCCCAGACCGGCATCGTGTACCCGCAGCCCTGGCTGACCGACATCGAGTTTGACGCGGGCGACATGATCCTGGGCTTCCGCGACCGCTTCGGCGACCAGGTGGGCAACCTGGCCTTCAGCACCGACCCGACCCAGGATAACAACCGTCTCTATTTTGTGATCCCGGCGGGCGACATCCTGCGCGCCTGCGCCAACGGCGCCGGCGGCTGGACGCTGGAGAACAACGGCACGTGCGGCGGCGTCACCACCGGCGGCGTGTTCACGCCGGGCCAGCGGCCGCAGGGGCCAGGGCAAGGCGAGTACTACTTCCACGATGACCTGCCCGGCTTCCACGACGAAACCTCGCTGGGCAGCCTGTTTCAGCTTCAGGGCCAGCCCAACATCACCAGCACGCACATGGACCCCATCCGCATCCCGTTCAGCGGCGCTGTGCTGTTCGACGGCGGCGTGCGTTGGGACAACAACCTCACCGGCCAGACGACCCGCGCCTACCGCATCTTCGACGGCGAGCTGGGCGCGCCGCCGCTGTTCGGCAAGGCCAACGGCCTGGGCGACCTGGAGGGACTGTGCGAACCCGCGCCGGTTGAGATCGGCAACCGCGTCTGGCTTGACGTCAACCGCAACGGCATCCAGGACCCCGGCGAGCGCCCGCTGGCCGGCGTGACGGTCAGGCTTTACGACCAAAACGGCGCGCTGATCGCCACGACGACCACCAATGCCAACGGCGAGTACCTGTTCAACAACGCCAACGTGCCCGGCGGCCTGCGTTTCAACACGCGCTACACCATCCGCCTGGACAACCCTGCCGACTATCAGCCGGGTGGCCCGCTCGAGGACCTGCAGCTCACCCTGCCCAATGTCGGCGGCGACACCCGCGACTCCGACGGCGTGCTCATCAACGGCTTCCCCACCGTGGACCTGGTGGTGGGCGACCCCGGCGACAACAACCACACCTACGATTTTGGTTTCGTTGAGGGCGGGCCGCCGCCGCAAATCCTCACGCCCACGCCCATTCCGGGCGGGCCAAGCCAGCCCGGCGAGCCGGGCGCGCCAGGCCAGCCGGGCCAGCCTGGGCAGCCTGGCATCGGCGGCAGCTTCACCAAGACGGTTGACCCGCCATTTGCCCAACCCGGCGACATCGTCACCTGGACGATCACGGCGACTAACACGACCGGCGCTGCGCTCACCAACGCCACGGTTGAGGACGACATCCCGGCCGGCTTCGAAATTCTCTCGGTGACGGCCAGCCGGGGCAGCGCCACTTTCAGCGGCCAGCGCGTGACCGTCGTCGTGGGCGCGCTGGGGCCGAACGAAACGGTCACCATCACGGTCCGCACGCGGATGCTCACCGACGCGCCGTTCATCGCGCTCAACTCGGCCCGCTTCGGCAGCCTGGAAGCGCAGGCCCAGGTGGTGCGCGCCGGCGAGCTGGTGGCCACCGGCGAGACGCCCTGGTGGCGCTGGGCGCTGCTGGCCGCCGTCGGCGTGCTGGCGATCGTGGCCGGCGCGCTGGTCGTGCGCCGCTTCAACCGTCCGTCCTAAAACCCGTATCCAACCGGCGCGCCTCACCCTGTCGCCCTGGCGGGCCTGTCGCCTTTAGGTGGCGAGGTGAGGCGCTTGCGCTGGAACGGGGGCGCTCGCCCCCGCATTCCTGGTTGTTTATTGGCGTTTCAAGGCTGGCTTAACGCTCACTTAAAATGACTGCCTCCATTGCACCTTACAATTGTGATGAGCATCACAATCGAAAGGGTGTACAGTGAAATCCCAACGACTCTGCACATTCGCTCTCGTGCTGGCGCTGCTGGTCGCGGCTTGCAGCGGGGACAGCGCCGGCGGCGGCGCGCAGGCCAGCGGCCCGCGGCCAGCGCCCGGCTTTGAGGTCTACAAACACAACGGCGGCGTGCCGCGCCCGGCCAACGCTGTGGACATCTACCTGGTCTATGGGCCGGAAACCGAGGAGTACATGCCGGAGCTGATCCGGCGCTTCAACCAGGCCTACGCCGACGGCAAGAACCCGGTGAGCGGCCAGCCGCTGGCCCAGGGCGAGAAGCCGATTTACGTGTGGGGCACTGACCCCGTCACCGGCTCGTCCGGCACAGTTGCCCAGGGCATCGTCAACGCCCTGATCGCGCCCAACAACGCCAACGTCTACAAACCGACCATCTTCCAGCCGTCGGTCGGCCACTGGCTGGGATGGGTGAACTACAACGCCAACCGCACCGTATTCAACCTGTCTGACGCGCCTGGCACGGCCCTCTCGCCTGTTGTGATCGGCATCTGGGAGGAACGCCTCAACCAGCTTATGGCGGCCACCGGCAAAGACCGGCGCGACATTGGCTGGGCCGACCTGCTCGCTGTGCTTGACGACGGCTGGCCGCAGGGCCGCCGCGCCGTCTACTACGGCCACGCCGACCCGCGCCACAGCTCCACCGGTCTTTCGGCCACGATCATTGAGTTCTACGCCTGCGCCCGCCAGAACGGCTTCACCGACCGCCGCCTGACCGCCGAGCAGGTCAGCGACCCGAACGTGCAGGCCTGCATGCGCGAGATTCAGAACCTGGTGCGCCACTACTCACGCCGCACCGAGGACTTCCTAGCCTACTTCGGCCAGGGGCCGGATTATCTTGATATGCTGGCTCTGGAGGAAACTGACCTGATCTGTATCAACCTGGGCGCTGCCCAGGGGGACCAAACCTGCTTACAGCCGCAGGGCGGCCGGCTGCTGGCCCTCTACCCCGCCGAGGGCACGTTCTGGCACGAGCACCCCTTCGGCATCGTCCAGCTTGACGTCAGCCAGGGCGGCTGGACGACGCAGGAACAGCGCGACGCAGCCCGCGTTTTCACCGATTTCGTCCTCAGTGCGCCTTCGCAGGAATACATCATGACGTTCGGCTTCCGCCCGGCCAACCCCAACGTGGCCCTGGGCTATCCGTTCGTCGAGGAGACCGGCGTCCTGCCGGAAGGCCCCGCCGTCATCCTCGATCTGCCGGACTACAGCACGATCAACGCCATCCAGCAGAGCTGGACGCTGGTCAAGAAACAGGCCGACATCATCCTGCTGATTGACACATCAGGCTCGATGAGCGATGACGGCAAGATAGATCAGGCGCGCGAGGCAGCCCTGCGCTTCGTCGAGGCGCTGGAAAGCGGCAGCCGCGTTGGCCTGACGACCTTCAGCGACGCCGTGCAGACGCGCGTGACGATGGGCGGGCTGGAAAACGTGCGCGAACAGCTCACGTCGCACATCAAGAGCCTGCGCGCCAGCGGCGGCACCGAGCTGTACCTAGCGCTGCGCACAGTGGTAGAGCAGCTCAACAGCGAACAGGACAGCGACCGCGTGCGCGCCGTGGTGCTGCTCAGCGACGGGGCGGACACCGGCTCGTCCGGCGTCACGCTCAACGACGCGCTGCAGGCCATCAGCGCCAGCCGCGATTCGCTCAACCCGGTGATTGTCGTGCCGCTGGCCTACGGCGCGGACGCTGACGTGACCACGCTCAACGCCATCGCCCAGGCCAGCCGAACGCGGGTGCAGTCCGGCGATCCCAGCAGCATCGGCGCGCTGCTCCAGCTTATCAGCAGCTTCTTCTAGCCACGCGCGCCCCGCGCCGGCGGCGAGAACCCCTCGCCGTAGGCGGTGTGCCCCTGGCCGATCACGATAAAGGCCTGCGGGTCCGCCGCGAGCACCAGCGCCCGCAGTTCGCCCACCTGCGGGCGCAGCACTGTCACGAACAGCACAGCGCGCGGCAGTCCAGTGTACATGCCCGTGCCCTGCCACAGCGTCACGCCGCGCCCCAACTGGGCGATCACCGCCTGCGCTACCGCGTCCGGGTAGTCGGTGATGACAGTGGCGGTGCGGATCGTGCTCGGCCCGTCCAGCACGTAGTCGGCCAGCGTGCCGTCCACGAAGATGGCCACTATAGCGTACAGCGCGCCCTCCCAGCCGAAAATCACGCCGGCCAGCAGCACGACGGCGGTGTCGGTGTAGAGATACGTGTTGTTCAGCGGTGTGCCCAGGCGCTTTTGCAGGATGCGCGCCAGCGTGGATGTGCCGCCGAACGTGCCGCCGGCGCGGTAGATCAGCCCGCCGGCGATGCCGCCCAAGATGCCGCCGAACAGCGCCGCCAGCAGCCGATCCTCGGTGATGCCCTGCTGCGGGAACAGCGGCGCGGTCAGGTCAATGGCCAGCGCGTACAGCGCCACCACGTACACCGTGCGGGCCACCACTTTCCAGCCGCCCAGCGTCCGCAGCGCCAGCAGTTGGATCGGGATGTTGCCCAGCAGGATCACCAGGCCGATAGGCGTGCCGATCCAGTAGTTGAGGATCACGGCCAGGCCAGACACGCCGCTGGGCGCGATCGAATACGGCTCAAAAAACAGGTTGACCGCTGCCGCGCCGATCAGCGTGCCAACTGTCAGCAGGATCAGCCGCCCGGCTGTCGCCCGCCAGTTGAACCGCTGGGTCGTTTCTGTCATTGTTTGCCCTCCGCTGCCCCCACGCCGCGCCTTATGGTATCCCGCCGCTGGGCGCGCTTCCAGTGATGGTTCGGAACCTTCCCGCCCCTGGCGGCGTCTAATATACTGAAGACGTCCCGCTTGTGCGGGACGCACATAACGCTGTGAGGAGGATAGTTTATGTATAAGCAGTGGATGCGCATCGGGGCCGCGCTGGCGCTGGCAGCCGGGCTGCTGGCCGTCGTGACAGGCAGCGCCGCCGCCCAGGACAACCCGGCCAACACGCTCACCGTGACAGGCGTGGGCACAGCTTCTGGCGCGCCAGACATCGCCATTCTGGAGTTGGGCGTCCAGACCATCAACAGCGACGTGGTGGCCGCCTTCAGCGAGGCCAACAGCCGCCTGAACGCCGTGCGCGACGCGCTGCTTGGCCAGGGCATCGCCGTTGAGGACCTGCAGACGCTGGGGCTGTCGCTCTACCAAGAGACGCCCTATGACCCGCAGACCGGCATGCCCGGCGAGCGCGTGATCTACCGTGTCAGCAACATGCTGCGCGTGACCATCCGCGACGTGGACAGCGCCGGCGACGTCATCAGCGCGGGCGTGAACGCCGGCGCGAACACGATCAACGGCCTGAGCTTCAGCCTGTCGGACCCGGCGGCGCTGCAGGCCCAGGCGCGCGAGAAGGCGGTGGCCGATGCCCGCGCCCGCGCTGAGCAGCTCGCGGCGCTCACCGGCGTCGCGCTGGGCGCGCCGGTGGTGGTCGTTGAAGGCGAGATCGGCACACCAACGCTTTTCCCGCAGGCTTTTGGCCTGGGCGGCGGCGCGCCGGTAGAGACCGGTCAGCTCAGCGTGACCGTGCAGGTGCGCGTGACCTACAGCATCGGCTGAGGCTGACCGGCACAGCGCAGCCTCACCCCCGCCGCGACAGCGGCGGGGGTGAGTGTTTTATATCACGGCTTGCACAGCGTTTCCTCGCATGGGATGCCGTTGTTGTTCGGGTCGAGCGTGAAGTTGCCCGCCGCCAGGCACGCCCGCGCCTCGGCGCAGCTCAGGAGCTGGGCACAGGTGAACGCCAGCGATGGGCAGACCACAGCCCCGCCCGGCGGGATCGGCGTAAAGACGCCTGGCAGCGGCGTTGGCGTAAAGAAAGCGGGCGGCTGCGGCGGCGCGATGATCACCTGGCCGGACGGGTCAAGCTGCAAGCTGGGGCCGAAGACCGTTTGGCCGGTGACGTCGCCGATGAGGACAGCGAAATCGCTGGTGAGGGCCGGCGTATTTGTGTCGCTGATGATGAACAGGTAGCGCCCCGGCGTGCTGATCAGCACCGGCCCCACGACCAGCGTGGTCGTGGCGTCGAGGGCGCGCCCGGTGGCCAGGAAGGCAGTGGGGTTGTTGAACGGCGTCACCGCCACCAGCGGCAGCGCGTTGCCCTTCACCTGCAGGAACTCGAAGCGCAGCGACTTGCCGGCGTCCACGTCGAAGCAGAAGCCGACCGTGCGCTGCGACGGATCGAGCGCGCCGCGCACGATTTGGCCAATCGGTATCACCGGCAGGATGTCGCTCGCGCCCTGGAACGTGAACAGGCACTGATCCGGCCCTACCTCGCCCACCGCCGGCAGCAGCTCGTTGAGGCGGCGGCGCAGCTCCAGGAACTGGGCGTCGGCGGTGTTGATCGTCAGCAGCGCGCCCTGCACGGTGGCCCGTCCTACCACGCCGCGCTGCGGCTGCGGCCGCTGGCACACGTCAATCCACAGGTCAATCGCATCGCGCACGTTGGTCATGGCGTCGTTGAACAGCGTCTGCAGCGGGTCCAGCGTGCCGTAGAACGCCGCCAGCAGCGGGTTGGGGATGTTGTAATTGGAGGGCCGTGCTGGGAAGCCGCCGCAGGCCGATTCCCCGCCCAGGGCGATGTTGGTCCAGACAGCGCGGATGGCGTCCAGCGACGGCTGGGCCAGCTCGACGCGGGCGAGCAGCAGGCGCAGCGTGGCCTCGTAATCGGTGGCAGTTGGGCCGGATATAGGCAGCGAGTCGGCCACAATGCCGTCCACCGGCAGCTCGGCGATGCTGGCGTTGCCCAGAATCTCAACATAGCGCACAGCCACCCAGCCCAGCGTGCCCTCGAAGTTGACCTGCACCCAGCCGTTGCTGATGGTGCGCCCCAGCAGCGGGAAAACTGTGTAGCGCGGTGCGTTGGCCAGCACCGGATAGGCCCGCGACGGGCCGGCGCGCACGCGCATGCCGCTGTCGGCCAAGCGGCCGGCGATGGGGCTGGTGGCGCTGGTGAGGCCGGCGCGCGGGCTTTCGAAGCCGCCGTAGGGAATAGTGCGCGGGTCGGCCACTGGCAGGCTGTTGAGGTCGCCAAACACGTTGATGACCGGGAAGCCGAGCCAGCCTTCCTCGCCGTTGAAATCAATGCGCACCCACTGGTTGTCCGGGCTGCGGCCAGTGGCCGGGGCGCGCCACCCTGCGCTGACGAACCCGATCACCTCGGCCCCGATTTCCGGAAACAGGCGCACGTTGACGCCGTCGCGGTTGACAAGGATGCTGACGCCAGTGGGGGAATTGATTGGGTCGGCCTGAGCGGCGGCCAGGCTTGAAGTCAGTACCAGCGCCGCTGCCAGCGTCAGCAGCCAGAACCCCTGTTTGCGCATGATGGACCGGCCTCCCTGGGTGTTTGCGTCTGCTGGGTAGTATATATCTGCCGCCACAAACACGCTATCGCCCGGAAGGGCCAGCCCGCTGCGCCCTGTAAGAACTGCTCTTACAACCTTGTGCAGTTTGACTGCTTGACAACGAATCGCAGATTCGACTACACTTAGCACGTCTACCACAAACCGGCTGCGCAGCGCCTCGGCGTTGTGGGCTGTGGGGGGCGGTTCGCATCACACTTTAGTAGGAGCAGTCAGGCAGTGGCACAGCGTATGAGAGGCGTGGTCAAGTGGTTCAGCCCGGAAAAGGGGTACGGGTTCATCACGCCGGAAGAAGGCCCCGACGTTTTCGTGCATTACACGGCAATACAGGCTTCAGGCTACCGCAAGCTGGAGGAAGGCGCAAAGGTTGAGTTCGAGATCACCGAGGGGCCAAAAGGCAAACAGGCAAGCCAGGTTATTCCGCTGTAAACGCTGCCGGTTTTGAACTGAATTGACCGCTGCGGGCCTATCGTTTTAGGATAGGCCCTTGTTTTTCGCCCCTGACACAGCACCGGAAAGCGCAGACACCTCATGAACCTTCAGTCCATCCGCGGGACGGCAGCGGCGATCGCCCGGCAGGCCGGCGCTGAGCTGCTGCGCCGCTATGCCCAGCCGCACACCGAAAACACCAAAAGCAGCGCCGCCGACATTGTCACTGAGGCCGACACCGCCGCCGACGCCGTAATCGTGGCGGCGCTGCAGGCCGCTTTTCCGGCCGATCACATCGTCACCGAGGAGAGCGACGGCGTAGGCGCGCCGGCTGGCGGCGCAGCCCGCACCTGGTACGTGGACCCGTTGGACGGCACGTCCAACTTTGCCGCCGGCTTTCCGTTCTTCTGCGTCAGCATCGGGCTGGCGGATCGCGACGGCAGCCCGCTGGTGGGCGTGGTCTACGACCCGGTGAGGGGCGAACTGTTCACGGCGGCGCGCGGCCTGGGGGCAGCGCTCAACGGCCAGCCGCTGCGCGTCTCGGGCACGGCGCCGCTGCGGCGCGCCTTGGTGTGCACCGGTTTCCCCTACGACTACGCAGACAACCCCGACAACAACCAGGCGCGCTGGAACGCAGTCGCGCCGCGCGTGCGCGCGCTGCGCTGTTTCGGGGCGGCAGCGCTCGAACTGGCCTACGTCGCCGCCGGGCGGATTGACGGCCAGTGGGAAGCCTATCTGCGCCCGTGGGACACAGCGGCAGGCCTGCTGATGGTGGCCGAAGCCGGCGGCACAGCGACCGATTTTGAGGGCGGGACGGACGGCCTGCAGCGCGGCCGGGTGGTCACCAGCAACGGGCGCATCCACGCCGAGCTGCTGGCGGCGCTGGCCGGGCGCGCCTAGCCCTCGCGGAACAGCACCAGCGTGGCGCCGAACGAGATGATGTCGCCGTCGCGCAGGACGCGCCCTTTTCCGCTCACAGGCGTGCCGTTGACGATCGTGCCGTTGGCGCTGCCCAGGTCGGTCACCACCCACGCGCCGTCCACAAACTCCAGTTGAGCGTGCGGGCGCGACACCGCCGGGTCCTGCAGCGCGATCTCCCAGTTGGCCTTGCTGGTGGCGCGGCCCACTGTCACCTTGTTGATCAGCAGCGGGATCGTCTGCCCTTCCTGCGCGCCGGTGGTGATGATGAGCTGCCCCCGGCCGGTGCGCCTGGTCGGTGTGATGAACGTGCCGTGTTCGCGGGCGAGGCGCTCGTCCTCTGCCGTGACGGCGGCCGAGAAATTGAGCACCGGCACATACAGCCGGATCTCGTCGCCAGAGGCCAGCGGGAACGGCGCATCCAGCCGCCGGTCGTTGACAAACGTCCCGTTGGCGCTGCCCAGGTCGGTGAGCACGAACACGCCGTCGCGGTAGTTGATCACCGCGTGCTGGCGCGATACGTGCTGCTCTGGGATGCAGATATCGTTGTTCTCCATGCGCCCGATAGTTGCCGTTGCGCCCTCCGTGAGCACGTACTCGCGCCGGTTGGCGGTGCGCGGGTCGGTCCACGTGATCTTCGCCAGGCTCAGTGGGCGGTCAGGCAGAGTCATCAATCCGAATTTCACCTCCGCGTTTGCCGTGCTAATTTTGTAGTATATCACGATCTAGCGCGGCGCGCGCCGCGCCCTGACTTTGGCAGTATGAAGAAAGCCGTTGTTCAGAAGCAGTGGTTTGTTGGGGTTCCTTCGCGGTTTTGACCTTACCCCTGTTCGACAGCGGAGCGCAAAGCCCGCATAATATACGTCATAATTGGGGACGCAGCGCAGTTGCGGCAGAGCAGGCCATGGCAGACGGCTATTTCATCACCGCCGCCGAAGCGGCGCAGGTCGAGATGGCGGCTGGCATCCACCGGCGCACGATGGCGACCACCGACGAGGCGATGCTGTGCGAGTTCTTTCTGGAGCGCGGCGCGGTTGTGCCGCCGCACAGCCACATGAACGACCAGGTGGGCTACATCGTCTACGGTGCGCTGGAGCTGACCATCGGCGATCAGACACAGGTGGTGCGGCGCGGCGACAGCTACGCCGTGCCGGGCGGGGTGGTGCACAGCGCGCGGGCGCTGGTGGATACGCTGGCGCTGGACGTGTTCTCGCCGCCGCGCAACGATTACCGCACCGAAGCGCGTTGAGCCAGCAGCGCCGCTGGTGCTACAATACAGTCAGCGCTAGATGAGTGTGTTCAAGCAGCGAGCTGTAGAACGATGGACGAGTCATTCAGCAGTGCCCGCCGCAAGCGCCCTAACCGGGCGCGCGAACGCTACGACCTGCGCCAGCGCCGCCGCGAGGCGATGGCGTCGCTGCGCACGCCGGTCAGCGCGCGCATGAGCCGGACGTATCACCGCACCGCGCCCTGGCGCGAGCAGGCCGCGCTGTATCTGCGCGACGCTTGGTGGTACGTGCGCGCCACGCCGCTGATCCCGCTGGGCGCGGCGCTGCTCGCTGGCGTGCTGCTGCTGGCGTTCATTGTTTCGCACCTGGTGAACGGCCGCGTGTTCCCCAACGTGTGGGCGCTGGGCGTCAACCTGGGCGACATGACCGCTGACGAAGCCGAGGCCGCCCTGCGCGACGCCTGGAACAACCGCCTGCGCGTCCGCTTGACCGACGACGAGCGCGCTTGGTCGGCCGCGCCGGCGGAGCTGGGCATGGCGTTCGACGCGCGCGCGGTCGTGGCCGACGCCTTCGCGGTGGGCATGGCCGGCATCCCGCTGGGCTGGACGGTGCAGCCGGAGATCACGCTCGATTACATCACGGCGCAGAACTACCTGCTCGACCTGGCGCAGCAGGTGCAGGTGGAGCCGTTCAACGCCGGCTACGCGCTGCGCGACGGCCAGGTGGTGGCCGTTGAGGGCCGCCCAGGGCGCATCATGGACGTGGGCCAGACGATGGAGACGCTCACGGCCGACCCGCTCCGAGCGCTGC
>Ga0308414_1000346_pt1 | contig 29624 bp, 29 predicted proteins | sample HotsprSampleOS50_FD_205667 | JGI IMG/M metagenome (GOLD analysis project Ga0308414, IMG submission 205667) | Hot spring phototrophic mat microbial communities from Octopus Spring, Yellowstone National Park, Wyoming, United States - 20090730_OS50 ...
CAGAACCAGGCCGTGTCGAAGTACTACGATGTCGTCACCCGCTATCCCAAGGGCGACAAGGCCCCGGCAGCGCTCTGGGCGCAGGGCAACCTGTTCCTGCAGATGGGAGACACGCCCGACGCGCGACTCGCGCTCGGGAAGCTGATTCGGGACTACCCGGCGTCGAGTGAGGCGGCTCGCGCCAGGCAGAAGCTGACCGAGCTCGAGCAGTAACGTCGCTTCAATGGCTGGGGGGGGTCCGGTATAGGAACCGGACTCCACATGCGGGTCTTCCGGCACCTCGAGCGCGTGGCCTCGCGGTTCCCCCGCGTCGTGCTCACGCTCGGAAACTTCGACGGGGTGCACCTGGGGCATCAGGCGATCGTGCAGCGGACCGTCGCCGAGGCCCGGGCGCTCGGGGGCCAGGCGGTCGTCATGACCTTCCACCCCCATCCGATTGCGGTCGTCGCGCCCGATCGCACCCCGCCGTTGCTTCAGACGCTCCGCGATCGCCTGGCGGCCTTGCGGTCGCTCGGGCCGGATCTGTGCGTCGTCCAACGCTTCACGCCGGGCTTCGCGCGACTCGCTCCTGCGGCCTTCGTCGAGGAGGTTCTCCTCCGGCGCCTCGAGCTGGCCCACGTGGTGGTGGGATACGATGTGACGTTCGGGCGCGATCGGTCGGGCGGCATCGACACCCTGCGCGCACTCGGCCAGGTGCACGGCTTCACGGTGGATGCCGTGGGTCCGGTTGTGGTCGATGCCTTCACCGTGAGCAGCAGTGCCATCCGGCGGCTCCTGCGCGCAGGGGACGTGGGCGAGGCGGCTAGGCTCCTCGGTCGTCCTCATGTCCTTCGCGGGCGGGTCGTTCCCGGGGCTTCGCGAGGTCGAGTCCTCGGATTCCCGACGGCCAACGTGCACTGCCGAGCGGGGGTCTTGCTGCCGCTCGATGGCGTGTACGCTGTGCGGGTACGGCTCGACGATCGATGGTGGGCCGCGGTGCTCAACGTGGGGATCCGACCGACCTTCGATGCCCGGCAGCGTACCGCGGAGGTCCACGTGCTCGACTGGCAGGGCGATCTCTACGGTCGGTGGCTGGAAGTGGCGCTGGTCGAGCGCTTGCGGGGCGAAATGCGATTCCCCGGTCCGGAAGCCCTCCGCATGGCGATCGCCACGGATGTGGAGCGGGCTCGCGAGATTCTCGGCGAGGGCCAGCCCGGCCCACGAATCCGGTGAGCGCGCCGACGCCGCGACTGGTGCGGGTGGTGCCGCGCGAGGCCGCAGGGCAGCGACTCGACCGCGTGCTGGCGGCGTTCGTCGAGGTCGGGACGCGGGCACAGGCGCACCGCCTCCTCGCGATGGATCGTGTCCGGCTGGACGGGGTGGCGAGGAAGCCCTCGTATCTCGTTCGCGGGGGAGAACGACTCGAGGTCGAGCTCCCGCCGCCCCCGCCGAGCGTGGTTGCCCCGGAAGCGCTGCCGCTGACCGTGCTCCACGAGGACGCGGTGCTGCTGGCGATCGACAAGCCTCCGGGCATGGTGGTCCATCCTGCGGCGGGAGTACGGTCGGGAACCGTCGTCAATGCCATCCTCCACCGGCTCGGCGTGCTGACGGGGGTAGGACCGGCGGATCGTCCGGGCATCGTCCATCGCCTCGACCGCGACACCTCGGGGGTGCTGCTGATCGCGCGGACGCCGCAAGCGCTCGAGCACCTGGCACGCCAGTTCCGGGAGCGGACGCTCGAGAAGCGCTACCTCGCGCTGGTCCACGGACATGTCGATCCCGGCTGCGGAACCATCGATCGCCCCATTGGCCGCCATCCGGTGGAGCGCAAGCGGATGGCGGTGCGCCGGGCAGGCGGCCGGCGCGCCATCACGCACTGGCGAGTACTCGAGCGGTTGCCCGGCACGACCCTGCTGGAGCTTCGCCCGGAGACCGGGCGGACGCACCAGATTCGGGTCCATCTGGCTGCCCTGGGCCATCCCATCGTCGGCGACCCCGTCTACGGCCGACGGCCTCGCCCCGCCCCCGGGGTGGCGGCGGCGATCGCCGCGCTGCTCGCGGCCTGTCCGCGGCAAGCACTGCACGCTGCGGCCATCCGCTTCGAGCATCCGACGGCAGGGACGCGGGTGACCATCGCTGCCCCCTGTCCCGCGGATCTCGCGCCGCTGCTCCTCGGGCTGCGCACGGCCAGGAGCGGTGCCGCGCGGTAGCCGGCTTGTGACGGACCAGGGGTTTCTGGTACATCACGGCGATTTCCCAGTTCGCCGAGCGAGGAGGACCAGCCGGAGCACGTATGACAGACGTCACGATGAAGAATCTGCTCGAAGCGGGTGTCCACTTCGGGCACCAGACCAGCCGCTGGAACCCGAAGATGAAGCCCTACATCTTCGGCGCCCGCAACGGGATCTACATCATCGATCTCCAGCAGACGGTGAAGATGTTTCGCGATGCGTACAACTTCGTGCGCGAGCGCACGGCACAAGGCGGGCAGATCCTCTTCGTGGGCACGAAGCCGCAGGCCCAGGACGCCATCCGGGAAGAGGCGGAGCGCTGCGGGGCCTTCTACGTCAACACCCGGTGGCTCGGTGGGATGCTGACGAACTTCCAGACGATCAAGCAGTCGATCGAGCGGCTGAAGAAGCTCGACGAGATGCTCGAGGACGCGAAGGTGGCCGAGGCCCTCACCAAGAAGGAATTCCAGGGGCTGCGGCGGGAGCGCGAGAAGCTGCTGGCGTCGCTGGGCGGGATCAAGACCATGCGCAAGCTTCCGGACGCGCTCTTCGTGATCGATCCCAAGAAGGAAGAGATCGCCGTCAAGGAGGCGAACAAGCTCGGGATTCCGGTGGTCGCCGTGGTAGACACCAACTGCGACCCGGATCTCATCGACTACAAGATCCCGGGCAATGACGATGCGATCCGGGCCATCCGGCTGTTCTGTGCGGCGATCGCCGAGGCGGTGATCGAGGGCCGGAACATCTTCGAGGAGCGGCAGCGCGGCGCCGGCATCGAGACGAGCGGAGGAGACGTGCCACGGGGCGATGCGGACATGCTCGCGAGCCATGGCGACGACGGGCAGGCCGAGCACGAGGCGGTGCAGCCGTGAGCATGGCCCTGGTCAAGGAGCTTCGCGACAAGACGGGGGCGGGACTGCTCGATTGCCAGAAGGCGCTCGCCGATGCGGCGGGGGACGTCGAGCAGGCCGTGCGGATCCTGCGCGAGAAAGGGCTCGCAAAGGCAGCGAAAAAGGCATCCCGCCTGGCTACCGACGGCGCCATCGGGGCGTACATTCACCCGGGCGGCAAGATCGGCGTGCTCATCGAGGTTGCCTGCGAGACGGATTTCGTGGCCAAGACAGCCGAGTTCCAGCAACTCGTGCGCGATCTCGCGATGCAGGTCGCGGCGGCGAGTCCACGCTATGTGCGACGCGAAGATGTGCCGGAGGCCGAGCTGGAGAGCGAGCGGGCCATTTACCGCACGCAGGCGGCCCAGAGCGGTAAGCCTCCGCAGGTCGTCGAGCGGATCGTCGCCGGACAGCTGGAGCGGTTCTTCAAGGAGGTCTGCCTGCTCGAGCAGCCGTTCATCAAGCAGAGCGATCGCTCGGTGAAGGAGCTGCTGCAGGAGGCGATCGTGCGCTTCGGGGTGAACGTCGAGGTGCGGCGCTTCGCTCGGTTCCAGCTCGGCGAGGCCCTGGCCGCCGACCACAAGGAGTCGTCCCCTGGAGGCCCGACCAGCGGCTGACCCCGCCGTGGGTCCCTACCGGCGCGTTCTCCTCAAGCTGAGTGGAGAGGCGCTGGCGGGGCCGGCCGGGTACGGAATCGACGCGAGCGTGATCGCCGCGTTTGCCGCAGAGCTGCGGGAGGTCCATCGGATTGGCTGCGAGCTGGCGCTCGTCATCGGCGGGGGCAACATCTTTCGCGGAATCGCCGCCAGCGCAGCCGGAATCGACCGGGCCACGGGCGACTACATGGGCATGCTAGCGACGGTCATCAACGCGCTGGCGCTGCAAGACGCGCTCGAGAAGCTCGGGGTCCCGACCCGCGTCTTGTCGGCCATCGAGATGCAGCAGGTGGCCGAGCCCTACATTCGGCGTCGGGCGACCCGCCATCTGGAGAAAGGCCGGGTCGTGATCTTCGCGGGCGGCACGGGCAATCCCTTCTTCACCACCGATACCGCGGCGAGCTTGCGGGCCATGGAGATCGGCGCGCAGGTGATCTTCAAGGCGACGCGGGTCGACGGCGTCTACTCGGCGGACCCGGAGAAGGTGCCGGGCGCGGTGCGCTTCGACGAGCTGACGTACATCGACGTGCTGAATCGACAGCTCGCCGTGATGGACTCGACGGCGATCTCCCTGTGTATGGACAACGACCTGCCGATCCTGGTCTTCAATCTCATGCAGCCCGGGAACATCCTGCGGGCGGTGCTCGGCGAGCGGATTGGCACCATGGTGCATGGAGGCCGGGGGTGATCGCAGACGTTCTCGCCGCGTTGCGCGACGATATCGACAAGACGCTGGCGGCTTTCCGCCGGGAGCTGGGGCACGTGCGGACAGGGCGGGCGAGCACGGCCCTCCTCGATGGCATCCTGGTGGAGTATTACGGCACCAAGACGCCCCTGAACCAGCTGGCGACCCTGACGGCACCCGAACCGACGCTTCTCGTGATCCAACCCTGGGACAAAGCGGCCCTGCACCCGATCGAGAAGGCGATCCAGAGCTCGGATCTCGGCCTGAATCCCCAGAGCGACGGGAAGCTCATCCGCGTGCCGATCCCGGCGCTCACCGAGGAGCGCCGCCGCGAACTGGTGCGGCACGTGAAGAAGCTCGCCGAAGATTACCGCGTGTCGGTGCGCAACCATCGCCGCGATGCGCTCGAGATGCTGAAGGAGCTCGAGAAAGAGAAGCAGATCACCGAAGACGATCGGCGCCATGCGGCGGAAAAGGTCGAGCACCAGACCAAGGAGGCCATCGAGCGTCTGGAGAAGGTGCTGAAAAGCAAAGAAGACGAGATCATGGCGGTGTGATGGTGGACCTCGATCATACGCGCCTCCCGCGGCACGTCGCGGTGATCATGGACGGGAACGGGCGATGGGCCGAGCAGCGGGGGCTCTCGCGTCTCCACGGCCACCGCGTCGGCAAGGAGTCCGTGCGGGCCATTGTCGAGAAGAGTCGCGAGCTCGGGATCGCCTATCTCTCGCTCTTTGCCTTCTCGACCGAGAACTGGAACCGGCCTCCCAGGGAAGTCGATGGCTTGATGACCCTCCTGCGCAAGTATCTCGCCAGCGAGCTCGGGCGCATGATGCGCCACGGGATTCGCTTGCTGGCGGTCGGCAGCCTGCGCCGCCTGCCGCCCGCCGTGCGGGAAGCCTTGCAGGCCTCGGTGGCCGCCACGAGAAACAACACCGGCATGACGGTCACGCTCGCCGTGAGCTACGGCGGGCGCGAGGACATCACGCAGGCAGTGCGGGCCATTGCGCGCCGCGTGAAGCGCGGGGAGCTCGACCCGGCCCGGATTACCGAAGACGTGGTCGAGGCGCACCTCGGGACGCACGGGGTCCCCGATCCCGATCTGCTCATCCGCACCAGCGGCGAAATGCGCATCAGCAATTTCTTCCTCTGGCAGCTCGCCTACACGGAGATCTACGTCACCGACACGCTGTGGCCCGATTTCCGGGAGCGCGAGTATCTCCAGGCGCTGGCCTTCTACCAGCAGCGCCAACGTCGCTTCGGCCGGACAGGAGCGCAGGTCGAGCGGGAGCGGCTCCACGCCGTCTGAGCGCGGCGGCGCGTGCTCCGCACCCGGCTTCTCACCGCAGCCGTCGCCCTCCCGGCGCTGTGGCTGATCATCTGGAAGCTCTGGGATCCGTTGTTCAACGGCTTCGTGGCGGCTGTGGCGGCCATCGGCCTCCTCGAGTACGGCACGATGGCCTTTCCCCAGGACCGCTGGCTGCGCGCGGCGACCGTCTGTAGCGGGCTGCTCGTGGTGGCCGCGGTGTTGACCGCCGAGCTGGCCTGGATGGGGGCCGCGCTCTTCGTGGTCGTGGCGGGGGGCTTCCTCTTCCCGCTGGTGCGTCACGCCGACCTGCGCGGGGAGACGGAGCGGCTCGCGCTGCTCGTCCTGGGCGTGCTCTACGTCGGCTTCTTCATCCCGCACGTCTGTTTGCTCCGCCAGACGCCCGAGGGATGGCGCTGGGTGATCTTCACGTTGGCCGGCGCGATGGGGTCGGATACGGGGGCCTACTTCGTGGGCCGCGCCGTCGGGCGGCACAAGCTCGCCCCGGCCATCAGTCCAGGCAAGACGGTTGAGGGGGCCGGCGGGGGCCTGGCCGGGGCTGTGCTCGCCGCGAGCATCATCGCCTGGCTGCTCGATCTCGGGGTGACGCCCCTCGCCATGCTCGGGTTGGCCCTCGCCGTCTCGGTACTCGCCCAGTTCGGGGACTTGACGGAATCGGCCCTCAAACGGGCTTTCGGGGTGAAGGACTCGGGCTGGATCGTGCCGGGCCACGGTGGCATTCTGGATCGGTTGGACAGCCTGCTCCTCCCCTTCGTTCTCGTCTATTACTGGCGAGCGGTGCTGCTCCCGGACTGAGGCCTTGATGAGCATCCCCCCCTGGCTCGTGACCACTGGCGCCTTTGTCGTGGCGCTCGGGATCCTCGTCTTCGTGCACGAGCTCGGACACTTCGCGGTGGCGAAGCGGCTGGGTGTCAAGGTACTCCGCTTCTCGATCGGCTTCGGCCCGATTGTCTGGGCGCGACGGCGGGGCGAGACGGAGTATGCCATCTCGGCGCTCCCGCTCGGCGGATACGTGAAGATGCTGGGTGAGGACGACGATGGAGATGCCGCGGCAGAGCCCGAGCGCAGCTTCGCCACCCAACCGCTACGGCGACGGGCTGCCATCGTGGCGGCTGGCCCCGTCATGAACTTCCTCTTCGCGTTCGTGGTCTATGCCATCCTCTTCGCCGCAGTCGGCGCCGAGGTCCCCTCGACCGAACCCCGCGTGGGCGGGGTGGCGGCGGGCTCGGCCGCCGAACGGGCGGGACTGCAGGTGCACGACCGCGTGCTCGCCGTCGACGGAACGCCAGTGGCGACCTGGGAGGCCCTGGCCACGGCCGTCCGGCAGTCGGGCGGCCGGACCCTGCGCCTCGACGTGGCGCGGGCTGGTGCCGAGGAAACGATCGTCGTGGAAGTGACCCCGCAGCTCAGCGAGACCAGGAACCTCTTCGGCGAGGACACGGGGGAGGTGTGGATGATCGGTATCGAGGCGTCCCGCGACTGGCAGCGTGTGGGACCGATCCAGGCCACCGCGATGGCCGCCCGACAGACGGTACTGGCCTCGGGCATCGTTTTCCAGGGGCTGGCGCTCATGGTCCAGGGTCGGGTGCCGCTCAAGGAGCTCGGGGGGCCGATCGCCATCGCGCGGGCCGCCGGCCAGCAGGCGCGCGCGGGCACGCGCTATTTCCTTTCCATGCTGGCGTTTTTGTCGATCAATCTCGGCGTGCTCAACCTGCTCCCGATCCCTGCGCTCGACGGGGGGCATCTGGCGCTCTTCGGCGTGGAGGCCGTGATGCGCCGTCCGCTGCGGCCACGGCATCGGGAGCTTGCGCAGCAGCTGGGGATCATCCTGCTGCTCACGCTGATGCTCTTCGTGTTCTACAACGACATCCACCGGCTGGTGCAGGGCTGAGCGCTGCTCGTTCTTGGGATCGATAGCGCCACCTGGACGGCAGCCGCCGGTCTGGTGCGCGATGGGGCGACGGTGGGGAGGGCGGTGGCGCGCGATTCGCGTACGCACGTGGCCTCGGTGCCGCGGCTCGTGGAGCAGGTCCTCGACGAGGCGAGCCTGACGATCGGGGCGGTCGAGGCGATCGCGGTGTCCATCGGCCCCGGGTCGTTCACTGGGCTGCGCATCGGCCTGGCCTTCGCTCAGGGCCTCGCGTACGCCGGAGGACTCCCGGTCGTTGGGGTATCGACGCTGGAAGCGCTCGCCGCCGTGGCCCCCGCCGAAGCAGGAGAGCTCGTCTGGGCCGCCCTCGATGCGCGCCGGCACGAGTGCTGGGCGGCCTGCTTCCGCCGGACGGGTGCCGGCCTCGAGCGGCTCGCGCCGGATGCGGCCATGTCCGCGGCGGCGCTCGCGGAGCGGCTCGGGCCCGAGACGATCGTCATCGGCGATGCCGTCGAGCGCTACGGGGCCCTCCTGGCCGGGCGGGGACGAGCGCTCCCCTTCGAGACCTTTCATCCGCAGGGCGACGTGGTTGCCCGGCTGGGATGGGAACGCCTCGCGCGCGGCGAGCGCGACGAGCTCGGCCGGCTCGAGCCCGTATACCTGCGGCCGCCCGATGCGACGATATCACTCTGATTGGAAGGTCTTCGCGAGCGTCTCGACTGCGAAGATCGGCGAGCGATCAGCGCACGGCGGCCTCTTCATCGAGGAGTACGTCGACTTCTGCCATTTCCCACCACCCTCCCCAGAACGCGAGCTGAGAATTCGTCAGCTGGATCCAACGGATATGACGGGTTGGAAAGCGAGCGATCCAGGTATCGACAGACTGCGGGGCGACAACATAGCGCGACAGGTCGTCTGGGCGAAACCGCGCGCCCGTGCTTTCCCAGATCGGCGCTTCAAGCGCAACGGAGATCTCGGCCAAGTACAGGCCGAGCGCGTGTGGTTTGGCCGATGTGGCCCGGATCCCGGTCACGGGGCGAGGCTGGCCGAGGTCGATCGTGAGGGCGGGCGTCATGTGCCCTCGCGACACCCACATCCGCCAGCTCGTGGTCACGTCGCCATCGACCAGCAATGGAAGCGTTCCCGTGGCGCTGCTTTCGTCGAGCCACCAGTCGTCTCGCCCGAGGGTGGCCACCTGACGCGCCAGCGGTGGCTCCGGCGGCGCGCCATGAATTTCGTACGCTGCTCCATCGGCGAACTGGGCTGCCAGAGTCACCCACGGGGCGGGGATGCTCTGCGGCACTCGCAGAACGGGGCCGGTCGAGGAGGATCGGACGATGACCCAGCGCACTCCGAGAGCGTGTAGCGCAACGAGCGACTCGTGGTCCGGAAAGCCGGCCATCCGCAGCCGAAGATACTCGTGGCCAGGGCTCATGAAACCGGAGTAGCCGTTGACGAGTCGTGTGCCATTGAGAAGCGCGAGGAGCATGCCTCGCGTTTCCATGGCCGGGCTGAGCGCGAGCTCGAACACCGGAGTGCCGGTGGGAAGGTGCTCCTTGAGCCACCGGTCCAGCGGAGGAAGATCGGGACCGAACGACAACGGATCGCGTTCTCGCCTTGGGAGTCCGCTGTCGGCGGCGAGGAGCAAGAGGAAAAGTGTCCCGAGGATCCTCCGAATGGTCTGTCCGGGGACGAGGGTGCGGAGCGCGTCCCAACCCCGCGCTGCGAAGAACGCGACGAACAGCAATGCCACGAGCAAGGCGCGGTTCGTCGAGCGCAGCATGTCGAACGCCGGGACGTACGACTGCCACCCAGGGGGCAACAAGAGGAAGGCAAGCGTGAACGCGAGTCCGAGGACGGCGACGAGGCGGTGGGGTCGCGGGTACGACTGGCCCGAGAAGGCGTCCTGTCGTGCCGGATAGGCGAGCAGACCGAGGAGTGCGAGGCCGACGACCAGCAGGCCGGGTCCCTGGCTGTGTGCCGTGGACACGCCGGTCATGGCGCCTGTCCACGTGTCAGCGGCCGGCAGGAGCCACGTCAAAGGCGTCGGGTAGACTGCATCACGAACGAAGCCCTGCTGCCAGCGCGCGGCAACGTACGGCCAGAGCGTCGGCGCGAGCAAGACGCCGACCGCGAGCGGCGCCGTGATCGTGCCGAGGAGAAGGCGAGTCCGCTGCGCTGCCGGGGCGACCAACAGTGCCGCCACACTCAGAAGGCCGAGGACAGCCGAAAAGTAGATGGCGAGGTACATCCCCATGAGGCCATGGCATGTCCACCAAAGGACCCAGAGCGCCCAGTCCCGCCAACGGCCGCTGGCCAGGAAACGGAGCCACGACCGCAACGCGAGCGGCATGAACCCTACCACGAGCAGCTGGAGCCACTGCGGGTGGTGCAACCGGAAGGGCGTGAATGCGACCACCAGCCCCCCTGCAGCGGCCGCAGCCCGGCTCGCGCCACTGCTCCGGAGCCACGCATAGGTGCAACCGGCGCTGACGGGGTACGATGCGAGCGAAACGAAGTTGTACAGGAGAATCGGGTTCCCGGTCGTCCACCAGATGGGCAGACCGAGAAGTGCTTGACCGATCATGTGATCGCCGTGGGCGAGGGCGAGTCGCGAGGGCCAGCGAATAGGGGCATCGAAAAGATGCCAGGGGTCGGTGAACAGCGTCTTCGCGACGTGCGCGATGGCCCAGACGAGGAAAAGGGCATCGGCATCGGCTTCGCCGGCATGGGAAGGAATCGTCGCTGCCAGCCACGCGGCCGTGGGCTGGAAAAGGATCAGCGTCAGGATCGTGTATCCGGCAAGGACGAGCGCACCTTCCGTCAGCACGTCTCGGCGGGTTCGGTAGATCATGGCGGAGCGATCGGCGGCGCGCTCTCGGAGACGATAAGCGACGCTCCCCAATGTCTCACGCGCAGGATGATCTGCAACCCTTGCGCGTCGATCGGGACTGCACTAGCTCCTGAGGACCCATGCCGGAGAAGAGCCAGAGAGTCCAGCCATGGCAAAGATCTCGCTAACTCGTCTCGGTCTGCTGGGAATCGTCGTGGTCGCCGCGAGCCTCCGGTTGTGGGCCTTCCGTCAACCTTACCTCCATGCCGAACAGGAGTTGATCCCGCTGAACGCCCTGACCGGACTGGTGCGGGGCGATTGGCGACCTGACATCCCGGTGCATGGCGCGGCGTTTCTGTATTTGCTGCGCACGCTGTACGCGGGCTGGGGTATGGCAGGCCAGCTGTCAGGCGTTTGGCAAGATCAGTTGGATGTGCTTGCAAGCTTCCTGCGGGATCCCTGGCCGTTCTTGCTCGTGGGACGGGCGCTTGTCGTCGCGGCCGGGCTCGCCACGGTCTGGTTGGTGGCGCGGGTGGGGCGCATGGTGGGCTCGATTCCCGGGGGCCTTGTGGGGGCGGCATTGCTTGCCGTAACGTTCGTGCACGTCCGACAGTCCGTGTACCTGTGGTACGACGTGCCGGCTGGCCTCGCTGTGCTTGGTGCAGTGGCCGCGGCCTTGCGGGCACAGCGGCTCGCGACAGTGGGGGCGTTCATCGTGACCGGGGCACTGGCAGGCCTCGCCGTGGCTAGCAAGCACCCGATGGCGCCGGTCGTCGTCCCGGTCGCGCTCGCGGTCTGGTGGGCTGCGAGGCCGTCCGATCGGCTGCGGGCGATGCTTGCGACCGCGTTGCCGGCGCTCGGAGTGTACACCCTGCTGTGTCCCTACACGATTCTCGAGCTTCCTCGCTTTCTCCAGTGGACCAACACGACCGCCATCGCCGTGGTGCATGCAGGAGCAGCGGCCGCATCGCTCCCGACGCTGATATGGTTAGGCCTCGGCATCGTGACTCCGATGCTGGCAGTCGTCGGAGTCGCCCTTCGAGTGCGCCGGGCGCCGCGCGAGACGATCCTGCTCGCCGCGTTCCCGATTGTCTACCTGGCAATCCTCGGGGCTGCCCCACGGCTCCATCTGCGATATCTGGCACCGGTGGCGCCCTTCGCGTGTCTCTTTGCCGGCCTCGGCCTCGCGAGCGTGGCAAGGCGCTTCGGGCGCAGCCACGGGGGCGTCCTGCTGGCAGGGCTCACGGTGCTCGTGGCGGCGGGGCCCTGTGCCCAGAGCATGGCGTTCGTGCGCCTGCTCGCGCGGGACGATACACGACTCCAAGCAGGGCGCTGGATCGAGGCGAACGTGAAACCCGGGACGCCGCTCGAGGTGCCCGCATTGAACGGTTACCCGAATCCTGTGCTTCCCGTGAACGCGGAATTGCTGGGGTTTCAGTTTCCCGCATGGGCGGCGGCGCTCCGCGCACGGGGGGTCGGGACGCCGGAGCGGAGTTGGCCCCTCAGGTTCAGGCGAGGCGTGTTCGGCGATCCGCTGACGGACGAGCGTCCGGCGGCGTCGATTGTGGTCACGGCCGAGCACCCATCGGCTCTTCGCGAGTCCAATACCCCGCGCGAATGGATCGAGCATCTGCCGGGGTTCGGCTATCGGCCGGTGGCGCAGTTTCGGGGGTTCTCGGAGCCGCTCGACGCAGTCTTCGACCCCATCGAGGCGGATTATACGCCGCTCGCGCGTTTCGGCCAGGTCGTGCGTCCCGGGCCGAACATCACGATCTGGATGCGGGGAGAGCGCTCGGTGCCCCCTGATGATCCACCGATCGGTGGTACTCTCGCGCGATGATGGCCTCCCGGGATCCGCTCGGAGAGCGAAAGCATTTCGAAGCAGTGGTGGCGCGTCGTGGCGCGTTGTACTGGGCGGAGCGTACGGTGGCAGGGAAGCGTCGCCGCGACCTTCGCGCGGAGCGGATTCTCAGTGCTGCCGAGCAGACGGCTGGTCACCTGGATCGCATGCTGGAGATTGGCTGTGGCACGGGAGAGTATACGCGAGCGCTGGCGGTGGGTACGGCTGCGACCCTGGTGGCGATCGACGTGACGCCCGCGGCGTTGGCGCTGCGGGGAGGTCCGTGGCCGCCGCAGGTGTGGTTCGCAGCGGGCGACGTGGAACGGTTGCCGTTCGCCGACGGAACATTCGATGCGGTCATCGGGAACGCGGTGCTGCACCATTTGCGGCTCGAGCACGCTGTGCCAGAGATCGTCCGCGTGTTGCGCCCAGCCGGTGCGCTCGTCTTCGCAGAACCCAACATGCTCAACCCCCAGGTGGCCCTCGAACGCAACGTGAGATGGATCGGCCGCCTGCTCGACAACTCGCCGGACGAGACCGCGTTCATTCGATGGCGGCTGTCCCGCACGCTACGTGGATTGGGAGTCGTCGACGTGCGGATCCGTCCCTTCGACTTTCTTTACCCACTGACGCCAAGGCCGCTGATCCCGCTGGTCGAGCGAATGGGGCGGGTGTGCGAAAGGATACCGCTCGTGGCCGAGGTGGCGGGTTCCCTCCTCGTCACCGGCATCAGGCCGGCCTGAGGACTTCGCTGCCGGCGACCTCGCTTGTGGTCCTTGCGCCTTCTCCGAGCTTTGCGCGAGGATCACGCGACCTAGCGAGCGAACGAAGGGCATGACGTGGAGAGCTCTCGAACTCGAGGAGATGACGCGCCAGGACGGCACCGACCTTCGAAGCCGCGGAGCCAGGGGTGACGGCTGACTTCAGTGACCCGGTGTGCGGGAACGCTGCGGTCTCGAAGCGCCGATGCGAACCCCTGCTGCTGCTCGCCCTTGTCGTCCTTACGGTTTGGCCGGTCGTCGCGCTGTGGTGGGGGGAGACGGCGATCCTGCACGGCGACGCCGTCCTGCACAGTCTTCCGCTGCAGACCTGATACGTCCAGGCACTCCAGGGCTCCTGGCGGTTCTGGGCTACCGACGATGCCTTTGGCTTCCCCCTCTACGCCGAGGGCACGGGAGCGTTCTTCCATCCGCTCACGTGGCTGGTCTTCAGGGTGCTGCCGCTCGTCCCGGCGCACAATCTCCTCCCCTTCCTGCACTTTGCCGCGATGGGGCTCTTCGCCTTCGCGCTCTGCCAGCGCCTCGCCCTGCCGCCTGCCTGGAGCCTGCTCGCCGGACTGCTCGTGAGCCAATCGCCGCTCGTGGTCTCGACGACGTACAACGCAGTATATTCCGGCACGCTCGCCTGGAGCACGGCGGTGTTCTGGCGTCTCGAGGCGCTGCGCCAGCATCCGGACGGCCGACGCACGAGCAAGCTGGCTCTGGCCGTCGCAGCGATGCTGCTCGGCGGATACCCCCATGTATTCTACGCCACGCTGCTCTTCGCCTGCGGGACCCTGGTCCTCGAGGGCCTCGGGTCTCCCCGACGTGGGAGGCGTCTGCTGCTCCAGCTCGTGTCGGCGACTGTGCTGGGGTTCGGGATTGCGGCACTGCAGTGGCTGCCGCTCGTGGAGCTCGTCGCAGAATTGGTTCGCAGCTCAGAGGTGGCGCTGCTCTTCGGCGTTCCCTGGCCGTTCTACGTGCGGGGGCTCCTCCTGCACGACAACCCCAGCTACTATGTTGGCGCGCTCGACAACCCTTGGGCCGGAGTCTCGGCCGGTCCAGGCTCCGTTCTCGCGCTGATGGCAATCGGCCTGCTGCCCCTCATGCGCCTGGCGCAGGCCTGGCGCTACCTCGCGGGAGTGGCCGTGCTCGTGGCGCTGGGGACATTCCCCCTGTCGCCGCCTCTCGCCGTCCTGCGGGACTGGGTCCCGGGCCTGGACCGTTTTGCACGGCCGGGCCGTGGCTCTGGGTGGCGCTGGCGCCGCTCGTGGTGTGCGTGGCCGAGGTGTTCCGCCGGCTCGAGGAAGGGATCGGCCGGTGGCGGGCGCTGGCGATCGGCGCGACGGTTCCCCTCGTGGTGGCCATCACGTGGTTCGCCAGCCGGGATCTCGTCCTCACGAGGGGGTATGCTGTGCAGCTGGCGATCCTCGGAGGCGCGGCGAGCATCCTCGTCGTGGCGCGCGTGCTGCAACCGTACAGCAGGTCGCGGTGGTTCCCCTGGGCGATCGTCTGCCTCGCGGCCGTCGAAGGGGTCTGGGTGAAGCAGGCACGGATTCCCTCGTTGCCGGTCGAGCTCCTGGCAGAGCCCCGAGCGATGCTCGAATACCCGTCGAAACACCAGGAGCGATCTCGTCCGACCCGTCTCCTGCATTATCTCGAGCCCGGGCCCGAGCCCGGACCGTATCGCGCCCTGCAGGAGAAAGTGGCCCTGCAGTCCCCCGTCGCCCCGAACTACGAACAGGCTGTGCGGCTCTGTCGGCAGCTCTTGTGCCCCTATTTGCAGCTGGCGACGGGCGTATCGCTGCTGGAGTCGCACAATGCGTTGCCGCTGCGACGCCGCCAGGGCGTGGAGGGGATTGTGCGTGCCGAGCTCTGGGGACGCCGGGCGACGCCGCCTGGCCGCCGGCTGCTCGACCGGCTGGGAGTGCGCTTCGTCGTCGTGTCCGGACGCGCCGCCGATCGCCCCCTCGCCCCGGATCTGGAGCCGGTCTGGACAGGGCGCTTCGAGGGGCGGCTCGTCACGCTACTCGAGAATCGGAGCGCGTTGCCGCTCGGCTGGCCTGTCGAGATGGTCGAGTGGGTCGCCGACCGCGAGGCCATGCGACAGGCCCTCGTTTCACGCCGCGATGGGGCGGAGCATATCGTAGCCGAGCGCCGTGGCCTGTGGCATCCCCCGGTATGGCTCATGCGGCTCGTGCGGCGCGCTTCGCCGCCGGCCGACGTGGTCTTCGCGGAAGGCGAGAGCGAAGTGCGCAGCGGCAAGCGGTTTCTGGCGGTCCCGCCCTTACCCGGGATGGACGGCGTGGGCCGACGACGAGCCCCTCGAGCTCTACCCGGCAGAGGGCCTCGGGATGCTCGTCGAGGTGCCGCCCGGAACCCGGACGCTCGAGGTGCGATTCCTCCCCTGGTCGTTCTTCGCCGGGCTCGTGGTGACGGGAGCGACGACCCTGTTCCTGGCAGCCGTACTGGTTCGTGGCCACCGCCGTAAATTTGGGGACGATCGCTCGCGCGCTGCGTTGACAGGCCATCCAGCGGGGAGCTAGGCTCCAGCACCTCGGGCGACAGGGAGACCGACGGCATGGAAAAAAAGGACGAGGAGCTCATCGCCACCCTGATCGACCGCGAGCCGGAGCTGCGGCGGTACTGGGAGGAGCACGGCGAGCTCGAGCGTCAGCTGGCTGCGTTCCAGGGCAAACCCTACCTCTCTCCAGAAGAGGAAATGGAGAAGAAACGCCTGCAAAAGCTCAAGCTCGCGGGCAAGGACAAGATCATGGAGATCTTGTCGCGCTACCGGGCCCACTGAGCTCGTCGCGACCGCGTCTCATGCGCCATACGATTAGCATTCTCGTCGAGAACGAGTTCGGTGTGCTCTCGCGCGTCGCGGGCATGTTCAGCGGGCGGGGCTTCAACATCGAGAGCCTCTCGGTGGCCGAAACCCTCGACCCCACGGTCTCGCGCATCACGCTGGTTACGCGGGGCGACGACAACGTCCTCCAGCAGATCGAGAAGCAGCTCCTCAAGCTCGTCAACGTGATCAAGGTGATCGACTTCACCGAGACGGCGCACGTCGAGCGAGAGCTGGTGCTCATCAAGGTCAGCGCTGACGAGCGTACGCGGGGCGAGGTGATGAACGTGGTCGAGATCTTCCGTGGGAAGATCATCGACGTATCCCGCAAGTCCTACATCATCGAGGTCACCGGCTCGGAGGAGAAGATCGCCGCGCTCATCGAGCTGCTCAAGCCGATCGGCATCAAGGAGATCGTGCGGACGGGGACGGTGGCCATGTTCCGCGGTACCCGCCTGCTCTCGGTCGACCCGAAGGAGAAGGAACGAGGAGCTGCATGAAGATCTATCGCGACGAGGACGCGAGCCTCGAGCCCCTGCAGGGTCGCAAGGTGGCGATCATCGGGTACGGAAGCCAGGGCCATGCGCATGCGCTGAACCTGCGCGACAGCGGAATCGACGTGCGCGTGGGCCTGCAGCCCGAGAGTCGCTCCCGGGCGAAGGCCGAAGCCGAGGGGCTGCGCGTCGTCGACGCGGCCAGCGCCGCGGCCGAGGCCGATGTCGTGATGATGCTCGTGCCCGACGAGCAGGGGGCGGAGATCTGGGCACGCGAGATCGCTCCGGGGATGCGCGACGGCGACTATCTGGCCTGGGGCCATGGCTTCAACATTCACTTCAAGCAGGTCGTGCCGCCGCCCTCGCTGAACGTGTTCATGGTCGCGCCGAAAGGCCCCGGACACCTGGTGCGCAGCGAGTTTCAGCGCGGGCGGGGCGTGCCATGCCTGATCGCCGTGGCCCAGGACCCAGCAGGAAACAGCACCCAGGTCGCGCTGGCGTGGGCCAAGGCGCTCGGGGGAACCCGTGCCGGGGTCCTCGAGACGACCTTCAAGGACGAGACCGAGACCGATCTGTTCGGCGAGCAGGCCGTGCTCTGCGGTGGGCTGACCGAGCTGATCCGGGCCGGCTACGAGACCCTGGTGGAGGCTGGCTACCCGCCGGAGATGGCGTATTTCGAGTGCGTCCACGAGGTGAAGCTCATCGTCGACCTGATCTACGAGGGCGGGATCGCCAACATGCGGTACTCGATCAGCAATACGGCCGAGTACGGCGACATGACCCGCGGCAAGCGTGTCATCGGGCCGGAAGCGCGTGCGGCGATGCGCGGGCTCCTGGCGGAAATCCAGTCGGGCAAGTTTGCCGAGGAATGGATGACCGAATACCGGTGCGGGATGCCGCATTTCCGCGAGCTGCGGCGCGAGGCGGCGGCACACCCCATCGAAGAGGTGGGCGCGCGGCTGCGTGGCCTGATGCCCTGGCTCGCGGCGAACCGCCTGGTCGACCGGTCGCGTAACTGACGAGCGTGACGCGGCCCCGGATCGCCCGGGAGGGATGGCCCGTGCTGGCGATGGCCGCGGGCGTTCTGGGCCCGGTCGCAGCTCTCGGGTTTGCGGCTGGCCACCCGGTGGCGGCGCTGCCCTTCGTGCTCGGCGTGGGATTGTGCGCCTGGTTCTTCCGCGATCCTGCGCGGGAGATCCCCGCAGGCGAGCACCAGGTGGTCTCGCCTGCCGACGGTCGTGTCCTGGCCGTCGTGGCGGAGCGGGAGGAGCGCTTTCTCCAGGCGCCCGCCACGCGCATTAGCATCTTCATGTCGCCGCTCGATGTTCACGTGAACCGCAGCCCCGTCGCGGGCCGGGTGGTGACGGTTGAGCACACCCGCGGGAAGTTCCGCGCGGCATTCGCCGACAAGGCCTCGCTCGACAACGAGCGTACGGCCATGGTGCTCGAGGCCGGCGGCCGACGCTTGGTGGTCGTCCAGATCGCCGGCGCCCTGGCGCGCCGGATCGTCTGCCGCCCGCGGCCGGGCGACGTGCTCGAGCGTGGCGAGCGCTACGGTCTCATCATGTTCGGTTCGCGCGTCGATCTCTTTCTCCCCGAAGGCGTCCGCGCGTGCGTGGCGCCGGGGGCACGGGTGTATGCCGGCCGGACGGTCGTCGCCGAGATGGTGGCGGAGGGGCCGTGATGCGGGCGATCGAGGCAGGGCTGCCTCGCCGGCGCATCCCCGAGCTGCGCAAGGGGGTGTATCTCCTGCCCAATCTCGTCACGACGGCGGGTCTGTTCGCGGGCTTCTACGCCATCATCGCCACCCTCAACCAGCAGTATTTTCTGGCTGCGGTGATGATCCTCGTCGCACAACTGTGCGACGGGCTGGATGGACGGATTGCACGCTTGACCCATTCTGCGAGCTCGTTCGGCGTGCAGTACGATTCCCTGGCCGACGTCATCGCCTTCGGGGTCGCGCCGGGCATCCTCGTCTACGCCTGGGCGCTTAAGCCCTGGGGGCGGTGGGGATGGCTCGCTGCCACGCTCTATGTGACCTGCGGCGCGCTGCGGCTCGCGCGCTTCAACGTGCAGGTGGGCACAGTCGAACGGCGCCACTTCGTGGGGCTGCCCATTCCGGCTGCGGCGGCGCAGATCGCCGCGATCGTGCTGCTTTACTACTGGCTCGGCGGCGAAGGGGCGGCGCACAAGCGACTGTTGATGCTGCTCGTCGTGTTCGGGGTGGCGGGCCTGATGGTCAGCGAGTTCCGCTACTTCTCCTTCAAGGAGCTGCGCATTCACCGCCGGCATCCGTTCTGGGTGCTGCTCGGCTTGATCGGGCTGGCGGTGCTCGGGATCGGCGCCCCCGAGCCGGTGCTGTTCGTCGGGGCGACGGCCTACGTGCTGTCGGCGCCCCTGCTGGCGGTCTGGCGCCTCGTGCGGGGGCGGCGCGAGCGCGGCGGAGCGGCCCTCGAGACCAGCGGCGAGTCGACCGTCGCTTGACAAGCGGGGAGGCCGCGGCTAAGCGCAGAGACCATGAGCGCGTGGTGCGATCGAGGCCTCGCGGCGCTGCCGACGGGCCTGCTCCTTAGCGGCCCGCCCGTGGCGGCGTTGCGGGTGTAGGCGAGGCGCACCACCCAGCGATGTCGGGCCACGGGCGGGCACGCCGCTCGTGGCTTTCGTGTTTCTGGGGCGCGAGCGCGACGGGCGAGCCCGCCGGTGGCGAGAGGAGCCACGATGGATCGGGTACGGATTTTCGATACGACGCTGCGCGACGGCGAGCAGTCGCCTGGCGCGACCATGACGATCGAGGAGAAGCTGGCCATCGCCCGCCAGCTCGAGCGCCTCGGCGTCGACGTGATCGAGGCGGGGTTCGCCGCGTCGTCCGAGGGCGACTTCGAAGCGGTGCGCCGGGTTGCCGAGGCGGTCACCCGCCCCGTCGTGCTCTCCCTGGCGCGGACGCGCGAACAAGACATCGACCGGGCGCTGCGTGCGGTCGACAAGGCGCGCCATCCGGGCATCCATGTGTTCATCGCCACCTCGGATATCCATCTCAAGCACAAGCTCATGATGTCGCGCCAGGACGTGCGCGATGCGGCGGTCTGGGCGGTTAGCCGGGCGCGACAGTATGTCGACCACGTCGAGTTCTCGGCGGAAGATGCCTCCCGCAGCGATCTCGAGTACCTGATCGAGGTCTTCACCGCCGTCATTGCGGCCGGCGCGACGGTGGTGAACGTGCCCGATACCACGGGCTACGCCCTGCCGGAGGAATACGGCCAGTTGTTCCGGATCCTGCGCGAGCGGGTCCCCGGCGCCGAGACCGTGGTGTGGAGTGCCCACTGTCACGACGATCTCGGCATGGCGACGGCGAACTCCCTAGCCGCGGTACAGCACGGGGCTCGCCAGGTCGAGTGCACGATCAACGGGATCGGCGAGCGGGCCGGCAACACGGCCATGGAAGAGGTCGTCATGGCGATCAAGACCCGGGCCGAGCGCTTCGGCGTCGATACGGGGATCGCCACGGAAGAGATCTACGCGACCAGCCGGCTCGTGTCGACGATCACCGGGCTCGCCGTCCAGGTGAACAAGGCGGTGGTGGGGGAGAACGCCTTCGCCCACGAAGCGGGCATCCATCAGGACGGCGTGCTCAAGTATCGCCAGAGCTACGAGATCATGGACCCGCGGCGCATCGGGCTCTCCTCGAACCGGCTCGTGCTGGGCAAACACTCGGGACGCCACGCCTTCGTGAACCGCCTGCGCGAGCTCGGGTTGGAGACGGCCGGGCTCGACATGAACCGCCTCTTCGAGGCCTTCAAGGCGCTCGCGGACGCGAAAAAGACCGTCTTCGACGAGGACCTGATCGCGCTCGTGGCGCAGGAATCCGTGCGCGGCGCGGGCCTCCGCGATCGCTACGAGCTCGTGTATCTCAATGTGACCTCGTCGAGCATGGCGGTGCCCCATGCGACCGTGAAGCTCCGCATCGACGGGCGCGAGGTCGTGGGGCACGGTGCGGGCGACGGCATGGTCGATGCGTGTTACAAGGTGATCAGCGCTCTCACGGGGCAGCACCCGCGGCTCGATCGCTACGCGGTCAAGGCCATCACGGGAGGAACGGACGCCCTCGGCGAGGTGACCTGCCTGCTGACGGACGACGGCGTCACTGTCGCGGGACAGGGGAGCCATACGGATATCATTCAGGCAAGCGCGCTGGCCTACCTGAATGCGCTCAACAAGCTGGCATTCCGGCGGCAGTTTCGTGCCAGCGCGCCGGCGGCCGAGGCGGGGCCATGATCACAGCGACCGTGGCGGTTTTTCCCGGGGACGGGATCGGGCCGGAGGTGACCGCCGAGGCGACGGCGGTGCTAGAGTGCGTCGCCGCCAAGCACGACATCGACCTCAGGTTGTCCTACGGGGTTATCGGCGGGGCAGCCATCGATACGACCGGCGAGCCGCTGCCGACGGCCGAGCTGGCGCGGGCGCAGAATGCGGATGCCGTGCTGCTCGGCGCCGTCGGCGGGCCGAAGTGGGACGATCCCGCCGCGGCCGTGCGCCCGGAACAGGCGCTGCTCGGCCTGCGCAAGGCGCTCGGCGTGTACGCGAACCTCCGACCCGTGTGGGTGACGCCTGCCCTGCGCGGGGCCTCCGCGGTGAAGCCCGAGATTCTCGATGGCGTGGATCTCGTCATCGTCCGGGAGCTGACCGGGGGCATCTACTTCGGCCAGCCGAGCGAACGGCGCGGCGTCGCGCCCTGCCGCGAAGCGGTCGATACGTGTCGCTACACGGAGGAAGAAGTCGCCCGCGTGGCGCGCGCCGCCTTCCTGCTCGCCCGGCAGCGGCGGTCGCTCGTCACGTCGGTCGACAAGGCGAACGTGCTGTCGACATCGCGGCTGTGGCGCGAGATCGTGAGCGAGGTCGCCCGGACGTTCCCGGATGTGCGCTGCGAGCACGTACTGGTGGACGCCATGGCGATGCACCTGATCCGGCGGCCGCGCGATTTCGACGTCGTCGTCACCGAGAATCTCTTCGGGGACATTCTCACCGACGAGGCGTCCATGCTCGCCGGGTCGATGGGGATGCTTCCTTCCGCCTCGCTGGCAGGGACGCCCTCATCGGGCAGCCGTTGCCGGGGCCTCTACGAGCCGATCCACGGATCGGCGCCGGATCTCGCGGGTCAAGACCGTGCCAACCCCCTGGCCGCCATCCTCTCCGCGGCGATGCTCCTCCGGTGGTCGCTCGCCTGCCCTGCAGGAGCAGAGGCGATCGAGCGGGCGGTTGCCGCTGTGCTGGCCGAAGGCTTCCGTACCGCCGACCTGGCCAGCGAGGGTACGGTGGCCGTCGGATGCCGGGCGATGGGGCGCCTCGTGCGGGAGCGGCTGGAGACCGCGAGCTCGTGACTCCCTTGCGGTTGGCGGTGGTCGGCGCGGGGAGTCTCCGGGGTCGCGAGATTCTCCGCCTGCTCGACGAGCGCCAGCTGGAGGTGGCCGAGGTCCGTCTGCTCGGGTCGCACCGCACGGCCGGCTCGGAGGTCGGCGAAGGCCGCTTCGCGGGGCGGATCGGCCTCCTCGAGCCGTCCGCCTTCGCGGGCGTCGACGTGGCCTTCTTCGCTGCCGGGCCGAGCGTGGCGAGCGACTACGCTGCGCACGCCGTGCGTGCCGGCGCAGCGGTGATCGAGTGCTCGAGCCGCTATCGGCTCGATCGGACCGTTCCGCTGGTCGTCCCCGAGGTCAACGCCGAAGCCCTGGCGGGCTGGCGCGAGCGAGGCATCGTCGCCATGCCGAGCGCGGCCGCCATCGCCCTGTCCGTCGTGCTCGCCCGCCTCGCGGAGCTGGCGGAGCTGCGGCGGGTGGTTGTCGCGACCTACCACGGCATCGCCGGCGCCGGGCAGCGCGCGATGTACCGTCTCTCGCAGGAAGCTGGCGCGCTGCTGCGAGGCGAGGGGTCGTGGGCTCCGCGATCCCGGCGGCGTCTCGCATTCAACGTGATCCCGCAGCTGGGGGCGATCGAGCCCGGCGGCGCCAGCGCGCACGAAACGGCCATCGTGGAGGAGGTCCGACGCGTGCTCGGCATGCAAGAGCTGCCCATGCTCGTCACGGCCGTGCGGGTGCCCGCGTTTTTCGGTGTTGGCCTCGCCCTCAGTGTCGAGACCGAGGCACCCGTCGACCCGGGCGACGCTGTGGCCGCCCTGCGGCCGGCCCCGGGCATCATCGTGCACGAGGATCCCGCCATCCCGTACGCGACGCTGGCGGACGTGGTCGGCACCGGAGCGACCCACGTGGGTCGCCTGCGCCGCGATCCCTCGGCGGAGCACGGCCTGGCGCTCTGGCTGGCCATCGACAGCATCGGGAAAGGCGCAGCGCTGAACGCGGTGCAGGTGGCGGAAGTCCTCGTCCGCGACTGGCTCTGATCGGAAGGCGGACGTCGCGTGCAGCTGCGCCTGGTCGTTGCCTACGACGGGACGCGCTTCCGCGGCTGGCAGCGGCAGGCCAGGGGAGCGACGGTGCAAGGCGAGCTCGAACGGGCGCTCGGCATCGTCCTGCGCGAGCCGGTTCGGGTGCGCGGCGCGGGACGCACCGATGCCGGCGTGCACGCCTGTGCGCAGGTGGCTGCCGTCCGCGTCCAGCGGGTCCCGGAGGACCTCTCCCGCATCCGCCGCGGCGTGAATGCCCTGCTCCCGGACGACATCGCCGTCTCCGCGATCGAGCTCGCCGACGATGCCTTCGACCCCCGACGCGATGCCACGAGCCGCGTCTACGAATATCGGATCTGGCGCGCTCCGGCCGCCTCGCCGTTCTGGCGTCGCTGGAGCTGGCACGTGCCGCGGCCGCTCGACCTCGCCGCGATGCAGAGGGCAGCAGGCATGCTCGTCGGCGAGCGCGACTTCGCGGCCTTCTGCGGCGCCGATCCCCACGAACGCCCGCGGACGACCGTGCGGCGCGTAATCGAGAGCGCCTGGCGCGAGGAAGGCCCGCTGCTCGTCTATCGCATCGAAGCCACGGCATTCCTCAAGCACATGGTGCGGAACATCGTCGGGACCCTGGTCGAGGTGGGCTCGGGGAGCCGGCCGGCGGATTCGGCCGCGATCGTCCTGGCGGATCGCGACCGCACCCGGGCCGGGCCGACAGCCCCGGCAGCGGGCCTGGTCTTGGTGGAGGTCCGGTACGGCCACGCTTGGCCGCTGCCGCATCCCTGAGCGGTGCGGGGGCGTGCTGGCCTGGCCTCAGCGCCGTTCTGGCGAGGGGGCGGGGTGATTGCGCCACGCCCGCAGACGCTCCGCGACGATCCGTTCGTGCCCCCGATCCGTGGGCTCGTAGTAGCGCCGGTGGGTCAGCGCGTCCGGCAAGTATTGCTGCTCGACCACTCCCGTGGGCGAGTCGTGCGGATAGCGGTACCCGGCACCGTATCCCAGCCCCTGCATCAGGCCCGTCGGGGCGTTGCGCAGGTGCAGCGGCACGGGCAGCGGGCCGTGGCGCTGCACATCCTCGGCGGCGGCGAGCATCGCCCGGAAGCTGGCGTTCGACTTGGGGCAGGTCGCCAAAAAGGTGGCCGCCTGCGCGAGCGGGATGCGGCCTTCCGGGAGCCCGACGAAGTGCACGGCGTCTTTCGCGGCCACGGCGAGCGGCAGCGCCTGGGGTTCGGCGTTGCCCACGTCCTCGGCAGCGAAGACGATCATGCGCCGTGCGACAAAGAGGGGATCCTCGCCCGCCTCGAGCATCCGCATGAGCCAGTAGACCGCGGCGTCCGGATCGCCGCCCCGCATTGATTTGATGAAGGCCGACACCACGTCGTAATGCTGGTCGCCGTGCCGGTCGTAGCGCAGGGCGCGCTGCTGGGCCGCCTCTTCCACGGTGGCCACGTCGACGGCGTGCGCACCGTGCGCCCGCGCGATGCGGGCCGCCAGCTCAAGCGTGCCGAGCGCGACGCGGGCGTCGCCCTGGGCGTGCTCCACGAGGAACGCCCGCGCCGCGGGGTCGAGCACGAGCGGGTCGGCACCGAGGCCTCGCTCGCGATCGCTCAGGGCGCGGTCGACAATGGTCGCCACATCGGCGGCCGCGAGGGGTTCCAGCACCAAGACGCGGGTTCGGGACAGCAGCGCGGGGATGACCTCGAAGGACGGATTCTCCGTGGTGGCGCCGACGAGCACGATCGTGCCCGCCTCGACGTGGGGCAGGAAGGCGTCCTGTTGTGCCTTGTTCAGGCGGTGGATCTCGTCGACAAAGAGGACCAGCGGCGGCTCGCCGCGACGGAGGCCGGCCCGTGCCTCCTCGACGAGGAGGCGAAGCTCCTTCACGCCGTGGAGGACCGCGGAGAACGTGGCCGTTCGTGCTCCGCTGGCCTCGCCGAGCAGGCGGGCCAGGGTCGTCTTGCCGCTGCCCGGTGGCCCCCACAGGATGAGCGACTCGAGCCGACCGCCGAGGAGCATGTCGCTCAGCACCCGTCCCGGGCCGAGCAGGTGCCCTTGCCCCACGAACTCGGCGATGCTGCGCGGTCGCATGCGCTCCGCCAGCGGTGCGCTCGCTCCCCGGGGAAACAGCTCCCCGGCGGCAGGCTCCGCCGAGAACAGCTCCGGTTGTCGTGCCATCGGATTCTTGTAGCACGCGGCTCGACGGTGGACAGGCCATCGCCGCCTCCGGGCAGCGGGACGGGCTAGCAGCAGTGGGGCCCCCGTGCTAGCAGGCCTGGCGAGCGGGGAGGCGATGGGGCGCATCCGGACGGTGGGGCTGGTGCTCAAGCGGGGCCAGCCACGAGCAGCCCGGCTGGCTGCGCGTCTGGTCGCGTGGCTCCGGCGCCGACAGCTCGAGGTGCTCGTCGACGCGGAGACGCCGCTCGGCCGGTTGCCGACCCGCCCCAAGGCGATGCTGGTCCGCGAAAGCGACCTGATCGTGGTCCTCGGGGGCGACGGTACCTTGCTGTCGATCGCACGCCGCACGGGGACCGGGGTGCCCATTCTCGGCATCAACCTGGGCGAGCTCGGCTTTCTCACCGAGATTACCGAGGGAGAAGCGTTGCGCATGCTCGCGCGGGTAGTGGCGGGCCGGTTCGAGGTCGATCGGCGGCTGGCCCTTGCGGCGGTCCTCGAACGCGGCAGCCGGCCGGTGCGGCGCTTCCGGGCGCTCAACGATGTGGTGGTCTCGAACGGGGCGATGGCACGCATCGTACGGCTGACCGTGTCGGTGGATGGCCTGCCCCTGACGAGTTACCGTGCGGATGGGGTGATCGTCTCCACCCCGACGGGCTCGACGGCGTACTCGCTGTCTGTCGGCGGGCCGATCGTCGAGCCCACCGTCGAAGTGCTCGTGCTCTCGCCGATCTCCCCGCACACGCTCTCGAACCGACCCCTCGTGCTGCGACCAGATGCGGTCGTGCGTATCATGGTCGCCCCGGGTCAGCAGGACGCCATCCTCACCGTCGACGGACAGGAGAGCATGCCCCTCGAGGGCGGGGACGTCGTGGTCGTGCGCCGGGCGCGACAGGTCGTCTCGCTGGTGCGCTCGCCCGACCGTACCTACTATGATGTCCTGCGCTCGAAGCTGGGGTGGGGAGGATTGCAAGGAGGTCCCGATGCTGCGCGCGCTTCGGGTGGCTGATCTGGCGATCATCGACGAGCTGGAGATCGTTTTCGAACCCGGCTTCAACGTGCTCACCGGCGAGACGGGGGCGGGAAAGTCCATGCTGTTGCAGGCCCTCGATCTGACGCTGGGTGGTCGGGCCGAGGTCGATCTGGTCCGAGCCGGTGCCACGGAAGCCGTCGTCGAAGCGCTCTTTGACGAGGTGCCGCCGGCGGCGCGGGAGATGCTCGAGGCCGCGGGATTGGAGAGTGCGGACGAGCTCGTGCTTCGGCGCGTGCTCTCCGCAGCAGGACGGACCCGGGCATACGTGAACGGGCAGCTCGCGGCGGCTCCGGTGTTGCGCGACCTTGCTCCCCATCTCCTGCGCGTGTACGGCCAGGACGAGCACCAGGCGCTGCGTCGACTGGAGAGCCATCGAGAGCTGCTGGATGCGGCGGCAGGGCTCGGGAACGGCGTTGCGGAGATGCGGCGACGCTACGCGCGCCTGGTCGCTGCCCGCCACGCGCTGGCGGAACGAGAACGCCTTCACCACGAGGCACGTGAGCGAGAGATGCTCCGGCGCGGGCAACTCGAGGAGCTCGACCGGGCGCGACCGGTTCCCGGCGAGCAAGCGATGCTCGCGGCCGAGCGACAGCGGTTGATGCACGCCGAGAAGCTGGCCGCGCTGGTGGGTGCCGCGGAGCGTGGCCTGTATTCGGATGATGGCGCTGCCGTGGATGCTCTCGGTCGCGCGCTGAGCGCGCTGCGCGAGGCGGAGCGCCTCGATCCGGCAGTCGGCGCCATCCGCAGCGAGCTCGAGGGGATCCGCGCAGAGCTCGAGGATGCCGGGGGACAGCTGGGACGCTATCTACGGAGCCTCGACCCCGACCCGAATCGCCTCGCGCAGATCGACGAGCGGCTCGCCGTGCTGGCGCGCCTGGTACGCCAGCACGGCGTGGCAGACAGCGATGCGCTGGTCGGGGTCCGCGCGGCCCTGGTCGCCGAGCTGGCGCAGGTGGCCAACGCCGAAGACCTCCTGGCGAGCCTGCAGGCCGAAGCGGACGCGGCGGAGCAGGAGGCGTCAGCCTGGGCCAAGGGGCTCGCGGTGGAGCGAAGGAAGGCGGCCACGGCGCTCCAGCGCGCGCTGCTCGGCGAGCTGCGCCAGCTGGCCCTGGAGGGGGCCCGCTTCGAGGTGCGCTTCGAAGAGCATCCCGGAGGCCGGGCTCTCGGGCCGACAGGATGGGATGCGGTGGAGTTCTGGCTGTCGACCAATCCCGGCGAGGAGCTGCGACCTCTCGCTCGCGTCGCGTCGGGCGGTGAGCTGTCGCGCATCATGCTCGCACTCAAGGTGCTGAGCGCTGGCGGAGACGAGGGGGCGACGCTCATCTTCGACGAGGTCGATGCCGGGGTCGGCGGTGCGGTGGCCGAGGCGGTCGGGCGCAAGTTGCGGCAGCTGGGACGCCGTCGCCAGGTGCTCTGCGTGACGCACCTGCCGGTCATCGCGGCCTTCGCCGATCAGCATATCGTGGTCGCAAAGCACGTGGCGCACGGGCGCACTCGATCGACGGCCCGGGCGCTCGGCCCGAGCGAACGGGCAGCGGAGCTGGCACGCATGTTGGGGGGGATGCGCATCACCCCCGAAGCACGCCAGCACGCGGAAGAGCTGCTGCAGAGCGCGGTCCGCTCGGATCGGGGGCACACGGGTGTCGCTTGACGCGGCTTGCCAGATCGCCTAGGCGAACGCGCTCCGCTATCCGATCGCTCGGGCGTACCGGAGGCGGACGACGAACCCATGGCAAGTCAGAGACCCAGCTCCAGGGGAAGACACGTGGCCGCCGCGCTGAGCGGGCTCGGTCTGGCTGCGGCTGCGGTGGCGTTGGTGCTGATGCAGGGGGCGCTCGAGCAGGCTCGCCGAGAGGTGGAGCAGCTGCGCGCACAGGCCAGCGCGCAGCAGACGCGGATTCGGGAGCTCCGTGGCGAGGTGCTCGCGCTGACGTCGCGTGTCGAGGAGGTCGCCCGGGCATCGAGCGTGGCGCATGCCCGCAACGCACAGCTGCGGCGCGTGGCGCGGCTCGAGGAAAGCCGGGAACCCGAGGTGTCGCCGTGGTGGCAGCTCCCGACCGCCGGAGTTGGCGCCGTACGACCCGGCACGACGACGAGCCTGGCGCTGCAGCAGCTCGACTGGCTCGAGAGCCAGACCGCAGCCCTGAACGAGAGCATCGCCGTGCTCGGGGCCCTGCTGCGCGACGGTCGCTCGACCGCTGCAGGAGGGATGCCCACGCGGTGGCCGGTTCGTGGCGAGGTGACGAGCGGCTTTGGCGCGCGCGAAGCCATCGACCGGGGAGGACGGGAGTTCCATCCCGGGGTGGACATTCGAGCGCCCGTCGGCACGCCGGTGCTGGCTGCGGGTTCCGGCGAGGTGGCGCTGGTGGCAACGCTCAGTGGCTATGGTCGCACCGTGGTCATCGACCACGGGGCCGGGGTGAGCACGCTGTACGCGCATCTCTCCGCAGTGCACGTGCCCGAAGGGGCGAGTGTGCGTCGAGGCGAGGTCATCGGCACGGTAGGCCGGTCGGGTCGGACGACGGGACCGCACCTGCATTACGAGGTCCGCGTGGGGACGGAGCCGATGGACCCCACTTGCTACCTCGGGCGCATCGCGGAATCGAACCCTCGAATGTCGTTGACCAGCGGGGGGTAGCCCGTTATAGGCGGAGCGACGCGCGCAGAGGCGCGGTACGGGGCCGTAGCTCAGTTGGGAGAGCGCTTGAATGGCATTCAAGAGGTCGTGGGTTCGACTCCCATCGGCTCCATGGTCGTGATGCTCGACGGTGTCTGTCGAGGCGTCGCTCGGAGCCGGACCGGTACCTGAGCAGGGAGCGCGGGCCCACGCGACACGCGCTCGAATGGCCACGAGCCCTGTGGTACCCGTCTGCGCAGGGGTCGAAGGGACGATGCTGGAGGTGAGGCGAGGAAGCGACCAGGCGGTCTGGCGACGACACGCGTCGCTTGTCACGATAACCATTGCCCTCTGGGCTGCAGCTGGCTGTGCACTGGTGCAGCCCCCGGAGCCGACAGTGCAGGCGCCGGCGCAGTCCGAGCCTGAGCCCTACCTGCTGCTTCGGCTCAAGGAGCGGCGGCTCTACCTCGTGGACGGCAAGACGCATGCGCCGCTCGACTCCTTTCGGGTCGCGGTGGGGCGTCCGCCCTACGAGACGCCGACGGGACGATTCCAGGTGATCGAGATGGTCGAGAACCCGGAGTTCGTGCGTTTCGACTGGAACGACCCATCCCGGGTCTTCGGTCGGATTCCCCCCGGTCCGAACAACCCCCTCGGGCGGCGCTGGATCGGGTTCGCAGAAGCGTACGGCTGGGCGATCGGATTTCACGGGACCCCGAAGCCCGAGCTGCTCGGGCAGGCGGTGAGTCACGGGTGCGTCCGGATGCACAATGACGACGTGGTCAGGCTGTACGACCGGATCTCCCTGGGGACGACGGTCATCGTCGAGCCCTGAGGGCGACGACCGCTCGGGAGGGACCGGGGCTGCTTGCAGTGGAAGAGCTTTCCCAGTAGGACCTCGGGGACGCGTTGCGGGGGTCTGCCGGATGGGCAGCTATCCAGCGGACATTCGCGAACCCTAGGAAGGAGGGTCGGATGAAAGCACGGGGAATCCTCGTGGCGGGGT
>Ga0308414_1000347_pt1 | contig 29603 bp, 31 predicted proteins | sample HotsprSampleOS50_FD_205667 | JGI IMG/M metagenome (GOLD analysis project Ga0308414, IMG submission 205667) | Hot spring phototrophic mat microbial communities from Octopus Spring, Yellowstone National Park, Wyoming, United States - 20090730_OS50 ...
ATGGGGCCGAACCTGCACATCCGACGCAAGAGCAAGCCCGCCCACCCGCGCCAGGAGCCGCTCGGCCTCAATCACACGATCGTTTCGGACCCCCGGCTCGGTGGCGTGGAATACCGCGCGCTGGAGCGGACGCGGCAGGAGCTTTCGGGCTGGCGCACCTACGCTCTGGATCCGCGCGTTGCGATGCGCGCCGCGCGACCGCCCTCGGACGTGCAGGACATCGGCGTGCTGGGTGGGGCAATCGCTCCGTTCCTGTATCGGCTTCGTGGCGAGTACCCGAAGCATTTCCAGGCGATTGCGCGAACGCTCCGATCGCTCGTTCCCAGCGTCGAAGATCTCACCGTGGACCTCGATGCGCGTCGCGGCACGCTCGACATCCTCGTCCGCCAGTCGGGCGTCGACTACTCGTCGCGCATCGTGTCGGAGGGGACGCTGCGCGTGCTGGCGCTCTGCGCCATCGCGGTTAACCCGTGGGGCGGATCGCTGCTCGCATTCGAGGAGCCCGAACATGGCGTGCACCCGCGAAGGATCGAGCTGATTGCGCAGCTGCTGGTTTCCCTGGCGCTGGAGCAGGATCGCCAGGTCGTGGTCACGACGCATTCGCCGCTGTTCTGCGATGCGGTTCTGAAGGGCGCCAGATCGCGGCCAACGGAGATCGGCCTCTTCAACGTGCAACGGGTCGGTGCCGCCACCGCCGTCAGGCCGTTCGACGTCACCGGCCCGCTCTTCAAGGACCACGAGATCGCCGCGGCGCTGACGACCGGAACCGAGGACGGACTCTTCGAAAGCCTGGTGCTCCGGGGGCTTCTCGATGCCTGACCCGGTCATCGTCGATCTCTTCGTCGAGGATCGGGCGCACGAGGAGTTGCTCAAGCCACTGACAGGGCTGGTGGTATTGGATGGACACTGACCAGGCCGGCGTGATTTTACTGTCCACACGAGGGGTTCCCGATGGGTAGTTGACAAACCGCTTGCAACCGGGTATTATGTGAAAAGAACAGCGGCGCCAGCGGTGGCTGGCAAATAGCCACCGCTGGCCTTACAAGTAGCCGGTCAAGAGGAGATAACCAATGGCGCATCGAATCGATCGTATGATGTACGCAGGCAAAACGCCGTGGCACGGCCTGGGCATCCGTCTACCAGAGACGTGCGACAGTGACACGCTCCGCAATCTCGTATTCGACTGGCACGTGATCGAGAAGCCGATCACGGTCGACGGCGAGACGTGGGACGACTACAAAGCACTTGTTCGGTCGGACACCGGCGACAAGCTGTGCATCCAGCCGAAGAGCTACGGCGTAGTCGATTTCAGTGACTCACTCGCGCTACTCGACGCAGCCTCTGTGGACGGCCGCACGAAGTACATCACGGCAGCTACGCTGGATGGCGGACGACGGGCCTTCGCGCTTGCTACGATCCCTTCCGCCACGTTCGACGTGGCCGGTAGCGAAATCAAGCCGTACCTGCTCTTGAGTACGTCCCATGATGGGAGCCTCGCGCTCCGCGTTCATTTTACAGGTATCTACGTCGTCTGTAACAACACACTGACGGCGGCGCTCGCGGCGGCGGGTGCTACCGGGACGCGCTACATCCCGAACGTCATCACCTTGAAGCACACGGCCCGGATCAAGGACCGCATGGCCGTCGTCACACGGCTCATCGAGCGGGCCGGCGCCTACTTCGGGCAATTCCACGAGCGGGCGCTGCGCTTGGTCAACCAGCGGTACACCACCGCCGACATGCGCGATCTGGCGAAAGCGCTCTTCCCCGTGTCAGACAAAGTGCAGAACAAAGTCGTATCGCTCTTCAACGGCGAGCAGCGAGCTCGCGCGCAGGCTCCGGGGACGAGGTGGGCAGCGCTCAACGCCGTCACCGAGTACATCGATCACCACGCGCGTCGCAGGGGCTCCGACGAGCGCACACTGGCCGAGCACCGCTTCGAGGCTACGATGTTCGGCGCTGGCGCTAAGGTGCGCCAGCAGGCGCTCGACATGCTTCTGGCCGCATAGTAGTTACCGAACACACTGACGGGCCCCGCAGCGCCATGCTGCGGGGCCACACGGAACCGCTTGCGCTGTTCGGAGAAAACTGATATAATCCCGATCATCACAGCCGCCGTGGAAGGTCCCACCGACGCGATTCTTCCCGTAGTGCCACGATAAGGAAACGTCGATGCTGAAGAAACTGGCGACTCGAGCAGATCTACATGGGGAGCGCGGCATGATCGTCACGCGCCTCAAGCTTGCCAACTTCCGCGCCATCGAGGCGGCCGAGTTCCGCTTCCAGGCGGGCGTCAATCTCATCGTCGGCGTCAACGGCGTCGGCAAGACGAGCGTGCTGGATGCGCTCGGCGTTTGCCTCTCGGCGGTGGTGAAGCGCGTGAACAAACTGCGCGGCCGAGTCGAGGCGTTCGACCTGGACGATATCCGGATCGGTGCTGAGGCCCTCACGGTCGAGTGCGATGTCCGGATTGGTACCCAAGACTTCACCTACCTCGTCCACAAGTCGCGCGCGGCGAGCGCTCCGCAGGAGAAGAAGGCGGAGTTCCTTGGCGAAGCACCGCCTCCGCTCACTGGAGCCGAGCCCGGCGGTCGGCCGCTCGCGGTGCTCTTCTCCACCAACCGGGAGCTGCGGCTCGAGGAGTTCGCCGCCTGGATGAAGGTGCAGGAATCGATGCGCGGCGAGCGCCCTGCGGCAGGCCGCGTGTTGAGTGCCGTCCAGGACGCGGTTGCGCGCTTTCTTCCCGGCTACTCGAACCTGCGGCTCGAGGGCGCGGATCGCCCGCGGCTCTTGATCGACCGGGGCGCGACGACCATCCCCGTCCGCCAACTCTCCGATGGAGAGCGTGGGACGCTGGCGCTGGTGCTCGATCTGACCCGTCGACTGGCGCAAGCCAACCCCGGACTCGTGGACCCGGCGGCCGAAGCCGAGGCAGTCGTCCTGATCGACAAGATCGACCTGCACCTACACCCGAAGTGGCAGCGCCAGATCGTCCACAACCTGCGCGCCGCGTTTCCGCGCTGCCAGTTTATCGTGACGACCCACTCGCCCCAGGTCATCGGCGAAGTGGAGCACGAACGAATCCAGATCATCGCGGACAGTCAGATCTACTCGCCGACGCACTCCTATGGCATGGATTCGAGCCGGGTGCTGGAAGAGATCATGGGCTCGGACCCGCGCGCGAAGGAGGTGCAGAGCCTTCTCACGGAGGTCTCCCAGGTGATCGGAAGGCAGCAGTTCGCTCAAGCCCGAGCACTCCTCGGCCAGATCGTCGAGCGACTCGGCGAGAGCGACCCCGAGGTGACTCGCATCCGGACCCTCCTCGACTTCGTGGAGGGGAAGGAATAAGAGTGATTACCAAAGGCCCCGAACCGATGAGCCTGACAGCGAACGACCCCGAGACCCAAAGTCCTGACCTTGTGGCCGAGAACATCGAGCAGCTCAAGGCGTTGTTTCCAGAACCCATCGCCGAGGGGCCGAACGGCGCTGCCGTCGTCAACGCGAAGGACCTCGAGCCCGAGGAACACGCCGAGCTTGTTGAGATTGCCTGGCAGGGCGGCTTCCTAGACGGTACAACGGTTCGGCTCAACCCCAACCTCAACGTCCTGATCGGTGGCCGCGGCACCGGCAAGTCCACCATCATCGAGAGCATCCGGGCCGTCCTCGGCCTCGCGCCCATCGGCGACGAGGCCACGAAGGCGCACGAGGGAATCGTGCGCCACGTGCTGCGCAGCGGCACGAAGATCACACTGGGCGTGCGTGTGTATCGGCCGGCGGTGCGCACGTACACGATCGAGCGTACGCTGCCAAATCCGCCGATCGTGAAGGACGAGCGCGGCGAGGTCTCGAACCTGACGCCGCGCGACGTGCTCCCGCGCATCGAGGTATACGGGCAACACGAGATTTCGGAGCTGACCAAGAGCCGCGAGAAGCTGACCCGCCTGCTGGACCGCTTCCTCGAAAACGACGGCACAGCGCCACAGCGCAGGAGCGACCTCAAGCGGGAGCTGGAGAAGAGCCGCCGCGGCATCCTGGACGTGCAACGGGAGCTTGCGCAGATCGCGGAGCGGCTCGCCGCGCTCCCTGGGCTGGAGGAAACACTCAAGCGCTTTCAGGAAGCGGGGCTCGAGGACCGCCTCAAGGAGCAGAGCCTGCTCGTACGCGAGGAACAGGTGCTCAAGTCTATCCCCGAGCGGCTCGCAACGGTACGCGAGTGCCTGGAGGCGCTCAAGCACAGCGTGCCGATCGACCGGGCCTTCATTTCTGCGAAGGCGCTGCAGGATCTGCCGGGAAAGGAGATTCTCGATCGCCTGAACCCGGTGTTCGAGGTGCTTGACCGGGATCTTGCAACGGTCGCCACGTCGTTGGAGGAAGCCTTGGCTCGCGCCGATCAGGGCGTCGAGGAGGTCCGGGCCGCATGGGACCGGCGGCGGCAGGCAGTGCAGGAGGCCTACGAGAAGATCCTGCGCGATCTGCAGAAGTCACGCGTTGACGGTGAGGAGTTCATCCGCCTGCGGCGACAGATCGAGGAGCTGCGGCCGCTTCGGGAGCGCCAGCAGCAGGCCCAGCGGCGCGAGAAGGAGCACGGCGAGCGGCGGCGTCAACTGCTCGCGGAATGGGAAGATTTCAAAGCGGAGGAGTTCCGTCGTCTCGATCGCGCTGCCAAGAAGGTCAGCAGGCGTCTCCAGGGGCGCGTGCAGGTGGAGGTCACGGCCGCAGGCGATCGGGAGCCGCTTTTCGACGTGCTGCGAAAGGACATCGGTGGGCGCCTGTCCGAGGCGATCAAGACACTGCGCGGTGTCGCTGACCTCTCACTGACCCGCTTCGTCGAAGCCGCACGAAAAGGGGCGGACGCACTGACCCATGAATTCGGCATCACCCCAGCGCAGGCGGAGTGCATCGCGAAGGCCGATCCCGAGGTCCTGCTGCGGATCGAGGAGCTGGAGCTTCCGCCCACGACGGCGATCCGCCTGAACACGGCGCCGCAGGGCGAGCCGCCTGCCTGGCAGACGCTGGAGAAGCTATCCATGGGACAGAAGGCGACGGCGGTGCTGCTCCTGCTCCTGCTCGAGTCCGACGCGCCGCTCGTCATCGACCAGCCCGAGGACGACCTCGACAATCGGTTCATCACCGAGGGCATCGTGCCGTGTATACGCGAGGAGAAACAGCGCCGCCAGTTTGTCTTCTCTACGCACAATGCCAGCATCCCCGTGCTGGGGGACGCCGAGCTGATCATCGGGCTGACGGCCTCGGGAGAGGCCGACGGCGGGCGCGCACGGATCGCGGCGGAGCACGTCGGCTCCATCGACGATCGGCCCGTGCGCGAGCTGGTCGAGGAGATCCTCGAGGGCGGCAAGGAAGCCTTCGAGCGCCGGCGCCGGAAGTACGGGTTCTGATGGGAGCCGCGCGATGCCTATGAAGAAGCTGTTGAAGGAGGAGGTATCGTGACCGCCGACTCCTGGATCATTCAGTCTCTCGGAGCCGAGAAGGTCCGTCAGGCCGTCGAAGAGGCTGGCCGGCGGCGCCTTCGCAGCGCGCTCGGGGTTGAGGCTGCCGGAGAGTTTCCGGACGACCAGCTTCGCTTCGTAGCGAACGGCCTTGAGCTGCGTGTCTTCGAGTTGCTCGAGGGAGACAACGCTGAGGTCCTTCAAGCCGCTGCCACGAATGCCTTCCAAGTTGCACGCGCGCTGCCCTGTCCCGCGGAGCCCATTGAGGCGGCGGAATGGCTCGTGCGCCTCGGCGCCCTCGGCGTACTGGGCGATCGTGGGGCCGACGTTCGGCGCCTTCTCATCGAAGAGGACCTGCCGCATCTCCCGCTGGACTCGGATGATTGGGGCATCCGCGTCCGGGCTTGCATCCTCGACATCTGGTTGCGGCTCTTCCGAAAGCACGGTTGGAGGGATCTGGACTTGGTGCAGCAGCGTGTAGCTGCACTACGTACCCACCAGCGCGAGCACGAACCAGACTTCCTCGCACAGGCTGAAGAGCGAAGAGACGCACGACCCGCGTGGGGGCTCGTCACTGAGTACCACCTCGCGAAGGCGGCCGAGATTCTCGGCATTTTTCTCACTCAGGGCTCGGTGGAAGGTCACTTCGACGTGCGGGAACAGCTTGAGGCGCAGTTTGACCGCGCTATCGGCGCTGCCGGGCGTGGCCAACTCATGGAGCGCGAATCTCTGGCTCGTCTGCTCGCTCGAACCGCTCGGGTCCTCGTGGATAACAGCATCTGGACTGTGACCCGGGCTGTGAATAGCCGCGTAACGAGATTCGTGGAGTCGTTGACTTCGCGCGATCGGAAGCAGCCGATCTTCGAATTGCTCCCGCCGCAGCGTCGCACTTTGCGCGAGAAGGGCCTGCTCGGCTCGGCTCATCGCTCCGTCGTCGTGAGCCTTCCGACGTCGAGCGGAAAGACGTTCATCGCGGAGTTCCGCATTCTCCAGGCGCTCAACCAGTTCGACCAGGAGCGCGGTTGGGTCGCTTACCTTGCGCCGACCCGCGCACTCGTCAACCAGCTCACACTTCGCCTTCGACGGGACTTGGCCAGCCTCGGCAGCGTCGTAGAGAAGGTGAGCCCAGCGCTGGAGATTGATGGGCTCGAAGCCGGAATGTTGACCGACACTGATGCCGAACGGCAGTTTCGAATCCTCGTTACGACGCCAGAGAAGCTCGATCTCATGCTTCGTGGTGGCTGGGAGGACAAGATAGGCCGGCCGTTGACCCTTGTGGTCGTGGACGAGGCACACGGGCTCGCATCCCAAGCGCGCGGCCTGAAGTTGGAGCTGCTGCTTGCCACGATCAACCGAGAGTGTCGACACGCGCAATTCCTGATGCTCACGCCGTTCATCCAAAACGCCGCCGAGATAGCGCGGTGGCTGGCGCCCGACAGCAACAACAGCATAGAACTCGGCGTTGACTGGAGTCCCAATGATCGCGTGATCGCTATCGCTCGACCCCAGAAGGGCCAGAAGCGCGGTGACTTCGGGGTGCGGCTTGTCACTCAGCACACGACGCGGAACACCATCGACGTGCCAGAGGCACTGGACGTTGGGGATCGGCGCCCGCTGGGGCTGTCGTGGTCTGACGTTTCAACCTCACCGGGAAAGTTGGCGGCGGCAACCGCGCACATCCTGCAGCGGCGCGGGACGGTGATCGTTCTCGTCGATAAGCCCCGGAACAGCTGGGGAGTTGCCGCGGCGTTCAAGGTTGAGGGAGACCATGCCGACGTTATCGGCGCCGACCTCACGCACATTCAACGGTTCCTTGTCGATGAGATGGGGCAGGATTTCCCCCTCGCATCGCTGCTCGAGTACGGGGTTGGTGTTCACCATTCCGGACTCTCCGAAGACACGAGAACGCTTGTTGAGCGGCTGACGGAGCAGTCGAAACTGCGCGTGCTTGTCGCGACCACGACAATTGCTCAGGGCGTGAACTTTCCCGTCTCCGGTGTCGTCTTCGCGAGCCACCAATATCCGTATGGACAAGACATGCCGCCGGAGGATTTCTGGAACATCGCGGGACGTGCCGGGCGCGTCGACCAAGGCGACCTCGGCATCGTTGCCCTTGCCGGGCACAATGACGCCAAGGCGGAGAAGCTTAAGGAATTCATCGGCCGGTCTGTCGGCGCTCTGAACTCAACGCTAATTGAAATGGTTCAGCGCGCCGATGCTGAAGGAAAGCTGCTCCAACTCGAAACGCTCTCCTACCAGCCGGGATGGTCGTCGTTTGTGCAGTACCTCGCGCACACCTATCGGCAGATTGGGAACCACGAGCGCTTCGCCGCAGAAGTCGAGCAGGTCCTTCGCGGAACTCTTGGTTTTCAGGCGCTACGCAAAAGCCACAAGGACTGGGCCGACCGCTTAGTGCAGGGCGTCTACAACTACGCGGAGCGCATCAAGGGCAAGCCACTGAAGCTCGTCGACGCGACCGGTTTCTCATGGGAGTCCGTTAGCAACATGCTGGTCCGCGTGGACGAGGCGAACCTGACAAGCGAGGTCTGGTCACCCGAGCTGTTCGGTACTCGCCGCGACGACCTCCGTCGCATGATGGGAGTCTTGCTTCAGGTGCCCGAACTACGGGAGCCGCTCAAGGAGGTTACGGGCGGCGAGCAGCCAGACGGCGACATGCTCGCACGAATCATCTGCGACTGGGTGCAGGGACGCCCGCTCACCGAAATGGCGACGACGTATTTTTCGACGAAGTCGAGCGAAGACGAGGAACGCACGGGCGACCGAGATCCGGTCGCGGCGATGACCCGCTGCTGCAGAAGTGTCTTCGGTCGGCTCACGCAGACGGCCTCGTGGGGCTTGTCCGCACTGCAATCGCTTACGCTCGGCGACTCCTTCGACGGGATGTCCGCGGACGACCAGCGCGTTCTTCGCAATCTGCCCGCGCGTGTCTACTACGGCGTGAACTCGGACGAGGCCGTTGCCCTGCGGCTTCTGGGTGTACCGCGCACTGCTGCCGCGCCGTTGGCCAAGTCGTTGGGGGTTGGCGCGTCTGAACCCCTGAACGACGTGCGAGCCAAGCTTCGGGCGTCGAATGTGAGCACGTGGCGAACCGCGCTTGGCGACCGAGGCGAAAGCTATTACCGCGTCTGGTCAATCATTGAAGGCGAAGGATGAGCGGCACCTTCACCGAATCCGTCGTCGAATCCGCCGCCCCCACCTGGCTCGAAGGCGCAGGCTCGCGGCCCCACGGCTTTCGATCAGCCGACCCGTACGCTTTCAATCAGCCGAACCACAACCTTGCGATCAGCCGAAGCCAAAAGGTTGCGATCGGCCGATGCCCGAGACGGATTTATCTCCGCTTCGCCGCCGATCGGTTGACCGAGGCGCTCCACGATTCGCCGGCGGTGCTGATCCACGGTCCGCGCCAGAGCGGCAAGACCACGCTCGCGCAGCGCGTCGGCACGCGCGCGGGATACGCGTACCTGAGCTTCGACGACGAAGCGATCCGCAGCGTCGCGACGACGGATCCGGTAGGCTTCGTCGCCGACGCGAGCGTGCTCATCAACTTGATGCACGTGCAATAGGTTTCGCTGAGGATTCCTCTGTGGAGCCGGCCCTGATCCTGGCTGACGAACCGACAGGGAACCGCAACCGCGCCAACGGGGAGCAATTGACAATAGCGAAAAATCGTGGTATAAAAAAAGCGTAAAACGTATGGACTGCGCACGCCACGTACTAACGGATGGTACAGGGGAGTCTTGTAATACACTCCCGCGCCGAGTCGATATGTATTCTCTCGTGTATAGAGCGGAAGCGCTTTTTCCGTCATGCCGTGCTGTTCTTAGATCAGAAATTGATCAGTTGATAACAGTACGACGATGCGCGATTTGTTTTCGGCCAGCAAAAATAGACCGTATTGTCGAGGTGTCTTTACAAGACACACCTTTGTTGGATCACGTGCAAGGACATAATGCGACGGACATAATAGCACAAATTTTGTTTGCTGAACATGTGCCTATCCATGGACGATGTTTGCCGATATGGAGCATACTACAATTGCGTCGATATGGAAACTTTCCTGCTTGGGAACATCAATGGGAAACGCATTGTCAAGCGTATGCTCCCCGGTATATTCATTGGTATAAGGAATTGGTCCAGTGTATTGAAACACGGAATGCACGGGCCCTTGCTCGTTGGCCTTTGCCTACTGGACGGAAACCTCGTCCTCGAGAAGCTGTAGGGCAAATGTTTCATAAGTGTATACAACATTGGTACTGTCATGCGTTTCAAGACTCAGTGTCCCCACAATTCCGGATCAATATTTCGCTCGCAAAAGTGGCCAGTCCGGAATGGGCGAAAGTGACCAATTCGGTTAAATTTAAACCGATTACTGAGGAAGACATTAGATATGCGTTTCCGCATATCACTATTAATGATAGTGAATTGTTTGACTCGGAAGGAATGTACGTTGCAGTGAAGAAGTGTTAACATTCATGTAAACATATGGTATAATTTAATATATGCAGATGGCCATGTGACACACTATGTATTCTCTCGTGTATAGAGCTGTATCGATTTTTCCTTCATGCCGTGCTGTTCTTAGAGAAGAAATCGATCAGTTGATGGCAGTACGACAATGTGTGATCTGTTTTCGGCCAACAAAAATAGACCGTATTGTCGAGGTGTCTTTACAAGACACACCTTTGTTGAAGCACGTGCAAGGACACAACGCGACGGATATAATAGCGGGAATCCTTTTTTTCGGACATGCGCCCATCCACGGGCGATGTTTGCCAGTATGGAGCACACTTCAATTGCATTATGAAATATTTACTACCTGGGAATATCGATGGAAAATGCATTGTCAAGCGTACGTGCCCCGGTATATTCATTGGTATAAGGAATTGGTCCAGTGTATTGAAACACGGAATGCACGAGCTCTTGTTCATTGGCCTTTACCTTCCGCTGGACGGAAACCTCGTCCTCGAGAAGCTGTAGGGCAAATGTTTCATAATTGTATACAACATTGGTACTGTCATGCGTTTCAAGACTCAGTGTCCCCAGCATTTCAGATCAATATTTCACTTGCGAAAGTAACCAATTCGGTTAAATTTATTAAACCGCTTACTGAAGAAGACATTGAATTTGCGTTTCCGCATATCCATATCACGGATCATGAATTGTTTGACCCGGAAGGAATGTACATTGCAGTGAAGTGTTAACATATGCTACAATTTAATATATGCAGATGACCGTGTGACACACTATGTACTCACTTGTGTATAGAGCGGAAGCGCTTTTTCCGTCATGCCGTGCTGTTCTTAGATCAGAAATCGATCAGTTGATAACAGTACGACGATGCGTGATCTGTTTTCGGCCAGCAAAAATAGACCGTATTGTCGAGGTGTCTTTACAAGACACACCTTTGTTGGATCACGTGCAAGGACACAATGCGACGGACATAATAGCACAAATTTTGTTTGCTGAACATGCGCCCATCCATGGACGATGTTTGCCGATATGGGACACACTACAATTCCATCAATATAGAAAATTTACTACCTGGGAATATCAATGGGAAACGCATTGTCGAGAGTACGTGCCCCGGTATATTCATTGGTATAAAGAATTGGTCCAGTGTATTGAAACACGGAATGCACGAGCTCTTGTTCATTGGCCTTTACCTTCCGCTGGACGGAAACCTCGTCCTCGAGAAGCTGTAGGGCAAATGTTTCATAAGTGTATACAACAACATTGGCACTGTCGTGGGTTTCGACATCCAGTGTCCCCAGCATTTCAGATCAATATTTCACTTGCGAAAGTAACCAGTTCGGAATGGGTGAAAGTAACCAGTCCGGAATGCATATCACCACAACGTTGTCCATTTAAACCGACTGAAGAAAATATTAAATTTGCGTTTCCGCATATCCATATCAATGATATTGAATTGTTTTCCCCGGAAGGAATGTCTATTGCAGTGAAGTGTTGACATTCATGCAAACATATGGTATAATTTAATATATGCAGATGACCGTGCGATACAAATATACTGCACCTGATCGCGTTATGTGCCGTGTGCAATATATGACAACTCACTTCTTTACACGCCACTGTGCCATATGTCAAAGGCCAGTGAAACCGGAATATATTGTCGATATGCCTTTCGAATGCATCAAATATTTGCCTCAACAATTTAAATTTAAACCGATGGACGAGGCTACAATAGCACAAATTTTGTTTGCTGAACATGTGCCTATCCATGGACGATGTTTGCCGATATGGGCAACAATGTTGTCCCGATTGGGAACAAACGACCATGAAACAGGAAACAGTTTTCTCCCAGTCCTGCGTGAATGGGATATCCACAGTCGGTGTTATACTATTCCACGTTTGCGATGGTACAAACGCCTCATGGAGGCAGTTAGTCGTCAAAATATTAAAAAATTGGTCCATTGGCCACTTCCGACGGTAGATACTGTACCGACACCGCGGCAAGCAATGGGTATGATTCTTCACAACCAAGCAAGACGATTTCACGAAGATGTGCGGGGAAATATTTCAATAGCGTTGCGCGGTTATGATAGACCGGGAGAAATTTGTTTAAAACCGGTCCATCGATGTTCAGCAGAAACTATTGCACAAGCACTACAGTATTTTAATTTTACTGATCGGGGCATATTCCAGATAATTGGGGGATTGCCTGTTTTTCTTTAATCGATGAGAAGACTATGACAATAGAACAAGTTCTCAAATCTCTCGAGCAGTTATGTCGGGAACAGCAATGGGTGTATGAGCGCGTTGGCTCGTATATTCGTATTTATCATTCATCCAAGTCGTATATTCTCATTCGTGTTTGCGCACACAGTATGCGACATGAATAATTTCATATAAGAGCATAATATGAAACCAGAATGTTTTCCGCCCATTATTGCAGAACAGTGTCCTCAAATTCCATATTATCCTATTACCGTGGTGTATGGAAAAGATGTCCATGCGCTCCATAGTGGAGCGCAAACATTAGATGCATCGTGCATCAATTTTTATGATGAAGGCCCTCCACCGCTTTTTCTGGATAGCATGCTTCGACAATTAAAGAACCAGCCGCGTGCATTTCGCACTGTCGAACGGTTATTTTTCGCTCTTGCCAACGAAGATATTGGCGGGAATATTAACCCTGCACGGAAATTTCGTATTACGGCAAAACATGCGATTGTTGTGTGGGGAAAAGAATCCTACACACTAGATCAATTGCCCGCATCGCATCAAATGCTACTCTTGATGTTGATTCGTTGGCAATCTACGCCGTGTATTGTGTGTGTAGGGCCCGAAAGAATGGTATTGCCGAATACATCAACGTCGGAATATTTACAGATACTGAAAGATGAATACAAAAAACCGATTATTTTGTTCACGAAATCGAATGTATTCGTCCAAATGTTAATTAAAACTATTCCGGCATTGTGCCAATTTTATCACATGGAATAAATAACGGAATAGAGTATACCATGGACATCCAGCGTATCATTAATCTGGCTGCCCGGATTGCGTCACGTTCTGACGTTAACATGCGCGTCGGGGCTATCATTTGGCGTCGAAATAGGATTATTTCGGTTGGATGGAATCAACGAAAAACACATCCACAAAGCGCCGCAAAGTGGCCGTCGTTACATGCAGAGCACCATGCATTGCTCGGGTGCGATCAGCATAGTCTGTACCGAGCAAATATTGCCGTTGTTCGTATTACAAAATCAGGACTGTTTGCGCGTTCGCGTCCGTGTCCATCTTGTTACGCGTTGTTGCGTATGATGGGACTGTCACGTATGATCTACATTGGCGATCATCGTCGTCTGATGGTCGAATCCGTATTTTCCCCGATGGTTGTTCACAATTTATCGTCGATGACATATTTGGAGCAATACAGCTAATGCAATACGTCCTGATGCTACCGCCCGGCACCGCACCGTGGGACCGAGAAGCACTTCCGCGCCATTACGAAAATTCGTTAGTTCTGTACCATGCTCTTCCATCAATTCATGCAATGTGCGCATGGTGTGGGCATCACGTCTCACCAGAACAGGTTATGAATCTTTATGTACCGTCAGATTTTTTTGACATAATGATCCGTTATGGTAAATCGCAACACATCACACGCACACAATCGTTTTGGGAACAGCATGCTACGCCAATATTTTTTTCTTCTCCTGCTATTGTTCGAGGTCATGTATCTTGTATTGTGAATTTTTTTGCACAGTGGACCGGGACATCTGTACACGAAATAGTCACCGTGCTTAAAAGGATTTTTTCGTTACCTGCAACGGAAAAATTACAATTTGTGTATCATTTTTTACAGTATCTTTCTACACCGGAATTTTCTTTAGCTGATTGTCGGTTTTCTTCTCGTTACATATCATCTGAAAAAGATCGTTTATCGACACATATCGCTCGAGAATTGACACAATATCTCGACAGTGACATAATTCCAACATCGCAACAGGATTTTATTTGGCGTTTTCTTCTTTCCAAATTTTTAAACATATCTTGTATATATCAAGATAGCAAACCATCGATTCGCGAATTTGTTATCCCGATTTTTGATGAATTTGATGAAGTTAATACCAAGCAATATTTAAAAAAAGTAAAATGTGAACATTTTCGTACCTCACAGGACTTTTTTAAGTATGTAGAAGACATGCTCAGAAAAACATATGCGTGTTTCACAACACGATACATTTATTGTTACTGGACAGCATGTTCACCCCCACCATTATTCAAAGAGGAGGACTATCATGGTTCAGTCATTGCGTGATGCTCGATACAATCGATATGAGCAAGCTGTTGCTCAATGTTGGAAACAGTTTGCTATTGCAGCAAAACATGCACTGCAATATCGCGATCGAGAAAGTGTTATGGATGTGATGCGATGTGTTGCTACGTTATGGCCACATGTTGAGTTTCCAATTGAAGAATATGATGCGAAGTGTGCAAATCCACCGACACCGCCTTTGCTAGAAGCAGACGGTCAATTGTCATTACCTTTTTAAAAAAAAGAGTTACAATACTTAAGGAGGATCTCTTATGCGTTATGCGATCATTGGGGTTTTGACAAGTGTGTTTGCTGGAGGATGTTTTCTCGTGCAACCGAATGAACAGACACTGATGGATATTGCAGTGTACAAGTACGGAGTATACGTTCCAGCAGACTCACAGAATAGTGACGTTTATACACCGGAAAAAAGGGCGGAAGATAACTGGACCTGTCAGCAGCAGCACAGTCAATGGACCGTGGATGGATACCAGGTTGACGAACAGCGATACCACCAGTGCATGGTCCAAAAAGGATGGAAAAAGGTTTTTGTTCTTCAGTAAAGGTTTGGAATGTCTACAAGCGATATTGACCTTTTCCATAATTGGAAGAATTTAAAACAGTATATTTCTCAATTACGCACTCTTGTGGCAAATATGCGTGTCATGTACCCACAGGAGCCGAGCAACGATTCATCGATTTGGTCACAAAAAAAGGGTAACGTATGGTGGGGTGCGGTATGGAATCGTGTGCTCCACGGTATGGCACAAAAATCATACGCCTTAAACGAAGTACAGTATAAGCATCTTACTATGATTATTCAACAAATTGAGAAATATATTGAAATGATAGAAAACGAACAAGTAGACATCGATGATCTCGATACCGAATGACGTATGTATTCGTATTATCAACAGTGTTGAGGGAGACGATATAGGTCAAAAGTTATACGAAAGAAATCTTATCCCTCCATGTTTTGGTAATTCGGATATTGATTACGGAACATGCAATCCTAATGTTCCGTTTCGCGAATCGGAAGAATCGTCACACCTGTGTGTGCTGTACCATTCGTGTCTTGTGGCGCATCTTGTCCATACGCAACGTATATCGTATGATAAAGCGTGCAGAATGTCGTACGAGGAATTGTGCGCCGTCTATCGTACACATGATCATATTTCGCCGAATACATCGTCAGAAGATGATCGAAATAAATTACGCTATCACGTAGAGCAGTGCTCTTTACAATCACCGCAAAGCAAGCCGTTTCGCAAAAATTCGGCACGTTGTTTTGCCTTTAAGCAATTGTGTGAAAAGTGGATTTCTTACGCCGAGTTGCGCAAACGTATTCAAGACCATTTTCCACAGTGTAATCCCGATTGCATTATTCGTTTTGTTACGGGTCTAGACAACCAAGAGCGTTTCGGCTATAGAGTTATCGAGCATATGGGTCAGTATAAAATTGTGCAACGACAGGCGGGCCCGTAGCTTACTGGGGAAAGCACCCGGCTCATAACCGGGCGACGTGTGTTCGATTCACACCGGGCCCACTACATATTTGACATGGAGAAAGAACATGTCTCTTTTCAGTAAAGAGTATCCTATATCAAAAAAAGAAATTATTCCCCGACCGACCGAGAACCAGTTCCTGGATTATTTTCGAGATATGGTGTGCAATACTTGGATTGCACCATCGGCTGCATTGTTGTTCACTCATGCGTGTTTAAAACAACGGGGTCAACGTGATTATCTATTGACGATTGCTGGTGGAGCGTTGCGCGACGCATACTTCGCGCTAAAATATTTGAGTTATATAAAAACATACTCTAATTTACACGAGTATACCTGTTGGGATATTTTTTGGGATTTCATGTACTATTGGGTTAAGGATTATGATATTTGGGTTCATATTAATCCGCAAAAAACCGAAGATAAAAACCCCCAAAACGATGCTCAATTGTTAGAAACATATTGTCGCAATATTTACAATAGTAGTCCTCCCCTTTTATCAAAAAAATCCATAACTAATGCATATGAAGATATGTACAGTCACTTTTACACAAATTATCCATCGCCACTAAAACATGCAGAAAAAATATCGAAATATTTTGAGTCCCCCGACAATTTTTTACCGTGTTTTTCCAATTTTGGAACACTCCACTCAGTAAAATCAATGAAACTTGGTGAGTACGAAAATTTTCTTCCAGAAGGAATATCCCATTTGCTTAAAGTGGATATTCCGTCGCCGTATTTGCTTGATGAAAAACATATTGGCTCATATGTTTCTCGATGTTCATATTTTTTGCCAAACACACCCGTTCCCATGTCTATTCAGATCATGTTAACGACGAAAACACCGACAGAACTATTGTCGTCATTCGACTGGAACATTAATCGATTTGGATGGACAATCAACCCATTTAACAGCTCCGTTTCAGTGATGTGGAATATACCGAAATCTCCGTTTCAATTTCAATATAATTCTCATCCGAATGTCGGTCTGTTGCAATTCCTTATGCGTTTGGCAAATTTGGCAACAAAATACAGTATTGTTCCATTAGAAATGCAACGGAAATATCCAAAAATTGCATGGAGAACTTTGTTACAGAACATACATAAACATAATAAAATACGTTTTCAATTAAGTGACGATTTTCTTTACGAAATCATTTGTCAAGAATTGTTCAATGACAGCAATCGGTGATCCAAAACTTTTTACGGCACATTGTATCGGCAATAGTGCATCCAAAACCATTGATAATGCTGCATTGAATGCATTATATGATGCACTTGAAAACGCATCGATTGTTGCTGTCGATACGGAAACAACTGGATTGGCCGTACAACGGGATGCGTTGCTTGGTGTCTGTCTTTCCGTTCCACCATGGACTGATGGATGGTACGTTCCCGTATTTGCTGATCCGCAAAAATCTCCGTGGTATAACTCCACGGATGATCAACAGCGAATATGCGATTTTTTGCGAGAATTTCTCGCATGGGATATTCCAAAAATTTTTCATAATGCTATTTTCGATGTTCCCATATTAATTCACAATCTTCGCGGTCACGTGACTCGGGTTGAAGATGACACGATGCTGTTATCACACATCGCGGACAGCGAAGGAGAACATGGTCTAAAAGAACTTGCTGTACGGTATATTCACCCACAAGCAGACTGGTACCAAGACCAGTTAGCGCTCGAGAATCGCCGAGCTGGTGGATCGTCACAACGTCTTGAATATTGGTCTATCCCCATTCATACGTTAGCACAATATGGTGCGGCTGATGCTGTGTTTACAGGTCGGTTGCGCGAAATATTATTGCGCAATATGCCGCCTTCACTGGTTCACGTATATCGGCACATTGCTATTCCGCTATTATGGGAACTACTTCCGATTGTGATTTATGGTATACCGGTCGATCGTACGTTCCTTGAACGAGGAGAACAGTGGTATAAAGCACGTATTGCGCATATTTTGCACGACATTCAAACATTACTAAATGATCCGGAATTCAATCCAGGATCGGTTCCGCAGTTACAAGATTTCCTTAAAACATTGTGTGTTCCAGCGGGGACTATCAAACAGATTAAATCTGGCTTGTCGACAGACGCAGAAACACTAAAATCAATAATTCATGTTCATCCTGTTATCAGCAAAATTATTGACTATCGAGAAACACTCAAAATTTATGGTACGTATTTTCAGGGATTGTTGAATGATTTATCGCCCGGTGAATCGACGTGGTATCCGAATATTCGTCAAGTGGGGACACGAACTGGACGATTATCGATAGGGCGATTGCATCAGATACCGCGATCAACCCCATTAGATGATTTTTTTCATACGCAAGAACGTGTTCATGCACCATTAATTCGACAAACATTTGCTGCCCCAGAGGGGTATGTTATCGTAGGCGGCGATCATTCGCAGATCGAGGCGCGTGTACTTGCGCATTTTTCGCAGGATCCCGCACTGCTACGTATCTATCGAGACCGCCTCGACATCCACGCGGAAACTGCACGGATGATGTTCGCAATACCGCCAGGTGTAGAGGTTGATCCAGAATTACGGCAAAAAGCAAAAAGCATCAACTTTGCCCTTTTATATCTTGAAAGCATTTATGGATTATCACGACAATTGCAAATTGAGTATCATGAAGCCGAAGGATATTATAACCGATTTTTTCGTATTTATTCCCAAATTCTTCCTTGGGCAAAACAAACGATTGATCGTGTTCGAAAAACTGGGTATGTTGAAATGATTAGCGGCCGGCGACGATATATTCGCCAGCTGGATTTTGTCACACAATTCTACAATCTTCCGTCACCGAAATTATGGAATGCACCAACGTATGCACTTCGAAATTGTTTTGGGAAAAACCCAAATTATGGTGGTATCGGCATGATTCCACAAAATGATTTGGCCATTGATTTAGATCAATGGACACCAAATATTGCAGATTCTATCCGTCCCATAATTCGACAAACAAAACGACAGTGTGCGGAATGTACGTATCTTTATGATTGTTATTACCTTATTGGCTATCGTTTGAAGAAAAAATATGTCGAGCATATTGAACGCCAAGCATTGAATTCAAAAATTCAAGGATCGGCAGCAGATATTGTCAATATGGGTATTATTCGTATGGGCGAACATATCCGACGACATAATCTCGATGCACGTTTGATTATTTATGTGCACGATGAAGTGCATTATCTGGTTTCAACACAAATTAATATCGATGCATTTTGTCGAGACATGTCAAATATTATGACATCAGTCGGCAATCTATCGGTTCCTCTTGAGTTTAACCCGAAACCCGGTAAGACATGGGCGGATATTAAATAAAGGAGTAAATACTTTATGGATGTTAAAATTGAAGGACCATTTGTTCATCAATTTCGTATTGAAGTCACTGATAATTTGGGGAACGTTACTCACTATAATATGCACGATGAACTGCTTATTCATGAAGAAGACTTAGAAAAAGAAATACAGGAAATATCGGCAAAAGAACATTTCTGGGCACAAATGGCTATTTTTGCCGAAAATGCACAAGAAGAATTCGAAAAAACGTGGTACGCAGTATATCGAGCACATGTCGAGCAGCATGTTCGATGGTATCTTGCCGGAAGTGGTGAGAAAGCCGCGACCAATACCGCTCGCGATCGCATCGCATATCAGCTTTTTGGTCGAGATCAAGAAGCGGAAACACGCCAACGAAATATTACGTTGGCATACAAAGGATATACATATGAACAAAAAAATATTGGCATTGATCCCAAATCACTTGCAGTCTTCGAGCAAGTGATGTATAGTTACGAACAATCGATTGAAGATGTTGAATTAATGCTAGTATACTTGAAAAAAAGAGCGCAACAATTGCGCGCTGTGGCAAATGCTTTTAGTGCAAAAGCATGGTCGCTAAAGACACTTGCCGCTATGCGACGATCCATGTTGGGAGCACATATCGCATGATTACACAATATTCACGAGCAGTTAATCACCGCTATCCACATGCGTTGCGGATTATTGAAAAAGAAAATCATACCCTGGAGATGGTGTATGTGTACACTGATCCATCGCCTTTTCGTAGTCCAGTTGTCGTAGAGCGTGTGTTCCATTCATGGTTGGAAGCGATCACATTTCTTCAAATTTGGGAAATGCTCGGAAAAATCCATTGGGGTCCCGAACACGGGGATTCCAATAACCAAAGCTAAGGAGGTTTGTATGGATATTCTATACCCCGTTGAAATTGATATGCCGCAAGGATCAGAAAATAAGGTATCGCGGTCCGAAACGAATAAGCGATTGTTTCGTCCTCGACCATATGAAGATAAAGAAGTGTATACAAACCGGTTATTTTTTCTTGCATGGCATGCTCACCATTTTCGATGGTTTCAGAACTGGAATGTGTACCATTTTTACCTCAAATTGTTTGTTCACACTGTCAATGAGATGACGGAATATGGGCCGCGAACACGTTTGGTGATTTGTGAGCACGCGACAAACAAGTTTGCTGAAACCTTGAATTCAACACCTGGTGGTACAGCTGTTCAGCTGCCGTTCCCCAATCGATCATGTCTCTTTTGCAAAAAGGCTAGAACATATTGGGATGCGTATAAAGAAGCAAAAAAGCAGGAAGGTATTGAAAATCTTCCACTAGATGTTTTCAAAAAGAAAATGGATGCGCTTCCTCATATCCAGCTTATACGGCAAAGAGCACAAGAATGGCAGGTAAAAGAAAAATATTATTTTCAGCTATTCGACTTCGGTGCATTTATGGACGATCGATTTCGAACAGATACGTCTGCTGACCCATTTGTGATTCAGGGATATCTTGGTCCACAAGTACTTGCAGATGGACTTATTGCAAAGCATAAAGCAAAATTCCGATTCTGGGATTTCCTCTCACCGGAACACAACGAACGAGCTATTCTTTATACCCGGGATAATTCCCGGGGGGCGCGGTATTGTCGGTACACCGTCGAAATCGAGGGCACTGCGCCCGATATCCCTGAAGACGTTCGAGCGTATCTCGCAGCTGCTGAGACCATGGAACATGGGCGGGAATTGCTTTACGATCCTGCGGAATTTATTGCAGAATGGTCTGACGAACAAAAACGAGAATATATTATGATGGTCGATGCACAAGACACGCGCTCGGAGAATCGAGAGGTTTTTGTCCCACGGACGTTTAAAGTAGAGACATCATTTACTCATAGCTCTTCACCCGTAACGGCTGCTGCACCGCAGCCAGCACAGGCACCGCAGCCAGCACAGGCACCTCAGCCTGTATCAGCACCAGTTCCGCCCCGGCCAGTGCCGCCAACACCACCGCCACCGACATTTTCGGTTAATTCGGCATCGGTCCCACCAAGTGCGCCATCATTCACCCTTCAAAAGCGTCCTGTCGAGCCACCATCGGAGTCACCATCACTTTCAACGTCTTCTGAAGTACCAACCCCCGAACTGACAGAAGTCGCCAAACCGGCACCCCCAAGAATGAAGGTAACATGGAGAAAGTAATATGGGAAAAACATCCCCACCGGTCAAAGAATATATTGACCAAATACGTAAGAAATTTAGCAATGATGAGATTGCATATAGCATATCGTCTCACGAAAATCTCAAAACGGTCGACGTCGTACCAACGCGCATTTCCACGTTAGATATGGCATTGGGGATCGGAGGGATCCCCCGGGGCCGTATTGTGGAGATTTTCGGGCCCGAATCATCGGGGAAGACTACTCTGGCGTTGCATACTATTGCCGAATTTCAACGGCAGGGTGGGATATGTCATTTTATCGATGCTGAGCATGCTTTAGACTTGTGTTATGCAACACAGCTTGGGGTTGATATTGATGCGTTAATTGTGACACAGCCTGATCATGGTGAACAAGCGTTACAAGTTGCTGAATTTGCAGCAGAAAACGGCATATCCCTTGTTGTTGTCGATTCTGTTGCAGCATTGTCGCCGCGTTCAGAAATTGAAGGCGACATCGGCGACCCCCAGATGGGGGCGCAAGCGCGCTTAATTTCGCAAGCAATGCGAAAATTAAGTGGCATTGCATTTAAAAATAATTGTACAATTATTTTTATTAACCAATTGCGTATGAAAATTGGTGTGATGTTTGGAAATCCAGAGACTACACCGGGCGGACAAGCACTGAAATTTTATGCGTCAATTCGTATCGATATCCGAAAGGGAAAAACCCTTGAAAACGGACAAGAAACAGTCATAAAAATCATAAAAAATAAATGTGCCCCGCCGTTTAAAACATGTCATATTCCTTTATACTATGGAAAGGGGTTTGATCGTATTCGAGCACTCGTTGATTCGGCAATTGAAAAAAATATTATCCAACAAAAAGCCTCATGGTTTACCTATGCTGAACATCGATGGCAAGGTATCGAGAGTGTGTGTGCGTACCTTCGCGATCACCTTGATATAGCCGATACAATCGAACGTGCATTATATGAAGTTTCTGTTGTTTAGCGATGGACACATTGGAGAATACCCCGAAGGAAAACCAAAAGAATATTCACACACAAATTATCGAATCAACTCTCGACTCATTGATACGTTGCACGTATGGTCATGGGTCTGTCAAGTGGCTCAAGACTATGCCGTTGACGCCGTCATTTTTGGTGGCGATCGCTTTAAACCAAAGCGCCCCCCATCATGGATGCGTGATCTTGCTGATACGCATATTCGATTGTTTATAGATTATAAAATCCCATTAATTATCGTTGTTGGCAATCACGATCTATGGGATATGACGTTACGACACCATACGTACGGATCGGTAAATATTTGGAAAAATGTTGATGATCCCGTATGGGTGTTTTCTGAACCGGGTATTCTAGATTTTAATGGATTCATTCTTGCATTGTTACCTTATGGATATTCGAGTCATAATATTACGCATGAACTCGATCCCAAAGGAAATAATGCATTAATTTTTCATGATGCTGTTTCACGAATATCGCAATATAATGCTCATAACATATGTGGAGATACTCCAGTACAACGTAACGACATTGATATCCCGCTATTTAAATTTATTGCTGGTGGGCATATTCATTTGCGACAAAAACTTCCCTTTCAACACACACATGCCTTCCACATTGGAACGCCATTGGAACGCATTGAAGATGACGACAACCAGAAAAAAGGTGTGATTATCATCGATACAGATCACGTGGAATCCATGGAATTTATCGAATCGCCCTTCCCCAAAGTTTATCGATATGTTATTCCTCACACGTTTTCCGAAGATGATATTCTTGCTCATTTATGCGTCCCCCATCATCACAATACAATCCTTCAAGCGAAAATTGTGCATCAACATATAACGCCGGCATTTCGTCGGGAACTCATTCGTCAATTGTCTGAATATGGTGTTGCCGCATGGGATATCCGATTTATGAAATATGATACAACCGAGGCAAACAATACCGTTCAAATCCCCGAAACAACACAAATACGAGATATCCAAGAAGAGTTTTTGGAGTGGGTAAAACAACAAAAAAACGTCACTCCCGCTATTCAAGAAAAAATTCATTCTGTGCTCGAAGAAAGCAAAATGTGACATATGATTGTTTTTGACTATCTCGAAATTGAAGGATATCGTTCGTTTAGTGAAACCCCCCAACGGATCACACTGGGTCGTCCCGGTATTTATCTTTTGCGAGGCGAGAATTACGATCGGGGCTCTTCATCGGGAGCTGGAAAATCAACGATTTTTAAAGCATTGTGTACAACATTATTTGAAAAAAACGACGATGGAAGTATTAAAAAATATGGTGTAAATAATATCTTACGTCGAGGGTATGCTATTACCCTTGAACTTCTCGATCACAAAAACGAACGGTATAAAATTGTTTATAGTTATCAGCACCCACAACACAAAAGCGCATGGAATATATATAATTACACTGGACATACGTGGAATATTTTGTACGATCGCAATGATGCAGCTCATGCAATATCTCAGTTACTCCATCTTACTTACGATCAATTTATTCATTGCGCGTACATGTCCCAAAATATTAATGAATTTATTCAGAGAGCAAATAAAGAACGCGTTGATGTGTTATCAAAAATACTTAATATTGAAAAGATTGAACAATGGAGAAAAGTTACTCGTCATCATATCAATCAATTAAAAGATGAATATATTCGTGCGAATGAGCGTTGTAAAATGTATCATCAACAGATGAGTACATTTGCTCGTGATTTTATTGACCAAAATATCGATGAATTGCAACAACATTATGTGCAACAATTGCAAAGTGCACAACACAAACTATCCGAAGAAAACCCGTATGGAGAATACATTCTTTTGCAGCAACAATATGCAGCATACAATACGGAACTAAACACAGTTAACATGCACATTGAAAACCTGCGACACACAGAACCGCAGGTTTTTAACCCGCCAGATATTACTCCAGAAATATATTATAACCAAATTCAAGAAAAACAAAAAGAACTTATCGCCTTGACAAATGAAAACGCAGTTTTACAATCACATATCCAACGTTTTCAATCATTAGACAACGTCTGTCCGATGTGTGAGCAAAAAATCTCAAAAAGACATAAAGACACGCACATCAATGAATTGCAAAAAAAATATGCACAAAATGAACAATTGACTCAGACGATAAAAAATACTCTTGATGAATTACAACAGAAGTATCATATTGCACAAAAACAAATGCAAGAATATACCATAGCATATGAAATGAAAAAACAGTATACTAAACAGTTATTAGAGTTAATAGAAAAACAAAAATCTATTCAGCATCATATAGAACAATTGACACAACGTATTGATATTTCTCAGGATTATTATCATTTATATAAAACATTTGAAGAACAAAAACACAATACCGTTGCCATCATTAATCATGCCCAAGAACAAATTCAAAAAATAAATCAATATATCCAGGTACAAAAAGCATACGAACGAGAGTGTTTCGCCCTGAAAACGATCGAACAGAATATGGAAGATTTCAAAACCATTGAGGGGTTTTTAGGTGATGGAGGGTTTCGATCATGGAAACTGGCAAAAAGTCGTGTGGTATTTAATAATGCACTTAATGAAGCATTGAGCATTCTTACTGATGGTACTATAGAAGCCGAACTTGTTTTTGAAACAGCTATGGCTGACAACAAGGGGACAAAAAATGAAGTCGATATATTGGTTCGAGATGGGGAAAAAACATTAATACCCATTCGTCAATATTCAGGAGGAGAAAAAGCATTATTGTCTTTGGCAATCATACACGCATTCTGGTGTTTGTCGTTACATCAATCGCATCATACGAATGTGCTACTACTTGATGAACCATTCGCAAACATGGATAATGTACAAATCACAAAAGCGTGTGATCTCTTGAAAAAAATATATACTCAGGGGCAAACAATTATTGTTTCCACCAATCAACCAGATGTTGCTGAACTTGATATTTGGTCCGGAGAAATTTGTGTAACAAAACAACACGGTATATCAACCGTTAAAGAAAATTATTTTATATAGGAGAGAACTGTGTCGTACTATACTGACCTTTTTGATCAAATGTTTATTGTTGCATGTCGTATTCACGATATTGATATTCGTGATACACTTCTTCCTTTAATCATCAAAGGGAAAGAACACCAGGAGACAACACAACGGTCGCATATTTGCGATCAAATATTTTTCACTGCATGTCGAATTAGTGATGTTGACACGCGCGATACACTGTTAGTGTTGACCAATAAAGTAAAAGAGCATCTTCAGGAACAATCGAAATCGTTATCTACTGATGTACCTTTACCACAAGAAGAATCATCAAATGATACGCCTTCCTTAGAAAAGCCATTTATTGATACGCCTGTACCAGAAGAGCCGAAATTTCGTAGACGTCGTCGTTCATAAAAATACGTATGAAGACACGATCAGCAAAAGCTAAAGGACGGCGACTACAAAATCGGATTGTCCAAATGCTTTCCGAGGCATTTCCCCAGCTCCATCCTGATGATATTCGCCCAGCAATTATGGGCGAATCGGGTGCGGACATTAAACTTTCTCCCGTTGCACAACAATACTGTCCATGGGCTGTTGAGGCAAAAAATCAAGAACGAGTAAATATATGGAAGGCGTATGCACAAGCTGAAACACACACGCAAAAACAATCCCAACTAGAACCAGTGCTTGTCGTATCGAAAAATCATTTCAAAGAACCATTAGCTATTGTTCGATTTTCATACCTCATTCGTCTACTGGTTGCGTCATATGAAAAAAACATTTGATGCGCCAATTGACACTGTTATTGAATCCATGCGAACCTGGCTCCAGGGGTTCGTCAATAAAGAATATAGTTTTCTCGATAAAACGGATCGAGAAGATCTTATCCAAGATGGATACATTCGTATACTAGAAATTTATAAAACAATAGATCAACAGCGATTTGATACGTATGAGAAATATATTTATTACTTACGCGCATGTACACGTCATGCCATTCGCGATGCCATCCTCCGAACGCGATCGCGGTTTAAACTCAGTCTACACAAACTACGGCAACAATTGCGAGAAAAAGATGGACTGCACGAGGTTATGGGGTCTATCGAAGAAACATTTTTACAAAAAAAATATCCAAATAATGCGTTCATCAATGATGATATTCAAGAATTAACAAAACAACACTGGCTTAATATTTTACAAGATTTCTTTCTTGTTAAAAAGAAAAAAGATATCGCATTGTTGCAAAAAGAATTTCGTCGCATTATTGATGAATACAAAAACTATCTTATTGAAGAAAATCAATGGATGCCGGCATCAGAGACCGGACAATTCAATATCGACGCACTACAGCTACAACCATGTGTTCGGCGGACACCAGTTGTCCGTATTACGCCAAAAAAATGTGCAAATCATTTATGTAAAAAAATTGTTACACAAAAAAATAGTGTCGTATCCAAGAATTATGTTTATTGTTCAAAAAATTGTAAAAACGTTTGGCCGCCAGTATTTTACAAAATACAAAAAACATATAATACCCCATTAGACATCGTTGCCACATTAGCAATAAAATTACTCAAAAATAGAAAAAAAATATCTGAAGTATTGGGGGTATCTATACTACAAGCGAATCGCTTATTGAAAATTTATGGGAAAAATATTGTAAAATCCAAAAAGAAAAGTATAAAAAAACGCAAAAAATAGTTAATAATTGAGAAACCTTTTGGAGGTCAAACCGTCAATGATACGCTCAAAGGCTTTTATGTCTGTTGTTGAGAACATGAAAAAGTGGGCCGAAACTGCAAAAACAGAACACACCCCTGTTCCTGTCCCCATCCCCGTTATTACCGCCGATCGACTGGTTAAAATTGGAGGGTTATTCCGTATTCGCGAAAACTATACGCCGGTGTGGCGTCTCGAGAATGGCGATGATGGTCGGAAATACATCGTTCGTGCGGATGCGGATACTGGAGAAAAATTTGTTCTCGCCGATGACGAGACCCCAACACAAACTATTCACGCCTATCGCGTAGCATATCAGGGGTCGTTATATCTCTCATGGGAGTGCCCACAGTGCCGAACAGCTAATCTCAGCAAGATTGCTCAGCAGTATACATGCAAGCTGTGTCGGGCAAGTTATGATCAAAAAACCCTTGAGACTGGTGAAAAGCAATATTACACTCAAGACGAAGTTGCAAAACATAATGCAAATTATGAAAAGAAGATGCGTGAACTTGGCATTCGCATCGCTCACGTGAGCCTTCTCCGTCAATGGGACAAAGAGGCAAAGTCCCCAAAGCAGGTGAATCCGTGGGCTGTTTGCCACAGTGTCTTAGGTCCAGAAAAAAATGAAAAATTTGAGCGATGTGTGAAGAAGATTAAGAAGAAGCAGGACAGTTAACCATGCAGAAACGGTCTTCAAACCCGTATAAACCGTTCGGTGACACTGTTCAACCATTTAATTCACCGCAACCACAAAAAAACCCCGAAACACCAAATATCAATATATCAAATGACAAAAATGTCACACAATCTGTCCCGACACAAAAACTCAAGCTCTATTGTCATGAGTGTGGTTTTGTAGGAAAAAACGAAAAAGAATTTTTACAACACAAGTCACAAGACCACCCAACACCCACGCCAAACCAACAAACGGCATATACAGCAGCACTACTGTTCGTTGATTCGCTCAATAAAGCGACCTATAAACCTTATTATAATTATAAAGAATTAGATGATTTTTGTCGCAAAGAGGGGTTTTATTCCTTATATCCAGTAAAAGATGATTTATTTTTAAGTCATGTTGCTGTTCATATTGAGGAGTTAACGCGCGCTGCGGTTCGTATTATCCCCAAAACAACAGACCTTCCCTATCGCATGCCACTATCGGCGATCGATCTTCACATGGGAATCGAATCACGTGATACAACCCCAATTGTTCATACGTTCCCCAAACGTGCATTGACAGGACCCCAAAAGCCCAAAACATTGTATGGTAAGTACAATATGCTTACTATCAGCACACAAGGGAAGCATTTTATCGAAAAAGAATTTAATAATTTTCACCTTCCATACTCGTCACGATGGCGGCATATTCAAACTGATCTTAGTACGTTATATACCGATGGATCAATCAAAGATGCCGTAGTTCTTTTTACAGGGGAAATACGCGATATCCGAGGGAATAGCCAAATTAAAAAAGATATTGTGGTCCCTGTCGTCATTCGTGACGGACAATTGATGAACCCATCAATATTCAAATCTCACGAAGGAACATTTGTTTGGTGCGAAGAAGCATTAATTGATCTCTTTCGTGGAGAGGTATTCCCACAACCGATCCCCGATCGATCATATTTGTACGCATTCCCCTATCGCCTTGACACAATCTACCCATAACTGATATACGTATTTCGATGGATGTTCTAGAAACAATTATTAAGGCCGCACAGTCACTTCGTACATTAGTTATTGTTTATGCAAGTGAAAGAGGTGAAGTGACACAACGTGAAGTAGAACCATATTCATTCCGACGTACAAAGCGCGGTGTGCGATTGTTTGCCTATGATGTACAAAAAAATGCAATCCGTGGTTTTTATCTAGACAACATCCAGTCGGCACAAATCACGGATCGTATTTATTCTCCCCGTTGGATTGTCGAAATTGGCAGCGAAACATAATATTTTTGATGACTATGTCCCTCAACCGGGAGAAGAGTCATTACAATCTATAACAATTGTACCCGGCGTAAAGCTCGTTAAGCGAGCAAAAAAGGACCGCCTGGAAGAAGAAGTAAAAACTCTTTTACAGAAAAACAAAAAACAACGAGAACCAAAGGGGTTCCCTCGAAAAGAGCCCAAATGTAGCATATGCCGTCACCCCATGCACTTAGAAATGCTCCAAAAACGCATGGAGGGGATGCCCTATGAGGAATTGGCAAAACTGTATTTTCCAGGGCGGAATCCTAAAACAATGGTAAATATTATTGGGAATCATTTTCGGAGGCATGTATCACCAAGTGAGGCCGTAAATTTGCTTCCCGTTGTTGTACAAAATGATCTCAACAGCGGCGGAAGGATTTTCACGCTCAATGCTGATAAAAACAGCATCGATGCACAATACAATATTGAACAAGTAATCATCAATCTTGCAGAAAAACTGAATTTGCTTGAAGATGCGTTTTTGGCCGTTCACTTGCAAACCCGTTGTGATACCTGTGGGCGGAGTGAAAACCAAGACAAGTATCTTCAACAAATGTTGTCCATTATCGATAGGTTCCTCAAGGCGCATGACGAGTGGATGAAAATTCGTAATCCCAAAGAAGTTATGCGCCAAATGTTCA
>Ga0308414_1000348_pt1 | contig 29592 bp, 19 predicted proteins | sample HotsprSampleOS50_FD_205667 | JGI IMG/M metagenome (GOLD analysis project Ga0308414, IMG submission 205667) | Hot spring phototrophic mat microbial communities from Octopus Spring, Yellowstone National Park, Wyoming, United States - 20090730_OS50 ...
TGATCGCAATTGGCCGCCCGCTTTGAAGGAAAGTGGAGCGTGGCCTCTGGCGAGCCTGCGCCAGAGCTTCTTGAACGGCGCGCTTACCCGGCTCATCGACCCAGATGCGACACTGCGCAGTAAGATTCTCGACTTTGTGAACAGGGGGGAATTCGGCCTGGCTTCCGGCCGGCAGGCAGATGGGAGCTATGAGCGCATGTGGTTCTGTGAACCCGTCGCGCCGGAAGAGGTCGCTTTTGAGGCCGGAGTATTCCTGCTGACGAAGGCCAAGGCCCAGGCGCTGAGAGCCGCGGTAACGGAGCCCGCTGTCGGCCCGGATCTTGTCCCGGCCGTCGTGGAGCCATCGCCGCTCCCCCAGCCGAGCCCGAGTCCCGAACCCAGTCCCGCGCCTGAAGCTCAGACGAGGACGATCCGGCTGACGGGAACCGTACCGCCGGAGGTGTGGAATCGCCTGGGAACCAAGATCCTTCCCAAGCTCAGATCGGGCTCGGATCTCAGGGTCGGCATTGATTTCGCAGTGACAGTTGACCGTGATGCTGCAAAGACCTTGATCTCAGACTTGCGCCAGATCCTGGAAGACCTTGGCCTGAAGGACAGAGTTTCGATAGGGGATCTGTCGCGACAATGAGCACCCGGTTTTCACATGCAGGATCTTCATGTAATCCTCATGTATAGGAAGGCCGATTTTTCTTCTTGCCAAGGAGAATTTGGAAGGCGGGAACAACCGCGCGCGTGCGCGCGAAGCACGTGTGATTCCACAGTCGCAGCGGCCGGCGTTGGAGTCGGTCAGGAGTCCAAAAGTCCAGGAAGGTGCCTTTGGTGGCGTTTTGGCGTCCAAATTCATTGCGACTAAGTCTTTTGTTTTCAGTACGCGACGCTCGTAAGTTATTGATATTTCTTGCTTGGGGTGCAAGAGGTCCCGGGTTCAAATCCCGGCGGCCCGACCAGACGTCAGCTGTGTCCAGTCCGGAGACATGGGTAACAGAATGTTCCCAAGACACAGGTGACACTTTGGGCCCGAAGGGATTGTCGAGGGGCTGCAAGGTTCTTTCCTCCAGGTCTACATCGCCCGGATCACACTCCATGAAGCTGGCGAGCCAGATGCCGTCGTCGACTTCCCTGATGCCGACGGCCTGGCCGGCCAGAGCAACGCTGAGATTGATTTTCTTGCGGTAGAGGCAGAGACGGCCGCAGCCAGTGACGTTGACGGTGCGGTCGTGGAACGGATAGCAGGGCTCGGGGATGCCCTGATACGGTCTGGGCGAGGGGGTATAGACCTCGGCGGGAGACTTCATGCCGAGGGCCTCGTGGGGGCGCTCGTGGTTGAACTCCTCGCGGAAGGCATCGAACCTGGCTTGCTGTTGAAGGAAGTTGGAGGCGGGCGGCCGCGTGGTTTGCTGCTTGAGGGTGAGATGCATGCGCTCATGGCGGCCGTTCTGCTGGGGATGGCCGGGCTGGACGCGCTCGATGCGGATGCCCGGCCGGAGCCGCCGGACAGAGAGTCTGGAGAGGTTGAACAAGCTATTGGGGGAGGCAAACGGCACGCCGTTGTCGGAGCGGATGGCTTGGGGCAGGCCGCTCGAGGAACAGGCGCTCGAAGGCGGTGAAAGCGGGCTTTTCGGCGGTGGACTCCATGGCCTCGCACAGCATCAGATAGCGGGAGGCGTGATCGGCGACCGCCAACGGGCAGCAGTAGCGTTTGTCGCCGAGCTGAAACTCGCCCTTGCAGCCGGTGGTCCAGAGATCGTTCGGAGCCAGACCCTCCGAGAGCGGTGTGCCTTGGGCGCGAGTGCGCGGCCGTCCGGGATGGCAGACCAGTCCATGCCGGTCCAGCACGGCGTGGATCGTGCTCACCGCCCGGACCTTGACCGCGTGCGGCAATCGCCGCAGCAGCTGCTCGCGAATCTTGCGCGCGCCCCAGTGCGGCTTGTCGCGCCGCGCGGCGACGATGGCGGCTTCGATCTGCGCCGGCAGTTGGTTGGCGTAGCGGAACGGCCGGCGGCTCCGGTCGCTCAGGCCCTCCAGCCCGCATTCCTCATACCGCTCAAAGATCTTGTAGCCGGTCTTTCGCGAAATGCCGGACTCCCGGCACAGTGAAGCCATGCTCTCCCCGTCCTTGAGCCGAATCACAAAGCGCATGCGCTCGTCCATGACTGATCGCTCCTTCCACGGCATCCTCATTTCCCGCCCCAATCCGGCGGAAAGTGTTACCCATGTCTCCGGAACGTTCTGTCACCCATGTCTCGGAACGGTCAATTGTGTCGAGTCCGGACACATTGTCATCCTGTTTCTCCTCACAGATGGGTGACAGCCAGTGTTTGGTTCTCGATCCAGGCAGCGCGGGCTGTGACCCGTCCGACGCCCGTTGAGCCTGCCGCCCGCCGCGGCCACACAGCATCCGCCCCGGCGGCACACGGGTTGACTTGCCGCGCCTCGAAGACGGGGGCCATATTTCCGGCACCGGTGCGCTCTTGGTGTTCCGGACGCGAACGCCCAGACATTCGCGCTCCGTGCGGGGCGCCTGACGGCGCGCGGTGGCAGCGCAGCAAAGCGTTCGCGGAATCTCCGGCGCATGGCGGCGATGCGCCTCTGCGGCGTCCTGCCCCCGGCTGCTCTGAATGAGCCCTGCCATGTGCTGAATGCTGTTGCTCGCGGGCAGGTGTCAGCGCGCTGCGCAAAAGAGCCGGGTTGGCTTCTGCTGGAGCCGCGCCCGGGGGCATTCGCTGGCGCCATGCGGATGCGCGGCGGCGCGTTGCCCGGGCGGCCCGGGCCGGAGCCGTTGTCAGGCGGCCAGGACGTGCCGGAGAATCAGTTCGCGACCGCCCCCTTGACTCAGAGAGACCGTCCCAATAGGATAGCTGCAAACCTGACTTGAAAGGGGTGTCAAGAATGTTACGTTTCACTTGCATTTGGGTCGTCTTCGGCGTCGTTCTTTCTTTCGGGCAGGAATTCCGGGCTTCGATTCTCGGCCAGATTTCCGACCCGACCGGGCTGCCTGTAGCCGGCGTGAAAGTCCGGGCGACGCGCATAGAAACCGGCGTCTCGCGCGAGACAGAAACCACGGCGGAGGGCTTCTACACTCTGCCCGGTCTCGATCCGGGGCGCTACAACGTGGTGTACACGAAAGAGGGCTTCCAGACCGTGCGGCGCAACGAGATCGTGCTGCAGGTAGCAGAGAAGCTGAATATGGACATCCGGCTGGAGGTCGGCTCGCTGGCGCAGGAAATCACGGTGGTAGGCGAGCAGGAACTCGTGCAGACCGCCACGGCGAGCCGCGGCGTGGTGTTCGATCCGATCAAGATGCAGGAGATCCCGCTCAACGGGCGGCAGGTGTACATGCTGATGAGGCTGTCGCCCGGCGTGATGTTCGTGCAAAGGACGTTTGGCGCCACAGGCTTTTCCGGCACGCGCGCCTGGGACGTCAACGGCAGCTTTGTGATGAACGGCGGCCGCAGCGGCTCCAATCAATTCCTTTTGAACGGCGCGCCGATCTCCTCTGACGGCACATTCAACCTGGCGCCCAACGTGGAGGCTATCCAGGAAATGAAGGTGATGGTCAATACCTATGATTCGCAGTACGGCCGCTCGGGCGGGGGCCATGTGAACACGACCTTGCGTTCTGGAACGAACCAGATTCACGGAACGCTGTTCAATTTCTGGCGCAACAGGATCCTCGACGCCAATACGCGGCAGAACAACGCGCTCGGCGTGGGGCGCGGCTTCCGCAACCAGCACCAGTTTGGCGGCACCGTGGGCTTTGCCTTGAGGAAGAACACGGATTTCGTGTTCTTTTCCTTTGAGGGCTGGCGCGAGCGCGTTCCTTTCCCCTCCAACGTCAGCGTCCCGCCGATGGAGATCCGCCAGGGCAATTTCTCCGGCTTCACGCCGCAAGGCCAGACCGGTCCGATCACGATTCACGACCCGATGACCTCGCGTCCCTGCGGCGGCGAAGTCACCTGTGTCTCGGGCGGCGTCTACCGGCGAGATCCCTTCCCGGGCAACGCCATTCCCGCCTCGCGCATCAGCCCCATTGGCCGCGCGATCCTTGGCTACTACCCCTCGCCGAACTTCCAGCCCCAGTCTCTGGTGAACAACTTTACGCGTCCTGACAACCTGGGCAAGTACCGCTACGAGCAGCCGATCGCCCGCTACGACAAGGTGATCAACGACAACAACCGGCTGTACGTGATGTTCACCTTCCAGGATGGCAGCGAGTTCCGCAACCAGAACGGTTTCGATCCTCCGGCGCAAACCGGAAACATGCCGGGCACTGTGCGGCGGAACCAGAATTACCTGGTCAGCTATGACCGCATCCTCTCGCCCTCGCGGGTGCTCCATCTGCAGGGCAACTACGACCGTTTCGTGCAGAATTTCCCTGATGTTTCCGACCCGAGCTTCACCATCGACAAGCTGGGCATCCGCCAGATGCCCGTGGTCGACACTTTCCCCACCAGGCTGGCGCCGCGTGTCAATGTCAGCGGATATGCCGCCTTGTTCGGCAACAATTTCATCAACGAGAGTTCGCGGCAACAATTGAATTTCCAGGCCAACATGACCGAAACGCGCGGCAAGCACTCGCTGAAATACGGCATTGAGCTGGCCCAGATGATCTTCCACAACCGCGCATCTGGGCGCGCCGGCGGCGAATTCACGTTCAACGGCCAGTGGTCACGGCAGTTTTTCGGCGTCAGCCAGGGCGTCCGCGACGGCAGCTCGGTGGCCGACCTGTTGCTGGGCAACATCTGGAGCGGGTTCATCGCCTTCAACGACACCTTCCTGCGCCGCGAGTCCTACACGGCGGGGTTCATCCAGGACGACTGGCGCGTCACCCGGCGGCTGACGCTCAACCTTGGCCTCCGCTACGACGTGCAGTGGCCGCAGTACGAGATCCACAACCGGGTTAACCGCGGCTTCGACTACACCGCCGTGCAACGCAACAGCCCGCAGATCCTCGACCGCTGGCGGCAAATCTCCGCTGCGCAGGGAGCGAATTACCCGGCGCCGCCCTCCGCGATTGTCGGCGGGTTGAAGTTCGCCGGCGTCAACGGGGAACCGCGCCGCACCTACAACTGGGATCTCACCAACATCCAGCCGCGGTTCGGCTTCGCCTACAACTTCCTCGACAAGACTGTACTTCGCGGCGGCTTCGGCATCTTCCACCGCACGGACACGCGCCGCAATCTCACTACCGGCTTCAGCATCAACACCGACTACATCAACACTTTCGACGCCGGGCTCACCCCGTCGAGCCGGCTGACAGGCCCGTACTCGCTCGAGAGTCCGTTCCCGGACGGCGTCGTGCGGCCTTTCGGAAACCGGCTGGGCATCGAAACGAATTTCGGCGGCGGCGTCAGCTTCGACAACCCGAACCGCCCGATCCCGCGCACGCGCCAGTGGTCGCTCACGGTCGAGCGCGAACTGCCGTGGGCCATGGTGCTGGAGGTCAGCTACGTCGGCTCCCGCACCACGCAAGAGGGGCGCGGCATCCAGATCGGCGATATGTCGAAGGAGCACTGGGACCGCGCCCAGGATCCGGCCAACGTCTCCTTCTACCAGCAGGCGGTGCCCAACCCGTTCTTCGGGCAGGCGCGGCCGGGCACGACGCTGAACACCCAGGCCAACATCAGCCGCCGCGACTTGCTGCGCCGGTTCCCCGGCTTCACCAGTGTCTTCGACAACATCAACCCTTCGGGCCGTGTTTGGTATCACGCTCTCCAGACGCGGTTCGAGAAGCGCATGCTCGGCGACCGCTCGCGCTTCGGCGCCACCACCTGGGTCACGGCCTACACCTGGTCGAAGATGATGGAGAACTTCCTGCGCAACGACTATGCCTTCGCCTGGCAGGAGATGCGGAACCAGGTGACGGCGGAGGACCGCACCCACAACTTCACCACCGCCGCCATCTGGGATCTGCCCTTCGGCAAGAACCGGCGCTTTGGAGCCAACGCTCCCAAGGCGGTCGACTTTCTGGCAGGTGGCTGGACCATGAACATGAACGTGATCTACCAGAGCGGCGTGCCGCTGGCCGCCTGGCGCGATTGGGAGTTCCGCTGCGGCGACCCGCGCGCGGGCATCGAGATCAACGAAACCCGGTGGTTCTTCAACGACCGCAGCCGCTTCAGCGAGTGCTGGCGCCAGCTCCGGCCGTTTGAATACCGCGATCTGCCGGCCCGCTTCTCGCAGATCCGCTCCCACACGGCACCGCAATTTGACTTCATGGTGTCGAAGAAGTTCAACCTGCCTCGCGAAGGCTGGAGCCTCGAGTTCCGGGGCGAAGCGTTCAACGCGTTCAACACGCCGCTGCGGGGCGATCCGCCGGCGACGAATCCGGCAGGCGCCGACTTCGGCGTGTTGCCGGTGGCGCAGCTCAATTTCCCGCGAAACATCCAGCTCGGCGCCCGAATCCGCTTCTGAGTGGCAGCGCCCCATCCGATCCCGGGCGGCACAGCCGCCCGGGGCCTCGTTTCGAGGCGTGTGACGTTCTTTCCGGGAGGGCTACCCGCGCGCACAAGCGCTCCCCTGGCGCGGGCGGGGCAGGCAGCGCGCCGCTCAGTCCTGCGGCGCGTCGAGAACCGCCGCCACCGCGTGCAGCGTGGCGGCGATGCGCACGCTCGCCACCACGGCTTCCGGGCTGACGCCTTTCTCTCTCACCACCGCTTCGTGCGATTTGATGCAGGCCTCGCAACCGTTGATCGAGGAGGCCGCCAGACAGGCGAGTTCGAAATCCACGGGGTCGCCGCCGTGGGTGCGGATTGCCTGCATGCGCAGGCGGGCGGGGACGTTGGCGTATTCGTCCTTCGCCAGCATGTGGCGGAAGCGGTAGTAGATATTGTTCATCTCCATGATGGCGAACGCGGCTTTCGCCGATTCCAGTTGCTGGGGCGCGAGTTTCGCAGCGGCTTCTGCCAATACTGCGCGGCTGAGGGTTTCATTGCGGCACGCGAGCGCGCATGCCACGGCAGTGGTCCAGGTCTGCTGCTCGGTCAGCTCCTGTTGTGCCATCACATTCTGGAGGTTCAATTTCAGGTCCCGCGCATAGGCAGGCAAAGACTCCGCAATTTCTGTCAAATTCATTATTTGCTCCGGGATCACACTGGACGAACTGCGGCGGGCCGCCTTGGCGGGCAGCCCGCCGCCGGGGCGGGCGGGACTCAGACGTGGATCGTTTCCTGGCCCTTCTGCCAGTTGCAGGGGCACAGCTCGTCAGTCTGCAGCGCATCCAGAACGCGCAGCACTTCGTCCACATTGCGCCCGACATTGAGATCGGTCACCATCACAAAGCGGATGATGTTGTCGGGGTCGACGATGTAGGTGGCGCGCTGGGCGACGCCCGCCGCGGGGTCGAGAATCCCCAGGGCGGAGGTCAGTTCGCGCTTGATGTCGGCCAGCATCGGGAACGGCAGGTCCTTCAGGTCCGCATGGTGCTGCCGCCAGGCAAGATGCACGAACTCGCTGTCCGTGCTGCATCCCAGCACCTGCGCGTCGCGGTCCTGGAACTGCTTGTTCAACTTCGCAAAACCGACGATCTCGGTGGGGCAGACGAAGGTGAAATCCTTGGGCCAGAAGAAAACCACCTTCCATTTGCCTTTGTAGGTATCCAGAGAAACGTCGGCAAACGCCTTCTTCAAATCGGTGTCCACCGTCGCTTTCAGGTTAAAATCCGGGAATTTCTGTCCAACTCCAAGCATGTCTTGTTTCGACTCCTTTTCGTCTTAATGTTGCAATGAGTTCGGGGTTTTCTTCCTGGCGCAACCGGGACAGAGAGCGAGGATTTCCACCTGGCGGCGGAGAATCCGGTATCCTGCCGGCGGCTTGCGCCGAAACTGAACGGGCTCGATGGCGCCGGGCTCCAGATCCAGAATCGCCTTGCACCGGACGCACACCAGATGATGGTGTTCCTCCGGGTTCGATTCCAGCAGGAGAGTGCCATGGTGCGGGGTGACTTCCCGCAACAGGCCCGTTTCGAGAAACGTGTGGATGTTTTTGTATACCGTGGCGAGGGAAATGGCGGGAATCCGCCGCTTCACCCGCTCGTAAATCTGTTCGGGCGACGGGTGGCCTGAGGATTCGAGCACGGCGCGGTAGATGGCCTCGCGCTGATGCGTCAGCGCCAGGCCGGCGCTCCTGCACCGCTGCCGGAACTCCTCGATTCGTTTTTCCACGCCACCTGTCATCTGATATCTATTATTGAATAAGAATGGCTATCTTCAGGTCAACCCAAGCCTGCGTTGCGCCGGCCGCCTCACTGTCAGACGGCGCCAGCCGGTCCGCAGATGCGGGTCTTTCGCAATGGGACTGAGAGGAGAAACCGATATCGGTCCCTGGAGGGGCTTGCGGGCGAGGAAGACGGACCGGCAGCCGGGAGCAAAATCCGGGTAGCCCCGGAAGAAGGGTGCGGCGTCCCAACACCGCACAGAGGCGAAGCCCGCCGCCCTCAGCGACTGGCGAATCTCGCTCCGGGTCCAGCAGATTTCTTCCACCCGCTCCCGGAACCGGCGCCACAGCCTTCCGTCACGCACAAAGAGGTCGACGTCGCTCCAGGCGCGATGAGCCCGCGGGTCGTGCCCGTTGTGCATGGCCGCGACAAGATCCGGCCGCTCGACCCAGAACTCCCCGGCCCAATACTTCTCGAAGCCTTTGTCGTGGTTGACGTCGAAGAAGAACAGGCCCCCCGGCTTCAGCGCCCGGCTCACTGACCGCGCAACGCGGTGAAGATCCTCGCGTTCCGGCAAATGGTTCAGCGAGTCGCCTTCGCAGAGGATGAGATCCACAGCGCGGGGAAGCGTGAAGTCCCGCATGTCGGCGCGGATCACCTTCACTTCCACACCGGCGCGCCGCGCCTTTTCTCTCGCCAGCCGGCACATGACGGCAGACGCATCCACGGCGAACACGTCCACGCCGCGCCGGGCCAGCGCAACCGCTGTAGTTCCGGTTCCACAAGCCAGGTCGCAGGCCGAGTGCACGCGTTTCAGCAACGGCCCGAGAATGCGCCGCCGCGCCAGATCGAGCGGCTGCCGCAAAGGCAAGAAAATCACGTCAAAGTGCTCGGCCAGGTGCCTGTAACCGGGCGCTTTCGGCCGGGCGATCATGTCCGGATTATAGACCCGCGGATGGACGCGCAGTTCACCTCGACAGCGGGTTTTGATCCCCATGCAGATGGCAGCCCGGCAGCGGGCCAGAGGTACCTTCGCGGCTTCCGTACTACGGCGATTTATTTGTAACCCGGGCGGACAGAACCCGGTGAGAAAGCGCGAAACGCACTGAGCCTCTATTGTGCGGCGTGCGGCATTCCGATCGAGCCAATGGACAGTCTCCACTGGAAAGGCAGGAAAGACGTGAGGCAACGGTTGACGCGATTGGCGGCAAGGATGGCCCTGTCATTGGCTCTTTGCACGCTGTCCTGGGCCCAGGACGGCAACAGTTCGCCCGGAGAGCGGCAGGCTTCCCGAAAGGCGGAACTCGCCGCCCAGGCGCGGGAGTGGAACGCTCTGCTCCTGCAGTTCGGGGACCGGATGCGCGGCACGGAGAAGGAGTCCCGCCGCGCGGTTCAGCTTCAGGCGGATGAATTTCTGCGCGAACGCGCGCGGGTGTTGCGGGAGCTGGTTCGCACGGATCCGGCCGAGGCGCTGAAAGTGATGCTCGATGAGAAAGCCCTGGCAGTGCTGCGGGAAAGCTTTCCAGAAGAATCGGGCATGCTGGAGCAGCACGGGGAATGGGAAGGCCCGGTGGATACGGTAGTCATGGATGGCGAGGACCTGGAACAACACGAGGTGGTTCATCATCTGCAATACGGGGGGGAAACGCTGGAAATCCGGTTGGCAGGCCCGCAGCCGGAAGGCATCGGGTGCGGCGCCTGGGTGCGATTCCGCGGCGTGCGCATCGGCGACGTCATTGCAGCCGAGGAGGCGGAGATCGCCGCCGCAGACAGCGCCGTCTCAAAGTCCCGGGAGCGGGCTGCCGCGGCCGCCTGCGGACCGCGCGGGCCACAGAACATCGCCGTGCTTCTCGTCACCTTTCCAGGTGTCAGCCCGCCCTCCGGCGTGACACCGGCGCAAGTGCACTCGGTGCTGTTCGGCACGGCCGGCAGAAGCCTGCACGGCTATTGGAATGAAGCCAGCTACGGCCAGACGTCTGCCACGGGGACCGTGCTGGGCTGGTACACCCTGGACAAGCTCTATTCCTGCAACGAGTATTACGCAATGCGCAGCGCCGCCATCGCCGCCGCAGACGCCGACATTGACTTCCGCAATTACAACCGCTTGTTCATCATCTTTCCGAATCCTGGCGGCTGTTCCTGGGCCGGGCTCTCCAACGTGGGCTGCAGTTCGTTCGGTTCCGCGGAGGGCACGATCTCCGCATCCAGCTCCTGGATGCTGGCCCATTACTTCGCCAACACGGACAACGGCGTCAAACTGTCGGCGCACGAGGGCGGCCATGCTCTCGGCCTCATGCATGCGCGGTCGCGCCAGTTTGCGGGCGAACCGCTCGGCACCCCGGGCGCGGCGGGGACGATCAGCGAGTACGGCGACGGCCACTCGGCCATGGGCTTCTGGAATCTCGGCCACTACAACGTGGAGCAGAAGATCCGGCTGGGCTGGCTGACTTCGGCCAACGTGCAGCAGGTGCAATCCGCGGGCGTATACACGCTGAGGCCGATCGAAATGCCCTTTGCCGGCGCGCAGGCGCTGCAAGTCCAGCGGGGATCCGGCAGCAGCAACTGGCTCTGGCTCGAGTATCGCCAGCCGTTGGGCAATTTCGACACGACGCTCGCGCAGCAGATCTTTTCCGGCGCGCTGGTCCACTACAAAGATGCAACGACCGGCAGTTACACGGACTTGCTCGATTTCACTCCCGCGACAAGCAGCTTCTCAGACGCGGCTTTGGCCGCCGGATCCGCCTGGCAGGATCCCTATACGAACCTCACACTGGCTGTGGCCGGCGCGTCATCCTCGGGTCTCACCGTCAGTGTCGGTTACGGGATCGCGGCTTGTACAGAAGCAGCTCCTACGCTGACGCTGTCCCCGCAGAACCCAAGCGCACAACCTGGAGGCAATGCCAGCTACACCACGACGCTGCGGAACAATGATTCCTCGTCCTGCGGGTCACGGACGTTCAGCTTCGCCTCGACGCTGCCTCAGGGATGGACGACGACCTTCTCCAACCCGGGCGTCACGCTCGCCCCGGGGCAGTCCGTCAGCATCACGATGACCAAGACTGTTCCTCCCTCGGCTGCCCCCGGCACTTACGGCGTCAACATCACGGCGCAATCGTCGTCCGGCTCGGTCTCCGCCACAGCCAATATCACTGTTCTTTCCGCCTGCACTCAAGCTGCCCCGGCACTGTCTCTTTCTCCTTCGAACCCGAGCGCCCAGCCCGGCGCCACGGTCTCCTGGGCCTTGTCCATCCGCAACAACGATTCTTCGAGTTGCACCTCCCGCTCCTTCAGCCTCTCGTCGTCGCAGCCGGCAGGCTGGGGCACGACGTTCTCCAGCCAGAGCCTGACGCTGGCTCCGGGCCAGTCGGCGACGGCGACGATGACGAAAAGCGTTCCTGCGTCGACCCCATCCGGCACTTATCCGGTCAACGCGACGGCGCAGTCCGGCCAGAGCGCCGCAACAGCGGCAGCCAGCGTCACCGTGGAGGCGTCTGGCTCCACGCCCACGGCGCTGACCATCGCGTTCCAGCAAACCGTGCTCATCTCGTCGAACCGGTCGAGCCTCGTCACGACCGTGCGCGTGTTGAGCGGAACCGCGCCCGTTGCCGACGCCGCAGTGACGTTCGCTTTGCGCAAGCCGGATGGCAGCACGGAGACATCGCGCGCCATCCAGACCGACTCAGCCGGACTGGCCTCCTGGACCTACTGGTTCCAGAAAAAAGACCCGACTGGCTTCTACACGCTGACGGCAACCGCGACTCACAGCGGGCGCACAGCGAGCGCTTCTACAAGCCTGACTCGCCGTTGAGGCGCCGGCCCGGAATCCGGGCGCCGGAAAGAGCGAGGACCCGGCGCGGCCTTTCCGTTCAGGCCGCCGCGCCGGGACGCTTTTGAACAACCAGACCTCAAGACGGAGGACCGGGCGTACCAGCGCCTCTATTCTTTCGCGCCAGTGTCATCGCCCTCGTCCAGCAGCCGCATGCCTTCAAAAGTTTGCGGCCCCAGCAGCCCCGCGTGGGCGTACACGCGCAGTTTCTGGCGGGAGTCCTCAATATCGAGGTTGCGCATGGTGAGCTGGCCGATGCGGTCGGACGGCGAGAACGCCGATTCACCCTTTTCCATCGTGAGCCGTTCGGGCTTGTAGGTGAGGTTCGGGCTGTCGGTGTTCAGCACCGTGTAGTCATTGCCGCGGCGCAGCTCGAGCCACACGTCGCCGGTCACGGCCTTGGCCACCCAGCGCTGGAGCGTCTCGCGGATCATCAGCGACTGCGGATCGAACCAGCGGCCTTCGTAGAGCAGCCGGCCCAGGCGGCGCCCCATGTCGCGGTACTGCTCCAGGGTGCCTTCGTTGTGGATGCCGGTGACCAGGCGCTCGTAGGCGATCCACAGCAGCGCCATGCCCGGGGCTTCGTAAATGCCGCGGCTTTTGGCTTCGATGATGCGGTTCTCGATCTGGTCCGACATGCCGAGCCCGTGGCGCCCGCCGATGCGGTTGGCCTCGAGCACGAGCTCCACCTCGTCGTCGAACCGCTTGCCGTTCAGCGCCACCGGCAGCCCTTCTTCGAACGTGACGCGCACCTCTTCGGGGCGCACTTCGACATCCTCGCGCCAGAAGGCCACGCCCATGATGGGTTCGACGATCTTCATGCCCTTGTCGAGGTGCTCGAGGTCCTTGGCCTCGTGCGTGGCGCCCCAGAGGTTGGAGTCAGTCGAGTAGGCCTTTTCCTTGCTCATGCGGTAGCCGAGACCGGCGCGCTCCAGCAATTCGCTCATCTCCTTGCGGCCGCCGAGCTCGTCGAGAAACGCCTGGTCGAGCCACGGCTTGTAAATGCGCAGTTCGGGGTTGACGAGCAGCCCGTAACGGTAGAAGCGCTCGATGTCGTTGCCCTTGTATGTGGAGCCGTCGCCCCAGATGTGGACGCCGTCCTCCTTCATCGCGCCCACCAGCATGGTGCCGGTGACGGCGCGGCCAAGCGGCGTGGTGTTGAAGTAATACAGGCCTGCGGTGGAGATGTGGAAGGCGCCGCATTGGAGCGCGGCGAACCCTTCGTGCACAAGCTGCTTGCGGCAGTCGATGAGGCGGGCTTTTTCGGCGCCGCATTCGAGCGCGCGTTTCGGGATGGCCTCGTAGTCGCTTTCGTCAGGCTGGCCGAGATTGGCCGTGTAGCAGTACGGGATAGCCCCTTTCTCCCGCATCCAGAAAACCGCGGCGCTGGTATCCAGGCCGCCGCTGAATGCGATGCCCACACGCTCGCCGGCGGGGAGGCTTTGCAGAATATGACCCATGATGGAAACCCTGCCTGAACCGGGGATGATTCGCTCGCGCGAACCTTTCATTGTAGGACGTCCGCGGCGGCGCGCGCCCTTGATAGGATGGCAGGGACTATGCGAGTGGCCATCGTGGGACTCGGGTTCATGGGGCTGACCCATCTGAAGGCGTACCGTCGCATCGAGGGCGTGGAGATTACGGCCGTCAGCTCGAACGATCCGCGCGTGCTGGCGGGGGACCTGTCGCACATCCAGGGCAATCTGGACACCGGTTCGGAGCCGGTGGACATCTCGTCGTTGCCGCGCTACGGCGACGCCATGGAGTGCATCCGCTCCTGCGAAGCCGATGCGGTCGACCTTTGCCTGCCCACGGCGATGCACGCGCCGGCGGCCCTCGAGGCGTTGCGGCGCGGGCTGCACGTGCTGGTGGAGAAGCCGATGGCGCTGGACGCGGCGGAGTGCGAAGCGATGATCGAGGAGGCGCGCCAATCAAAGCGGCTGCTGATGACGGCGCAGGTGCTGCGCTTCTTTCCCGCGTATCTGCCGCTGATCGGGGCCGTGCGTGGCGGTTCTTTGGGCGCCGTTCGCCATGCTCTGTTCCGCCGCCGCTGCGCCGCGCCCAGGTGGGGCGCGTGGCTGACGGACAAGAAGGCGAGCGGAGGCGGCGTGTTCGACCTGCTGATTCACGACGTGGACATGGCGCTGGTCTGCTTCGGCATGCCTGCCGCGGTGTCGGCTACGGGGCACGAGGATCTGGCTGCGGGCATCGACATGGTGACCGGACAGCTCCACTACGATTCGGGACTGACCGTGACGGTTACCGGCGGGTGGCACCTGCCGTCGGCGTATCCGTTTTCGATGGAGTACACGGTGGTGAGCGACGAGGCAGCCATTGAGTACAGCTCCGCCGGCCGGCCGCCGCACTGGTATGGCCGCGAAAAAGACTTCGACATTCCGCTGGAAACCAAAGACGGCTATCAGGCGGAAATAGAATACTTCGTCGAGTGCTGCCGCACGGGCGCCGCGCCGGAGCGCTGCTCGCCGGAATCGTCGGCCGCCGCCGTGCGCGTGGCCAGGCTGCTGGATGAGGCAAGATCGAAGAAGGGAGAACCCGTGCCATGCCGTTGATACGCGACCGTGAAATCGGGATCTTTTTCTGGGCCGAGCCGGATGCCGTCGCCACCGTGCGAGCCGTCAAGAGCTGCGGCGTCGTCTCCGGGCAGCTCGGCGTCGACGGCAGCGTCGTGCTGAACGAGGAAACCGCCGCGCGCTGGAAGGAGGCGCTGCGGCAGGAGGACTTCCACCTGTTCACGGTGTTCGCCGCCTACGAGGGCGAGAGCTACGCCGACATCCCCACCGTGCAACGCACGGTGGGCTTCGTCCCGCGCGAGACGCGCGCGGCGCGCGAGGTGCGCACGCGCGCCGTCATCGACTTCGCCGCCGCGCTCGGGGTGAAGAGCTTCGGCTGCCACGTCGGCTGCATCCCGGCAGACCGCCAGGACCCCGACTACCGCGATGTGCTCGAACTGGTGCGGCGCATTGCCGACTATGCCGCCTCCCACGGCATGAACTTCTGCCTGGAAACCGGCCAGGAACCCGCGGAGGAACTGCTCGCGTTCTTTGAAGACGCCGCCCGCGGCAACCTCAAGATCAACTTCGACCCGGCGAACATGGTTCTCTACGGGTCAGGCGAACCCATCGCCGCATTCCGCCTCTTGCGCAGCCACGTGGCGAGCTGCCACGGCAAGGACGGCGACTGGCCCGACCCGGCCAAGCCCGGCTCGCTCGGCACGGAGCGGCCGCTTGGCGAGGGCTCGGTGAATATCGCGAGATTCATGGAGACGCTGCGCGAGACAGGCTTCACCGGCCCTGTGTGTGTCGAAAGCGGCCTGCACGGCGAAGAGCAGCGCTGGCAGGCTCTGGCGCGGGCGGTGCGGCTGCTCGAACAGCTCCGCTGAGCTGTTCCGACAAGGACGCGGGCCGCGCGATTGCGGCTTTCCGCCCGCTTCTGCTAGCTTGCAGTTTGGAAACGGGAATCCGGCGAAATGCAACACGAACACAGGAAGACTGTGCGCACGCGGCGCGTGGATCAGGTGGATTCGTTCGACGAACTGCTGCGCTGTTGCCTGCCCGCATTCGGCGGAGCCTATCTGCGGCGCATCTACACGATCCTCGACAGCGCCATCGGCACGGGCTGCCCGATGACGGTGGCGGTGGCGGGACCGGTGACAGTGAGCGGGCAACACCAGGCTTGGCTCATTCCGCTGCTCGAAACAGGATGGGTGGCTTATGTTTCCACGACCGACGCCGTCTGCTACCACGACGGGCACCGGTCGCTGGCCGGGCGGCGCGACTGCGTCTTCGAGGTGCCGATCTTCGGCGACGACGGCGCGCTGCGCGAGCAGCGCATCATCCGCGTCGCCGACATGGCTTTCGACGAGGACATCCTGTTCGACCAGGACCGCTTCCTGTCCGCTTTGTTGCGCCGCCCCGAGTTCCAGAGGAAGATGTCGGGCACCGAATTCCGCTACAAGCTCGGCCTGTGGTACGCGGCGATGGAGAAGGCGGGCGGCGTGGAATCCGGGCTGCTGGCGACGTGCGCGCGCATGGGCATCCCGGTGTTCGTGGGCGCGCCGGGCGATGGCAGCGTGTTTCTGAATTCGATGAAGCTGTGGGCGATGCGCGAGGCGGGGCTGATCGAGCAGCACGATCTCGAACTCGACCTGCACCTGGAAGTGTTCGAAAGCTGCGCCTTCCACCGCTGGGGGCTGTTCGAGAGCGAAGCCAAAGCGCTGGCCACGCTGATCCTCGGCGGCGGCGTGCCCAAGAACTTCAACCTGCAGCCTGAGCCGGCGCTCGGCCAGATCCTGGGGTTGCCCGATATCCGCGGATACCTGTTCGACGTGCAGATCGTCAGCTCGCCGGTGACGGACGGGTCTCTTTCGTCGTGCTTTCCCGCGGAAGCGGTGACGTGGGGCAAGGTGGACAAGGACCACTACCAGCAGACGACCGAGTCGATGCAGTGCGACTACTCGATCGTGCTGCCGCTGCTGGTGAAGGCGCTGCTCGACAACCGCGCCCGCTATGAGCGGCTGGCGGCGGAAATGGGCGAGGAAGCGCTGTTCGAAAAAGAACCCAAGGCTCGAGGCTATCTGCGCCCGCGCGAGGGCTACCGGTTGTTCGACCGGCGCGCGGAACTGGTGGAGAAGCTGAAGCAGGCTGTGAGGGAACAGCGCAAGTGGCTGGCGGAGTCTCTCGAGTATCCGCTGCCGCCGGCGCCGTAGTCCTCCTGAGGGCGCTTGCAGGCACGAGAGAAAATGGCCGGAAGGAACCGCGCGTTGCCTTTGCAGGCATCATCCCGAATCCAGGGCAGATCCCGGCTGCAGTGGACACTGGCCGGGGCGATCGCCGCTGCGGCTGTTCTGTTTGCGGGCGCTGCAGCGCCGGCCGGACCCGAGGCGCCGCCCCCGAAGCGCCCCACGTTCCGCGACGTTGCCGCCGATTGGCCGTTCCGCTATGTTTCCAACAACAGCCTCTACGGGCGGAAGTGGTTTCCGCAGCCGATGTGCGGCGGCATCGCCGCGCTCGACTACGACAACGACGGGCGGCTCGACATCTTTTTCACCAACGGTGCCAGGTTCCCCGAGCGCAAGCGCACGGATCCGACCTTCTACAACCTGCTGCTGAAACAGAAGGCGGACGGGACGTTCGAGGACGTGACGGAGCGGGCAGGGCTGCGGGGCGCGGACCTCGACTTCAACTTCGGCGTCGCCGCGGGCGACTATGACAACGACGGCTGGACGGATCTGTTCATCGCCACCGCCGGGCGCAACGTGCTGTACCGAAACATGGGCAACGGCACGTTCCGCGACGTGACCGCGGCGTCGGGCGCCGGGACGAAGCCCGCCAACACGCTCAGCGTCGCCGCCGCGTGGTTCGACTATGACCGCGACGGCTGGCTGGATCTGTTCGTCTCCAATTACACCATCTGGTCGCCGGAAACAGACCACCGCTGCGCGATGAGCGACATGGATCTCTATTGCGATCCCCGCCGCTATCCGAGCGTGCCCCACCAGCTTTTCCGCAACCTCGGCAACGGGAAATTCGCCGAAGTGACCGAAAAGGTCCGCCTGCACGAGGCGCCGGGCAAGGGCATGGGGGTTTCCATCGCCGACTTCAACGGCGACGGATGGCCGGATGTGTTCGTGGCCAACGACACGGACCCGAACTTTCTGTTTCTGAACCGGCAGGGGAAATTCCTCGAAGAAGCCGGGCTGCAACTGGGCGTCGCCTACAACGAGAACGCGCAGGCGGGCTCGTCGATGGGCTGCGATGCGAAGGATTTCGACAATGACGGGCTGGTGGACATCTTTTACAACAATCTCCGCTCGCAGATCTGGGGGCTGTTGCGCAACACGGGCGAGGCGTTCGAACTGGTTTCAACGCCCTCGCGGATCACGTATTTGAGCCGCCCGTATTCGGGCTGGAGCAACGGTTTCATCGACTACAACAACGACGGCTGGAAAGACATCTATTCCTCCAACGGCGACGTGGACGAGTTCAACGAACTTTCGCCGCAGAGCGACACGATGTTTGAAAACGTCGAGGGGCGGCATTTCATCGACATTTCCGCGGAACTGGGGCCGGATTTCACGCGGAAGGGCTTCCAGCGCGGCTCGGCGTTTGCGGACCTGAACAACGACGGCTGGATGGACATCATCGTTACGTCGCTCAACACTCGGCCGCGCATTCTGTTGAATAGCGGCGGCACGGGCAGCCACTGGCTTCTTCTGGCGCTCACCGGGCGCCGCAGCCCGCGCGACGCCATCGGGGCGAAGGTTCAGGTCACGACGGCATCCGGGCGCACCCTGCACAACCACGTGGCGGTGAGCGTGGGCTTCATGGGGTCGAGCGACAGGCGGGTGCACTTCGGCCTGGGGCGCGAAGACCGCATCCGCCGGATCGAAATCGTGTGGCCGAGCGGCGCGAAACAGACTTTGGAGAATGTGGCCGCCGATCAGGTTTTGAAGATCACCGAGCCGGCGCCCGCGGCGCCGAAACCCCCGACTGCCAAAGCCAGGCCTGCGAGGTGAGATAAGCTGATTGGCCGGCATGGCCTCATTGCTCGATGAACTGGCCGGGTGGAAGCGGCGCCACGGCGAAGACCCGGCGCCTCTGGCGGAACTGCTCGAACGGCTCACCGATGAACGATTCACGGATCCTGAGGAACTGATCCGCCTCCATGAAGACGCCCTGTTCCTCCGCGCCTACCCGCACAGCGAGGAAGTGGCTCGCGCCTGCGACGGGCTTCTCTGCGGCTTCGGCGCGCGGATGGCGGCACTGGGCGAGGCGAGTGAAGCCCTGGAAGAACCGGAGGTGTCCGGCATCGCGGGCACTGCCGTCACAGCGCTGTTCAGCTACCACGCCGCACAGGCGCTGGCGGCGCGCCACGGCAGCGCGATGGACATCGCCTGGGAGTACTGCCCGGCGCCGGACCGCTTCGGGCCGCTGCTGACCGCGGTGTTGCCGGAAGCGCGCGAGGAGTGGCCCGTGGAGGCGCATTTCCCCGCGCAAGAATGGGTGGACCGGGTGCGGCCGCCGGATCAGACTGCTCTCCAATGGATCCTCGGGAGGCTGAACCGGCTCGAGGACCCGCCGGCGCGCCGGGCCGAGCTCTACGATGCCGCGCAAGTCATGTTGCACTGGCGCCTGGGTGAATCCGCCGCGGCGCGCACCCACACACGGCGCGGCACGGCCACATACTTCCACACGGCGCCACTGTTGCGGCGGAAGGATGTGGAACTTTCGAAGGAATGGAGCGGCCTCCCGCTGCCGGCGCGGCCTTTGCGCGCTCCAGAAGCGCGGGAAGCGATGGCGCTGATTCAGGACACGTCGGCCGTGCGGTTCCGGGAGCTGTACGGGTTCAATTTCCCTGATATGCGGCGCGTATACAGCGCGGATGCAGGCCGGGGCCTGGAAATCCTGTTCTTCGGCGCGGCGCCGGAGGCCCGTCTGCCGCTCCGCGCTTATCATGCAGGGATGTTCTTCAAGAACGGCGTGCCGGCCGGATACGTGGAAGTGCTGTCCTTCATTGAACGGGCGGAGGTGGGATTCAATCTCTATTACACATTCCGCGAAGGCGAAACAGCCTGGATTTATGCGCAGATTCTGAAGCTGTGCCGCCAGATGCTGGGCGTGAGCGTCTTTTGGGTGGACCCGTACCAGATCGGGCACGACAATGACGAGGCGATCGAATCGGGCGCGTTCTGGTTTTACCGGAAGCTGGGCTTCCGTCCGGTGGATGAGGCGCTGGAGAAACTTGCATTGAGAGAGGAGCGCCGCCTGGCAGCCGGCCCCGGACTGCGCACCCCCGCGCGGGCATTGCGTAAGCTGGCGGGCAGCCCCATGGTGTACGAACCGCCCGGTGCGCCCCGCGGCGACTGGGACCGGTTCCACATCCGGCGCCTGGCGGCAGCCCGCTGGCCCAAAACCGTGCGGCAGCGGTTCGAGTCCTGCCTGGCTCTGAAGAAGTCCGGCGACGAAAGCCGCTACCTTCGCGCCCTGCAGCGGGACGAAAAGCTCCGGGCGGATCTGTTGCGCCTGGGTTCTTCCTGAAACGGCGGCTATTTCCGCAAATTCGTCTCGAATAACTTGAGAATCCGGCGGTATTCGTCGGTCCAGCTCGAGGCGTTCACAAAGCCGTGGTCTTCCACCGGATAGATCGCCACTTCCCAGTTTTCCTTGCCCAGCTCGATGAGCTTTTGCGCCAGCCGGACGGTGTCCTGGAAGTGCACGTTCGCATCCGCCATCCCGTGGCAGATGAGCAGCGCGCCCTGCAATCCGGCGGCGTGGTAGATGGGCGAGCTGCGGCGGTACGCTTCGGCGTCCTCCTGCGGCAGGTTGAGGATGGCGCCCGTATAGGGGTGGTTGTAGTGCGCCCAGTCGGTGACCGGACGGAGCGCGGCGCCGGCGGCGAAGACTCCAGGCTGCGTGAACATCGCCATCAGCGTGATGAAACCTCCGTAGCTGCCGCCATAGATGCCAATGCGTTTCGGGTCCGCTCCGTGCTCGCTGACCAGCCATTTGGCGGCATCCACGTGGTCGTCGAGGTCCTTGCCGCCCATGTGCCGGTAGAGGGCGGTGCGCCAGCCGCGCCCGTGGCCGGCCGAGCCGCGGTAGTCCAGTTCGAGCACAACGTAGCCCCGCTCCATCAGCAGGTGGTGGAACATCATCTCCCGCGCGTAACTGGACCAGCCGCGGTGGACATTTTGCAGATAACCGGCGCCGTGGACAAAAATCACCGCCGGCCCGCCCTTTTTCCAGTTTTTCGGTTTGTAAATGTGGGCGGGAATCCGGGCCCCGTCGCGGGCCGGTATTTCTACAATCGGCTTTTCGATCCACGGGTATTTCGCAAATTCTTCGGATGGAGAAACGGTCACTCGCCGCATCGCCGCCTGTGGCTTTGCATCCATCAAATAAAGCTCCGCCGGCTGGCTGGACCGGCTGTGAATCACGGCGAGTTTCGCCCCGTCCGGAGATAATTCGCCGGAATAAAAACCCGGCGCGCCGGTCAGCCGGGTCCGCGGGCCGCCGGAGGCGGGCATGAGATACAGGTGCTGCTCATACAGGCTTTCTTCGCTGGTGACGAGAAGGAAGAACTCCTTGTTGGGGGCCAGTTCGGCCTGCTTCACTTCCCACGGTCCTTCCGTAAGCGCCCTCACGGCGCCTGCCTCCCAATCCGCGGCATACAGATGCGACCAGCCGGTCCGCTCGGACTGGAACCACACTTCGCGCCCGCCGGGCAGCCATCCCAGAGCCATCGCGCCCGGACCATCCACCCAGGCCTCGTCGGAGGTCTGGTGCAAGCTGCGCATCTTCGCCGTCTCAGGATCCACGGCAAACACCCAGCGGTCCTTGAAATCCGCAGCGCGCCCGAGCACTGCCAGACGCGTGCCGTCTTCATTCCACTGCGGATTGGACAGGACCACGGGCCGCTCCACTTCCTTGCCGTCGCGCGCGGTCTTGATCCCCGGGTCGAGCCACCGCGCCTCGCCGGTCTCGACGCCGAGCAACGCCATGCGCGGACGCGGCTGCAGATCGCCGGCCTTCGTGCGCGTGGGCTGGGTCTCTGTGTAGGCGGTCTCGGTCACGTAGAGCGGCATCAATGCGGTCTTCGCTTCCTGGGGCCGCTCCTGGATGACAGCCAACACATGCCTGCCGCCGGGCGATAGCATCAGATCCACGACGTTCTGCCGCGGCGTAAGGCGCAGCGGCTTGCGCGGGTTCTCCTTCTTGCGTTTTTCTTCGCGCTCCTCGCGCTGGCGCGCCCGCTTCTCGACGGCCTCCAGCAACGCCCGTTCTTCTTTCTTGAGATATTCCTGGCTGGCGGTGCCCTTGCGCTCTTCGGAGGGATCGGCTTGCCCCGGCGGAAGGATGTTGGTCAATTGTTCGATTTCACCCGACTCAAGCGAAAGCCGGAACAGATTGCTGTTGCGGACAAATGTGACGGCGCGCCCGTCGGGGGAAATGCGCGGCGAGGACTCGGCGTCGCTTGTGCGGGAGATCCGCCGCATCCGGTCCGCCGTGCGGTCGTAGAGAAAAATGTCGCCGTCGCGCGCGAAGACGACCTTTGTTCGGTCGAGCGATTCAGAGCCGCGCGCCGGAGGCGCGTCGAGAGCTTCTTCGTCGCTCAGGCGGCGCAGCCCGGACCCGTCCCGGTTCACGACCCAGGTGGAGAACTCCTTCTCCTGCGGCTCGGAGGCCTGCTTCCACTCGAAGTAGACGCGCTGCCCGTCGCCGCTCCAGCGCACGGCGCGCGGCGCGTATCCGTAGAGCGCCGGGCCTTGCATGATCCACTCGACGGTGAGCTTGCGGGCAGCGGGAGGCTGAACGGCTGTGGCGGGCGCGCAAAGGACCGCGGCCAGCCAGATGCAGAGGGTCTTCTTCATGGCCTGAAAACATGGATTGTGTCACAACCGCAGCCAGAAGCGGCCGCAGCTTTTACCAGCGGCGGACGACTTGAACGAGAAAGGAGCGGCCCGGCGCGTCCACGCCGGAGCCGTGCACGCGGAAGTTGCGGTCGAACAGATTGCTGACGCCGGCTTGCAGCAGCCAGAATTCGCTCACTGTCCATCCGGCGCGCAGATCGAGGCGCGCCCAGCCGGGCGTTGCCGTGAAAAGCGGCACGCGCTGCGTGTCCGCGGCGGCGCGCGAGAGGGGGAGAACGCGCAGGGCGGCCTGCTCGGCCGTTTCTCCGGTGGGAATGAAGCGGCCCTGCGCATCGAGGAAAGGCTGCATGCGGCCGGCCGTGAAAAAGCTGCGGATGTCGCGGCGGCTGAACGCGGCGCCGATGCGCTCGTCGTCCAGATCGCCGCCGCTCAGCCGGCGTTGCGCGCCCGAGGCCAGGAGGCTCGCCTCGGCCCACCAGCGGCGGCCGGAATCGCGCCGCAGCGCGAGATGGCCGGCCTGAGGCGGGAGCCGCCGCACGGGGCGGTGAGGCTGAAGGTCGTTGCCGGCGAGAAACGAATAGGCGCCGCGGGCGGACCAGCGGGAGTTGACGCGCCACCGGAACAGGGTTTCGACACCGCGGTAGTCGGCCAGCCCGTCGTTGACAAACGCCTTGACGGCGCGCGGGTCAAATGGAGTCGACACGGCGACGACACCTTGTGCGGCTTGCTGCGGAGTCTGCGGCAACCGGGTCACGGGAATGCCTGCCAGGGAGTCGGGCACGCGCGCGGCGTCGAACAGCAGCGTGCGCCGCACGATGGGATCCTCGAGCCGCGCAAGAAAGACCTGCGCCCGGGCTTCGAAACCCGCCCACGCGCCGCGCCAGCCTGCTTCGACGTTGTTCAGCCGCTCCGGCACAAGGTCGCGCAACGCCGTGCCCTTCGACACCGCCGCCTCGCTCGAGTCGGTCGCCAGCAGCGGCTGCCAGGCGAGCGCGTCGCGGACTGGAACCTCGTATCCGAGATCGTTGAGCCCAAGAGCCCCCAGGTCGTTCAGATTCGGGGCCCGAAAACCAAGGCCGGAGCCAACGTGCAAAGCCCACTGCGACGCCACGCGCCATACGGCGCTGCCGTTCCACGTCCATTGGGAAAATCCCAGGTCAGCCTCGGGGACGCCGAAGCGCGGCTCCGCCTGCGAGCGGAAGCGCACGCCGGTCCACCGCGCCCCGTAGCCGAGTCGCAGCCGGCGCGAGGCCACCTCGGAAAAACCATGCGCCGCCAGCGCGCCGGTGCGGTAGGAAGCCGCAGGATACAGCGGGCGCGCGGGCGCACCGTCCTGAAAGCGCGAAGAGGCGATGCGCTCCTTGTACCACTCCGCCTGAAAACCGGCCGCCGTATGCCGGCCCAGGCGCCGTTGCGCTTGTGTCTGCAAGCCGAGCACGCGCACGCGGCTCTCGTCGACAACCACCGGATCGCTGAACCGCAGCCCCTGGCGCACGCTGCCGTCCCGCATCCGGTTCCAGGAAAGGTTGGCGCTGATCGAATCCCACCACGGCCCGCCGAACCTTTCCCAGCGGGCGTAGCCGAAGTCGAGCGTCTGCGGCCGGAAGGCCGACTGCATCCGCCCCAGGCCGCCCCACAGGTCTTTGTATCCGCGAACGCCGCCCACCTCGCTGTGCTGGAGCCAGCCTGTGACCAGGGTCCGCGCCCCGAGCCGCGCGGCGGCCTTGCCGTAGACGCCCGCGCGGGACCAGGCCGTGTCCTGCAGGCGGCTGCCCGTGAGCGCGCGAACCTGTTGCGCGTCCAGCCCCAGCAGGCGCCGAAAGACGTGGTGCGAATCGAGGCCGCCGCCCGCGCGCAGATCCTGATGGCGGGCGCCATGAGCCCCGCCGAGCAGCCACAGCCAGTCCCTGGCCAGCGAAGCTTCAGCCTGTCCGGAGGCGCTCCAATCCGCGCTCTCGCCGCCAGCCTGCAGGAAGCCGTGCCGCTGCCAGCGCGCGCCGGAGACAAAGTCCGCCGCCGGGGTCAGAAGTTGAATCGTTCCGCCCAGACCGTCGCTGCCGTACTGGGCGCCGCTTGGCCCCAGCATCGCCTCGACGCGCTCGGCCTGGGAGGGCTCGAAAAACGCCAAATACTGATTCGGGCCGCTGCGGAAAGTGGAGTTGTTGAAACGGACGCCATCGACAAGCTGCACGACGTGGTAGCCGGTGAGGCCTCGCAGGAAAGGAGACACCTGCCCGGCCGTAGTTTGCTGCACGAGAATGCCCGGCGCCTGCTCGAGCTGGTGGCCCACCGTTGGCGGCAACATGGCATCGCCTGCGTCGCGCCCGGATTGCCAGACGAGCTGGGCCGCATCCGCAGTTGTCTCGAGCAGCCCCGCCCGAGCGGTCACGGTGACGGACATGGCCAAGGCCTCCGGGTGAAGCACGAATTCGGCGCCGCGGCTGGCGGGCGCTTCCAGCACGCTGAAGCCCTCCTTCCGGATCACGAGACGCATGCCCGGCGCGCCCCCGCCGAACGCGAACCGGCCATCGGCGCCGCTGAGAACCGACTCAAGCAGCGCGCCGGCGGCGGTGCGCAACTCGATCCTCGCTTCAGGCACGGGAGCGCCGTCCGGAGACCGGACCCAGCCCTCCAGTCCCGGCTGGGCTGCAAGGGGAAAGAGGAATGCACAGAACAGGAGCAGGCGCATCATCACCATCGAGTTTCTCAAAGAGACTCCGCGCCACGCTGTGATTCGCCTTCCCTCGTGTCAGCCAAGCTTCCACGGGGCGCGGTATTCGCGCCGCAGCAGGGCGTTGGCGGCGCCGTTGCCTGCAACGCGGCCGGCCGCGGCATCCCACTCGATGCGGCTCTTCGCGCGCAGCGCGATGTTGCCGAGCGCAGCCACGGCCGTGACGTGATGGCCGACGTCGAGATTTTCCACCGGCTGCTGGCGGGACTTGACGCAATCGAGGAAATTCCGCGCATGGGCCACGCGCGCGTTGTCGCCCGCCGGCGCGCGGCGGCGCATTTCGACCACTTTCTCGCGCTTCTTCGGCTCGGCCACCACTTCCCAGCCGTTGTTGTCGACGATCAGGGTGGCTTCCGCGCCGGTGAAGACCACGGCGTGCTCGCGGCGGTCGGGGCCAAGGCCGCACTGCACCGAGTGCTCCCAGATGAGCGTGTAGGAGGGGAAATCGTAGACGGCGATCTGCGTGTCGGGCGTCTCGGTGTTGTCCTCAAGCACGTACTTGCCGCCGCTCGAAACAACGCTCTTCGGCCACTCCGGGCCCATCGCCCACAATGCGATGTTGACCAGGTGCACGCCCCAGTCCGTCATCAGCCCGCCGGCGTAATCCCAGAACCAGCGGAAGTTGAAATGGAACCGGTTGCGGTTGAACGGGCGCTTCGGCGCGGGACCCAGCCACATGTCGTAGTCGACGCCGGGCGGCACGGCCTCGTCGGGCGGGTTGCCGCAGTCGGTCACCCAGTCGAGATAGGCGAAGCAGCGCACCTGCCGCACCTTGCCGATCTTTCCCGAGCGGACCATCTCCACCGCCTCGGTCCAGTGCGCGCCGCTGCGCCACTGCGTGCCCATTTGCGCGACTCGGTTGTGGCGCCGCGCGGCATCGCGCATGATCTGCCCTTCCTGAATGGTCGTGGCGAGCGGCTTTTCGACATAGACGTCTTTGCCCGCTTCAAACGCCATCACCGTGGGCAGGGCGTGCCAGTGGTCGGGCGTGCAGTTCAGAATCACGTCGATGTCTTTCCGCTCGATGACGCGGCGGAAATCTTTCGCCGCGTCCGGGCGCTTGCGGCCGAGATCGTCCAGACGCTTCAGCGTCTTTGCGATCATCGCGTCGTCGACGTCGCAGATGGCGGCGATTTCGCACTCCTTGTGCGCGAGAAACGCGTTCGAGTCGGCGACGCTGATGCCGCCGCAACCGATGAGTCCGATGCGCACGCGGTCCGAGGGCGGCGCCGGCTGCGCGCCGGCGGCACAGGCGGCTGAAGCGAGAGAGGCGGAAAACGCGCGGCGGGTCCAATCAGCGTGAGGCATAAGAGGGCTTCCCTTCCACGGAAAGCATACACCCGGCGGCGGGGCGCAACCTCAGGCCCGGCTGAAAGAACCAGAGGCCACGGCGGACAACAGCCGCCGCAGGTCCACGATGTGATAAGGCTTGGCGAGGTAATCGTCCATGCCGGCGCTCAGGCAGCGGCGCGCGTCCTCCGGGAAAGCGTGAGCGGTAAGGCCGACAATCGGAACGCGCCCTTGCCGCGTGGCCGCCTCCAGTTGGCGGATCTGGCGCGTGGCCTCCAGCCCGTCCACGCCGGGCATCTGCACATCCATCAGGATGGCGTCGAACCGCTCCGCCCGCGCCTTCTCCACCGCTTCGGCGCCATCGGCGGCGAAGCGCACGAAATGGCCATCCCGGCGCAGCAGGCTCTCCAGAGCGCGGCGGTTGATTTCGTTGTCCTCGGCCACCAGCAGGCGGAGGCCCCGGGCGATGCAGTCCCGGCCGCTCCGGATCTGCGCCTCAGCCTGCGCGGGTTCGGTCCCGGGCAGCGGAACGGCGAAGGAAAACACCGCTCCCTCGCCCGGCCTGCTTCCCAGCAAACGCAGTTCCCCGCCCATCAGCCGCACCAGGTGGTCGCTGATGGTCAGTCCCAAACCGGAGCCGCCGTATTGGCGGCTTGCCGAGTCGTCGACCTGAACGAAAGCATGGAAAATGCGGCTCCGGTGCGCCGCGGGAATTCCGGGGCCGGAGTCCGACACCGTGAAGCAGATCGTATCTTTGCGGCCCGGCGCGATGTGCAGACGGACCCAGCCCGCGGGCGTGAATTTCACGGCGTTGCCGATCAGATTGACCAATACCTGCCGGAGCCTTCCCTCATCGCCCACCACCCATTCCGGCAGCCGGCCGTCGCATTCCAGTTCGATCCGAATGTCTTTCTGCCGCGCCTGCAGCTCGAACGTGGCGATCAACTCATCCACCAGCGTGCGCAAGTGGAAAGGCTGCGGATCCAGCCTCATTTTGCCTTTCTCGATCCGGGACAGATCCAGCACGTCATTGACAATCTCGAGCAGCGCGCGCGCCGAGCTGCGGACGGTCTCAAGGTATGAGCGCTGCTCGGGGCCAGGGTTGGACTCCAGCGCCAGCTCCGTCATGCCCAGGATGCCGTTCAGCGGCGTGCGGATCTCGTGGCTCATGTTGGCAAGGAAGCGCGACTTGGCCTCTTCCGACTGCCGGGCTTCGACCATCAGGCGGCGGATTTCGGCCGTCTGCCGGCGAACCGCCCTGCGCAGCAGCAACACCCACAGCCCGATCGCCAGGGCCAAGCCTGCCGCAGCCAGCAGCCAGAAGCGGAGCTGTTTCAATTGCGCCGTGCCGGGGGGTTCCAGGACTGCAACATCGTCCGGCGTCCGCAGCCGGATTTGGAACTTGCCCCTCTCTTCCGGGATCAGGATGCCGGTGGCCTCAACCGTTGCGCCGAGCAAAGCCCCGGGCGGGGAAAAGGGCGCAGTGCCTGAATCTCTCCGAATGTAGACGCGCAGGGCGGGTCCCGGCGGGCCCAGCCAGAACACGTCCCTGGTCTCGCCGGCGGATGTCCGCTGCACCACGCCGCGCACGCGGATCAGCTTGCCGGCGCCGGCGCCGTCCAGGGCTTCGGCGATGGAAATGAGTTCAGCCTGCGGGATTTTGGCTTCGCCGAGCAACCTCACGCCGGCCTCTTCGATCTGCGGCTCCAGATCGTCATAGAGGCCCAGCCGTCCGCACGCCGTGACGGCGGCGCCTCTGGGCACCGGGTCAGGCCCCCGGCCCTGGATCACGATGCCGCCCGTCTGGTCCTGCAGGTAAAAGTCCCACTGGCCTGAGCGCAGAATCCCGGTTTCCATGGTCGCCACGCCCTGCACGCAAACCTGCATGCCCTTGTGGCCGGAAGCACGCTCACGCACTTCCGCTACCGGCAGGAACGGCCCGGCCTGCCCGCCGTCGAGTGCGCCGGGAATGGCTGCCAGCGCCAACAAAGGCGCAACCAGAGTCATAGTGCCCCACGCTTCTTTTCGGCGGATTCGATGCCCGCAATTAGGGGAATCCTGGACAGCCCTGCCCGGTTCAGCGGGCTTCACGGGCAGACCCTGTCCGGCCCCAGGATCATGCCCTCGGGACGCAGCACCCGCAGCATCTCCGGCGTGGGCGAGTCCGGCTGCCCGTCCACAATCACGTCGAACCAGGCTTCCGCCCACGGGATCTCATCCCGGCTGCCTTCGACAAACATCACGTGGTCCAGGTCCGCGCACACGCGGCGCGCCTGCCAAACCTCCTCGCGGGCGCCCAGTCCCACCAGGGCGCCTCCGGGCACTGCCAGAGCCAGCTCCCGCAGCCGCTCCATGCCGGCGAGCGAGGTCAGCAGCACGCGGTCGCCAACCCTCATATTGTCGACTGTATCAGGGTGCGGCGAAGCGCTGAGCGCTCATGAGTGGGCGGCTGAGGCGGGTAAGTCGTTCCCCTGATCGCCACACGCGGTTCCGCCCGGGCTTGCGCCAGAGTGCACTGTTTTTCCGATTACCTGAACAGGCGGGGCCACCCAGCACCGGGCGGCTGCCCGCGCCCGCGCAAGTCGCCGCCTGGAGGAGTTTGTCCGAAGGAGGAAATCGATGACCCGCAACATGCAGAGAGGCTTTTGTGTCTGCGCTCTGCCGGCCCTGTTGCTCGCCGCCGGCTGCAACATCGGCAAAGTGAGCCGCGTGACGGTCTTCCCGCCCAACGCCGCCAGCACAACACATGCATGCAACTTGCTTTCCCAGAGCGGCCCCGGCTGCCCGATGGACCAGCCTCTGGAGGTACGCTTGTTCGGCCGCGGGCCTTGCACGCTGCTCGAAGTGGAATTCGGTGACGGGGAAAAGATCGAGGTGCGCAACTTCGATTTCGCCAAGAGCGAGGAGGACTTCCAATCGCCCCTCGTGCTGACGCACACCTACAAGGGATGGCCTGGCCCGAAACGTGTGAAGGCGACTGGAGTGACCAATTGCACGGGCACGGCGACTTGGGATTTCGACCTTCTGACCGCAAACCGCCTCCCGCTCTTTCGGCTGGGGTTCCAGCAGCCGGTTTCCTCTACATGCACGCCCGTCCCGGGGACAAAGCCATTGCGCCCCGGGACGCGGGTGAGGGTGGAGACGACAGACGTCGCGACGACCAACTACGGCTGCCCGTTGGGGGGATGCGTGTACGGCGC
>Ga0308414_1000349_pt1 | contig 29550 bp, 30 predicted proteins | sample HotsprSampleOS50_FD_205667 | JGI IMG/M metagenome (GOLD analysis project Ga0308414, IMG submission 205667) | Hot spring phototrophic mat microbial communities from Octopus Spring, Yellowstone National Park, Wyoming, United States - 20090730_OS50 ...
TCCACGATCGCCGGCGCCGCCCGCACGGGCAAGATCGGCGACGGCAAGATTTTCGTGCTGGCCGTCGAGGAGGCCATCCGGATCCGGAATGACGACCGCGGCGTGGATGCCCTCTGAACCTGCCGCCGCCCTGCTCGGACAGCGGACGCAACGCGTCGACGCGCTGGCCCGCGAATCGTTCTCCCTGCACCTGGAAGCCCCCGGCGTTGCGCTGCTGGCCGTCGGGGGCTACGGGCGCAGGAGGCTGTTTCCTCATTCCGACGTCGACCTGCTGGTGCTGACCTCGCGGCCGCTGTCGACCCCCCGCGAGCGCGACCGCGCGGGCGAGTTCCTCCGCCGCCTGTGGGATGCGGGGCTGCGGGCTTCGCACTCCGTGCGCACCATCGAAGAGTGCTGCACGCTGCAGCCCGGCAACCCGGAGCTGACGGTGTCGCTGCTCGACCACCGCCCGCTGGCCGGCGATGCCAGCCTGCTCGGGGAGTTCGAATCGCGGTGGCGGCGCTTTCTCGACAACCGGCGCGGCGAGATCACGCGCCTGATCTGCACGGCGGCCCGCGCGCGCCATGCGCGGTTCCAGCGGACCATCTTCCACCTGGAGCCCGATGTCAAGGAGGGGCCGGGCGGATTGCGCGACCTGCAAACCGCCGAGTGGCTCAGCCAGATTTCCGGCAAAGCCGTCCCGGCGGACCTGGCAAACCGGCTTGAGCCTCTGGCCTCGGTGCGTGTGTTTCTTCACCAGACGCACGGGCGCGACAACAACGTGCTGGATTTCGATTCGCAGGACGCAGCCGCCCGGAGCGGACTGCTTGAGGCCGGCGATGCGGCGTCCTTCATGCGCGCCTGGTATCGGAATGCCAGCGCCGTGCTGCGCGCCGCGGAACGGATCATCGAGGATTGCGAGTGGCAGGAGCGGAGCCGGCTCTCGGCCTGGTTCGACCGCCGCCGGAGGCTGTCGACAGCGGACTTCACCGTTTCGCGCGATCTCGTTTTCTTGCGAAACCCGGGCCAGTTGGAGCGCGACGCGGAGCTGCCGCTGCGGCTGTTTCTCTTTGTGGCGCGCCACGGGCTGGCGCCGGCGCGCGAAACCGAGGCCAGGCTCGAACACCACGCGGCCGCCTGGAGAGCGGAAAGCGCGGGCCGGGGCGCGGGCGCGCCGTTCTGGCGCGAGTTGCTCGGCCTCCCGCACGCCGCCGCCGCGGTACGGGCCATGCGGTCGACGGGATATCTGGCGGCATTGCTGCCTGAGTGGGGCCGCATCGATCACCTGGTGGTCCCGGATTTCTATCACCGCTTCACCGTGGACGAGCACACGATCGTGGCGCTGGAGGTGATCGAGGAGCTCCGCAACGAGACTGTGCCGCCGCGGCGGTTTTTCCATGAGCTGTGGGAGGAGTGCGGCCGGGACCAGTGGCAGTTGCGGCTGGCCCTGCTGCTGCACGACATCGGCAAGGGGTCGGGCCGCGATCACACGGAGGAATCGCACGCGATTGCGCGGGCGTTTCTCGAGCGCGAAGGCTTCGCCGGCGCCGAGCGGGCTGCCGTCCTGTTCCTGATCGACAAACACCTCTTGCTCAGCGAGGCGATGCAATCGCGCGACGTGGCTTCCGAAGAGGTCCACCGCTGGCTGGCGGCGGAAACGGGAACGGCGGACCGGTTGCGGCTTCTGGCGCTGCTCACTTACGCCGACATCAGCGCCGTCGGCTCGGGGCGCATGACCGCCTGGCGCGCCGCCCAACTGTCGAGCCTGTACCGCACGGTGCACGCCCGCCTGGAGACGGGACTGGATGAACCGGCCTCCAATGGCGCCGAGCTTCCCGGCCTCCTCAGCCCGGCGGCAAGGGCCCTGCTGGCCGGGCTGCCCGCGCGCTACCGCTGGGGGCGCACGCCGGAGGATTTCGAACACGACGCGCGGCTGCTGGAGCAGGCGCGCGCGGAGCGCGCGGCGGTGCGGCTGTCGTTCGCCGACGGGGCGTGGCACGCCGTCGTTGCCGCCGCCGACCACGTGCGCTTGTTCGCCGATCTGGCGGGAACGCTCTCCTCATTCGGAATGGAGATCGTGCAGTGCGAGGCATTCACGCACCACGACGGGTTCGCCGTCGACAGTTTCCGCTTCAGCGATCCCCACCGCACGCTCGAGCTGAACCCGCCGGAACAGGAGCGGCTGTCGCAGACGCTGCTGCGCGCTGCGGCGGGGCAGGTGTCCGCGGCGGAGCTGCTCCGCAGGCGCGCCGCGCCGCGCCTTCCCTCCCGCGCGGCGGCGTTTCAGCCGGCCATTACGTTTTTCGAAGATCTCTCCGGCCACGCCACCGTCGTGGAGGTGGTGGCGCAGGACCGCCCGGCTCTTCTGCATGACCTGGCAGCCGCCATCTCGGCCGAGGGCTGCGACATCCGCCTGGTGCGCGTGGACACGCGCGCGCACAAGGCGATCGATGTGTTCTATGTCACCCGCGACGGCGCCCCTCTGGCCCCGCAGCGGCAGGACTCGCTGCGCGGCGTTCTCGAGCGCGTCTGCCGCGCCGGACCGGCCGGCCCCCGGTGAGACAGCACCGTTCGCAAGGCCGGTGATATCATGCACGCCTGAGGAGATTGCCCGTATGCATCTGCGCGTTCTGTCGTTCGTCCTTGCCGGCGGAAAAGGCACCCGCCTCTATCCGCTCACGAAGGAGCGCGCCAAGCCTGCCGTGCCGTTCGGCGGCCAGTACCGCATCGTCGATTTTGTCCTCTCGAACCTGGTGAATTCCGGGCTTCATTCCATCTACGTGCTCATCCAGTTCAAGAGCCAGTCTCTGCTGCAGCACCTGCGCGACGGCTGGGAGTTCTCCGGCATCCTCAAGGACCGCTACATCATCCCCGTGCCCGCGCAGATGCGCACGCCCGGCGAGACCTGGTACCGCGGCACCGCCGATGCGATTTTCCAGAACGTGAACCTGATCGAGCAGTCCGACCCCCATCTGGTGGCCGTCTTCGGCGCCGATCACATCTACCGCATGAATGTGCGCGAAATGATCGAGTATCACGAGCAGAAGCGCGCCCAGGCCACCGTGGCCGCCATTCCCGTGCCCAGGGAAATGGCCGCGGAATTCGGCGTTATTGAAGTGGCGGAAGACGGCCGCATTCTCGCCTTTCACGAGAAAAAAGCCGACGTGCCGCCGATGCCCGGAGACCCTTCGCGCGTGCTGGCCTCCATGGGCAATTACGTCTTCTCCACCCCGGCGCTGCTGAAATACCTTTACGAGGACGCGCGCGACGAAGAATCCACGCACGACTTCGGCCGCGACATTCTGCCCAAGTGGGTCGCCCGCGGCGACGTGTTCGCCTACGACTTCAACACGAACCACATCCCGGGCGACCCCGTCGGCGCGCCCGTCTACTGGCGCGACGTCGGCACCATCGACGCCTACTTCGACGCCAACATGGACCTGCGCGCCGTCAGCCCGGTGCTGAACCTGTACAACAAGCAGTGGCCGCTGCGCACCGCCGGCTACGACGACCCGCCGGCGAAATTCACCTTCGATGAAGAGAACCGACGCGGACAGGCCATTGATTCCATTGTCAGCTCCGGGGCGATTCTCTCCGGCGGCATGGTGCGCAACTCCGTCATCGGGCGGGGCGTGCGCGTGCACTCCGGCGCGCTGGTGGAGGACTCGATCATTTTTGACAACTGCGACATCGGGCGCCGGGCGCGCGTCAAACGGGCCATCCTCGACAAGAACGTCTCGGTCCCCGAGGACGCGGTAATCGGCTATGACCTGGAAGCCGACCGGAAGAAATACCACGTCACCGAAAGCGGCATCGTGGTGGTGGAAGGGCGCCGTTCCCGGGTGCCGGTCTCGCCGCTGGAAATCTGAAGCGCCGGCTGCAGCCGCGCGCCGCCGGGAGGCTCAGTTCTGCGCTGCGCCCGGATTGGCGGGCGGAGGCGGCGCCGCAGGCTTGGGTTCGGCGGGCTTCTCCTTCTTGCCCTCTTTTTTCACCGGCGTGATGATGATGTGGGCGAAGCGGCCCTCGAGCCTCGGCTGGCCTTCCACGGCGCCGTATTGCGCCAGGTCGTCCGCGAGGCGCAGCAGCAGGTTCTTGCCCAGATCGGCATGCGCGATCTCGCGTCCGCGGAACTGCACCACCGCCTTGACGCGATTGCCTTCCGTGAGAAAGCGGATGGCGTGCTTCAGCTTGAAGTTGTAGTCGTGATCGTCGGTGTTGGGGCGGAATTTCAGCTCCTTCACCTGGATCACGTGCTGCTTCTTCTTCGCCTCCTGCTGCTTCTTCTTCTGCTCGTACTGCCACTGCCCGTAGTCCATCGCTTTGGCGACGGGCGGCTCGGCCGTGGGCGCCACGAGGATCAGGTCCAGGCCCAGTTCCTTGGCGCGGCGGATGGCCTGTTGCGTCGGCATGATCTCGACGACGCCATCAGGAAACACGGCGCGCACCTCTCGCGCCCGGATGGCTTCGTTCACGTTTTCACGGATTCTGACGCGCGGGCGGGGAAATCTAGGATGCATGCAGTCTGTTCTTGAAGGGGGGCAGGTGAAGGAAAGCGAAAGCTCCCGAACAGAAATCGGGGGTGCGCCGGTAAAGGATCGCGGCGCGCGCCCGAACTGTGGCGATTCTCTGGTCCCTGGGAAGCCTCAGGATTCGCTCCCTACTCCCCCAATATACAACGGAATTCCAAAGCAAAGTCAACGTGCCTCGGTTAGATCGGACTCGCGGAACACGGCCCGCCGCACCACCTTGCGCCCGTCGCTTGTGTAGACGACGTGGATGCGGCCGTCGCGCGTCTGCACGGCGCTGGGGTAGGCGAAGGAGTCCTGCCCCTCGGCCAGGTTTCTGCGCCACTTCCACGTTCTGCCGCCATCCTCGCTGAGGGCTGCCGTCAGCGGGCTGCGCCCGTGGAACACAGGGTTGTACACCAGCAGCAGCCGGCCGCTCTGGAGCTTGATGAGTTCGATGGCGGAATTGGGGTTGGGCAGTTCCGTATCGCGGCCTTCGCTCCAGGTCAGGCCGCCGTCGCGGGATTCTGACGCCACGATGTAGCCCCGCTCGCCCGGCTCGTAGCCGCCGCCCCGCCGGCAGAATGCCAGCAGGTGGTTCGGCGAAAGTTCCACTGGCGCGGGTTGCAGATTGCCGTTCCGGGACCGGATACGGCCGCTCGGCTTCCAGCCGTCCTGTCCCGGATCGCGGATCAAGAAGAAGGACGATGTCTCCGGCTCCACGCGCTCCCGGTCGCTGCCCACTTCGTGATAGACGGGCAGCAACCACCGGCCGCTGGCCAGCACGATGGGCTTGCCGCGCACCATCCAGCCTTCTTCCAGGGTCAGCAAGCCCGGGTCGGACCACGTCTGGCCGCGGTCGCCGCTGACCTTGGCCGCAATGCGCGACGTGCTCCACGTTTGCCCGAACCGGATCACATAAAACAGCCAGACCCGGCCCGAGGGATCCTGCCAGCAAACGCCGTTGCCCGTGGACCGGAAGGGGTCGCGCGCCACCGCGCGCGGCGCACTCCACCCGCCGCCGGATGCGGGAAGCCGCGACAGGAACACCGCGGTCGATTGCGCATATTCGCCCTCGCCGCCGTAATAGACGAGCAGCAGATCTCCGTTGTCCAAAGCGCACAGGCTGGCCGGGTGCTTGTAGGGCCCGGTGGGCGTTTCCGGGCCGAAGATGCGCTCGGTTACGATCTCCGCTGTTGCGGGCGGCAGAGACAGGAACAGGGCGGCCGCAACTCGAAGGAACACGGCTTCTCTAGTCCTCCAGTGGCCGCGTCGAGTCGATAAAGGGCCAGCAGAATGCGCCCAGGAAGTAGGCGCCTGCCATGGTGAACAGGAACAGGTTCCAGTCGTTGCCCGTGCGGGCGAGGATGAAGCCGCCGATGGAAGGCGCGAGGATGCCCGCGATGTTGCCCATCATGTTCATCGAGCCTGACAGCGTGCCCGCGTACTTGCCGCCGATATCCATGCAAGCGCCCCACGCGCCGGGCATCACGAGGTCGTTGCAGAACGACGCCAGCCCCATGGCCAGCATGGCGGGCAGCGGGTCCCGGGTGAGGGTGGAGATCAACAGAAACACGCTGGCGCCGATGAAGCCCGCCGCCCCCATCCATTTGCGGGCGCGGCTGACCGAACCCAGCCACAGAGAGACGTATTTGGCCAGGAAGCCGGCGAACATCGAGCCGATGCCCCCGAACAACAGCGGCAGGATGGCGAAGCGCGCACTGGTCTCCATGTCCATGTGGCGCGCCTCCTGCAGATAGGTCGGCAGCCAGGTGATGTAGAAGTACCAGGGATAGGTGAGCAGGAAATACTGCGCCCACAGCAGCCACACGGATCCGCGCCCCACCATCTTGCCCCACGGCACGTCGCCGTGGCCGGCAGCGGTCTTCTCAGCCCCTTCGAGCAGCGCCAGCTCCGCCGCGTTCACCGACGGGTGATCCTTGGGGTTGTCGCGGTACCATCGGTAGAAGAAAAACGCCCAGACGAGGCCGATCAACCCGAACACATGGAAGACATCGCGCCAGCCCATGAAGCGGAACAGCAAGGCGAACAGCGGCGGCGTGAAAGCCCCGCCCCAGCGGGCGAAGCTCCACATGATGCCCTGCGCGCGCACCCGCTCGTGCACGGGCAGCCAGGTGGTGAACGCCTTGGTCAGGTTCGGGAAACAGCCCGCTTCGCCCGCGCCGAACAGGAACCGCACGATCCACATCGAGACAAAGTTCCACGCCCAGCCCGTGGCGGCGGTGAAGAACGACCACCACAGGACGATGCGCATCAGCACGCGCCGCGGCCCCATCCAGTCGCCCATCCAGCCGCCAGGGATCTCAAAGGCGGCGTAGGCGAGCGCGAACGCGGAGAAGATGTAGCCCATCTCCTGCTTGGAGAAGCCCAGGTCTTTCGAGATCAGCGGCGCCGCCTGCGAGATCGCCACGCGGTCGATGTAGGCCAGGATCGCCAGCGTCACAGCGAAGAACACGACCCAGTGGCGGGCGCGCGTGGGGGCTTGCGGCGCAGTCATGAGCCACTATCCCATCACACGCCGGGCTCGTCCTGCAAGGCGTCCGAGTCCCGCAGCCCGGCGTCGATCCACTCCAGATAGTCCGGCTCGCCATCGACGACGGAGAGCGCCACAATCTCCGGCAGTTCGTAAGAGTGCCCCGCGCGGATTCTTCTCCGCAGTTCTTCGAACAGCCCGCGGCAGCTCTTCGCGAGCAGCAGCCACTCCTCGCTCTCCTCCACGGCGCCGCGCCAGCGGTAGACGCTGGCGATGCGGGGCACGATCTGGACGCAGGCGGCCAAGCGCTCTTCCACCAGCATCCGCGCCAGCCTTTGCGCCTCCTCCGCCGAGCCGCAGGTGGTGGAAACGAGGATTTTGTCTGTCATGAAGGCCTCCGCTATGGACTTTCTCAGCCAGTCGGATTATAAACGAAGATTAGACGATTTGTTTTTGCCATGACGCCGCTTCTTCGCAAGCTGTCTCTTTTCACGGCCGCGGTCTTCTGCCTCGCCGCCCTCGCCTCCGCTCTCATGCGGCCGCAGGGCGTGCCCCTCATGCTGGAAAAATACCGCGAGATGCAGGCGCTCGAGGCCGACATCCGCCAGCTCCGGGATGCCGTCGGGCAGAAGAAGCAATACGTGGAGCGGCTTCGCGTGAGCGAGGAGGAGCGCAGGCGCGCCGTGAGGAAGCATTTGAACAAGGCGCTGCCCGGCGAAACCGTCATCATCCTGCCGGAAGGGCAACAGGCGCAGCCCCTTCCCCAGGAAGCAGCCCCGGCCGCCGCGCGCCAGGCGCGGTAGTCACACCGCCATTCTCAGGCACACCGGCTGGCCCACCGTGATTCCCTGCCTGGCGGGCAGCAGCGCGCCTGTTTTCGCGTCGATCTCGAACACAACCACCGTGTCGGAGCGCTGATTGGCCGCCAGCAGCCAGCGGCCGGAAGGCTCGACATAGAAGTTGCGCGGCGTCCGGCCCTGCGTGGGCGTGTTGCCTGTTCGCATGAGGCGGCCGCTGCCCGCATCAATGCGGAAGGCCGCGATCGAGTCCTCGCCGCGGTTGGACGCATACAGCCATTGCCCTGACGGATGCACGCGGATTTCGGCCGTCGTGTTCTCCCCCGCGAAGCCGTCCGGCAGAGTGGAAACCGTGTGGATCTCTTTCAACGCGCCGTTGCGGTATTCGAATGCCGTGACCGTGGACAGCAGCTCGTTGACGGAATAGCCGAAGCGCCCGTTGGGGTGGAAAGCGAAATGGCGCGGGCCGCTGCCGGGAGCAAGCTTCGCCGCCCCGTGGCGTTGCATGGAGCCCTTGGCCGGGTCGATCGCATAGATCACGATCTCATCCGTGCCCAGGTCGCAAGCCACGGCGAAGCGGTTGTCGGGCGCCGGGTTGATCGAGTGCGCGTGAGGGCGCTCCTGCCGCTTCGGGTTCGGGCCGCTGCCCTCGTGCTGGAAAAAGCTCGCCGCTTCGCTCAGCCGCCCGTCGCTCCGGATGCGGAACGACGCCACGCTGCCGCCGCCGTAGTTGGCGATCATCGCCATGCGGCCCGTGCGGTCCAGGCTCACATGGCACGGGCCGCCTCCCCTGGTGGACGCGCGGTTCAGCTCCCGCAGGCGGCCTGTGGAGCGGTCGATCTCGTAGGCCGTGATCGCCCCCTCGCGCTTGCCTTCGAAATCCGCAATTTCGTTGACGGCGTACAGCCAGCGGCCGCTCGAGTGGATCTCGAGAAACGTGGGATTCGGCGTTTCGGCGGCCAGCATCATCTCCGAAATGGCGCCGGTAGAGAGGTCGAACCGCGCCGCAGTGATGCCGCGGTTCTTCTCGCTTGTGTAAGCGCCAATGTAGAGCCACGCCTTCTTTTGCTGCCCTGCCGCCCTTGCGGCCGCCAGAAGCGCCAGCCATTGCCTGCGGTCGAGTCGCATGCGTCCATCACACCGCATCCGCGCGGCCGGAGCAAGCGCGCCGCCGCAGACGGGCCCAGGCAGGAAAGACCAGCGGGTTTTCCAGCCACGTTCGCAGCCAGAGCAGCTCCTCGTCTTTCGGCTTGCGCCGCGCGGCCAGCTCCGCGTGCCGCCGCGCCGTCAGCACCAGCGACCGGACCTGCGCGCGTCGCGCCGCATCGCCCCGCTCGTATTCGGCCGCCAGCGCCAGCAGCGTGCGCTCGAGATCCGCGAGCGTGTCCTGCCGCACGCCTTCCACCACCGGGTCCAGCTCGAGGCCGCTCTCCCGCAGCGCACGCCGGAGCGTGGCCTCGGATACCCCGGCGAACTCCGCCCGCAGCCGCGCAGCCAGCTCTTCGTCAACGCGGCCGGCGCTCCGGCTGCGGAGCCACTCGAGGATTTCCGCCCGGCCGCGGCGCATGGTTCTGTCCCCGCCGATATTCTCGCACCGCTTTTTGGTGGGCGTCGTAATCACGGCTGAAGACGTGCCCGCCGTTGCCGCCGGCCTCTGCGACAAAATAGAGCTCTTCTGTTTCGGCCGGGCGCAGGGCGGCTTCCAGCGACTTGCGCCCCGGGTTGGTCACCGGACCCGGCGGAAGCCCGTACCAGACATATGTGTTGTAGCGGTTGCGGCTTTCCAGATCGCTGCGGTAGATCACGCCGCGCCAGCGCCCTTCGCGCTTGGCCGCGTACTTCACCGTCGGGTCGCACTCCAGCCGCATGCCCTTCTTGAGACGGTTCAGAAAGACGCCCGCGATCCGCGCCCGTTCCTCGTCCTTCACCGCTTCGGCTTCCACGAGCGACGCCAGAATCACGGTCTCGCGCCGGCGCGCGTCCGCGCCGCCCAGTTCCTGCCAGACCTGCTCGAACGTGCGGCGCATGGTCTCCACAATCTGCGCGGCGCCGGCTCTTCGCGGGAACCGGTACGTCGACGGGAAAAGATAGCCCTCATGCGGCAGGGCTTCGCGGAGAAACTCGCCGCGCCGCGCCAGTCCCGCCGCCTCGACCAGCTCCGCCAGATCGTAGACATCGGTGCCTTCCGGAACGCGCAACTCCACGGTGTAGACGTCGCCCCTGGCCAGCCGCGCGAGCACCTGTTCCGGCGTCGCTGCTTCCGTGAACTGGTATTCGCCGGCCAGCGGCTTCCACTTAGGGCGCCACGCGCGCGCCAGCAGAAACAGCAGCGGATGGCGCACCACGCCGGCATCGGCAAGCATGCCGGCGAGCTTCACCGACCGTGTTCCCAGCGGAATGTCGACGAACACTTCCCCCGCAAATCCCGCATAACGGTCCGCCTTGATCAGATACAGGGAAGCCGCCGCGGCGCCCGCGGCGAGAAGGATGCCCGCGCGGAGTGCCACCCTCATTCGCGCGCCGCCCCGCCCAGGTAGTCTTCCAACACAGCCACCGCAGCCATTTCATCCACGGCGCCGCGCCGTTTGGCTTCGAGCATCCGCCTCAGGCTCATGCCGCTCTGCTTCAACTTCTCTTCGGCTTCGAACGACGTGAGCCGCTCGTCCTGATAGAGCACTTCGATGCCTGTCGCCCGCCGGAGCCGCTCGCCGAACTCGCGCACTTGCCGTGCCATGGCGCTCTCGCTGCCGTCCATATTCAGCGGCAGCCCGAGCACGAAGCGCTCCACGAGGCGCTCTTCGGCCATCCGCTTGAGGCGCTCGAGGTCTTCGCGCAGCGACCGGCGCACCATCGCGCCCAGCCCGTGCGCCGCGCTTCCCTCCACGGCGATGGCCAGTCCGATGCGGCGCCGGCCCACGTCCAGAGCGAGAATCCTGCCCACAACCCGATTGTGCCATGCTGATTCGCATGAGCCCGCTGAGAGTTCTGCCGTGCGCCTTGGCGCTGGCGGCCGCCACGCTCCTGCCCTCGCTTTTGTCCCCGTGGAAACTTGCCGCCCAGGAGAAGAAGAAGCCAGTCACGCTGGAAGCCGTCGCCTCCGCGGGCGCGCGCATGATGGCGCCCGGAGTCCAGGCGTTCTGGTCGCCCAAGGGCAAGCGGCTGGCCGTGATTCGCGCCGACAAGCTGCTGCTGCACGACGCCGCCTCCGGCGAGGAGAAAGAGATCGCGAACCTCGCCGAGTTGTCGCGGCAGGCGCAGCCCTATCCGCAGCCGGAGCAGATGACGTGGGAGAACCGCCGCGTGCGCGAGCAGCGCATCCAGTGGTCGGAGGACGGATCGAAGATCCTCATCCTGTCAGGCGGCGATCTCTTTCTCTGGGACGAGTCCTCCGGCGCAGTGGCGCAGCTCACCGCCACTCCCGTGGCGGAGCGTGACCCGAAGCTCTCGCCCGACGGCGCCAGAGTGAGCTTCCGCCGCGACCGTGATCTCTACGCGCTCGAGATCGCCTCGAGGAAGGTCACGCGCCTGACGCACGACTCCAGCCCGACCCTTTGGAACGGAATGCTCGACTGGGTGTATCCCGAGGAACTCGACCTCGGCACGGCGCACTGGTGGTCGCCCGACTCCACGCGCATCGCCTATCTCCAGTTCGACGTCAGCCGCGAGCCGCTCTACCCGCACGGCGATTTTCTGAAGATGGCCGCCGTGGCCGAACCGCAGCGATACCCGAAAGCCGGCGAGCCGAACGCCGACGTCCGCGTCGGCGTCGTCGCCGCAACCGGCGGCGCGACCCGGTGGATGGACTTTGGCGAAACGCGGGACTTTCTCATCGCCCGCTTGCACTGGTCGCCGGATTCGCAATCCGTGATCGTGCACCGCCTCAACCGCGTGCAGAACCACCTCTGGATCCTGGCCTCGGACGCCGCCACCGGACGCTCCCGCTTGCTGATTGAAGAGACCGACCCGGCGTGGATCAACATCACGGATGATTTCCGCATCCTTGCCGGCGGCCGCATTGTGCGCACCAGCGAACAGAGCGGCTTCCGGCATCTGTACCTGCACGCGCCGGACGGCAAGCTCCTCCGCCAGATCACGCGCGGCGATTGGGAGGTGAGCGCCATCGCCTGCGTGGACGAAAACAACAGCCGCGTCTTCTTCACCAGCACGCAGGCGAGCCCGCTGGAACGGCATCTCTACCGCACGACATTCGACGCCGGGCCGCCCGAACTGATCACCCCCGGCGCGGGAACGCACTCCATCCAGATGAGCCCGGCGTGCGACTTCTATCTGGACACGTTCTCGAATCTGGACACGCCGCCGCGCACCACCTTGCATGATTCGGGCGGAAAGGAGATCCGCGTGTGGCGCGAGGCAGACCGGAAAATCCTGGACGAATTCGACATTCTGAAGACGGAAATCCACCGCTTCAAAAGCGCCGACGGCACGGAATTTTACGGCCGCCTGATCCGGCCGGCGAATTTCGACCCCGCGAAGAAATACCCCGTCATCGTCTCCGTCTACGGCGGCCCCCACGCCCAGAGCGTCCGCAACGCCTGGGCCGGCGGGCTCAACTGGGAGCAGGTGATGGCCCACAAGGGGTTCGTCATCTGGCAGATGGACAACCGCGGCTCGGCCGGGCGCGGGCACAGATTTGAAGCTCCGCTCTACCGCCGCCTCGGCAAACAGGAGCTCGCCGACCAGCTCGAGGGCATCCGCTATCTCACCAGCCTCGGCTTCGCCGACCCGCAGCGCATCGGCGTTCAGGGCTGGAGCTACGGGGGCTACATGACCCTCTACTGCCTGCTGCATGCGCCGGAGGTGTTCAAAGCCGGCGCCGCCGGCGCCGCCGTCACCGACTGGCGCAATTACGACACCATCTACACGGAGCGCTACCTGGGGCTGCCTTCGGAAAACGAAGAGGGCTACCGGGACAGCTCGCCCGTCCATGCCGCCGCCAATCTCAAGGGCAAGCTGCTGCTCATTCACAACATCGAAGACGACAACGTGCTGTTCGCCAACGCTCTGCAAATGATGAACGCCCTGCAGTTGGCCGGCAAGTCCTTCGAGACCCTGATCTACCCGCAGAAGAGCCACGGGCTCATGGGCCGGGCGAGCCAGCACCGGTGGGCCGAGCAGACGCGCTTTTTTGAGGAAGCCCTGCGCTGAGCGCCGGTTGCGCCCGGCAGGGTGAATGTGTAATTATACAGTCTGCTGAATACTTATACACGCGATGCGGGAGGAATGTTGCCTGACGCCATGATGGAACCGGCCCCGTCCCCATTTCCGCGAGTGCGCTCGGGCGACCTGACTTCGGACCTGGACCTGAGCTCGGCCGAACTGCGCGCGCTGCTCGATCTGGCCGCGGAGGTGAAGCGGCAGCCGCAGCGCTTCCGGCTGGCGCTGCGCGGACGGATCCTGAGCCTTTTGTTCGAGAAGCCCTCGCTGCGCACGCGCATGACGTTTGAAGTGGCGGCCAAGCAGCTGGGCGGGGATGCCTTGCTGACCACGGGGCCGATCGGCGGGCGCGAGCCGGTGGAGGACGTGGCGCGCAATCTGGAGCGGTGGACGGACCTGATCGTCGCCCGCACGTTTTCGCAGGAGACGGTGGACGCGCTGGCGCGCCATGCGCGCATCCCGGTGGTGAACGCTCTGTCCGACAGGTACCACCCTTGCCAAGCGCTGGCGGACATGCAGACGCTGCGCGAGCAGTGGGGCGGATGGAGCGGCCACAAGCTCGCGTTTGTGGGCGACGGCAACAACGTGGCGCATTCGCTCATGCTGGACGCGGCGCGGCTGGGGCTGGATTTCGCCTGCGTCACGCCGCCCGGCTACGAGCCGGACGCGAAGATCGTCGAACAGGCGCGGCTCCTTGCGGTGGAGACGGGGGCGTTGATCGAGGTCACCAACAGCACCGAGGAAGGGCTGCGCGGAGCGGAGGCTGTCTACACGGACGTGTGGGCCTCGATGGGCTTCGAACACGAGGCTGCCGAGCGCGCCCGCGTGTTCGCCGCCTATCAGGTGAACCGCGAGCTGATGGCGCTGGCCCGGCCGGGCGCGTTTTTCATGCACTGCCTGCCGGCGCACCGGGAGGAGGAGGTGACGGCGGAGGTGATTGAGTCGCCGGTCTCGCTCGTCTTCGAGCAGGCGGAAAACCGCCTGCACGCGCAGAAGGCGCTGTTGCTGATGCTGCTGGACGGTCCGGCGCACTGAACGAAAGGGAAGGAGGCGCAAGCGGCGTGAAGCTGTGGGGCGGACGGTTTGAAGAAGGGCCGAGCGAGGTATTCCAGCGCTTTTCGTGGTCGCTGCATTTCGACCGGCGCCTGTTCGAAGCCGACATCCTCGGCTCGCAGGCGTGGGCCCGCGCGCTGGCGCGCGCCGGCATTCTCTCCGCGGAAGAGGCCGAAACGCTGTGCCGCGCGCTTGCCGAAGCGCCGCCGCCTCCGGCTGACGCCCCCGACGAGGACATCCATACCTACGTCATCCGGGTGCTGAAGGAAAAGACCGGGACGCTGGCGTCGAAGATCCACACGGGGCGCTCGCGCAACGAGCAGGTTTCGCTCGACACGCGCCTGTGGCTGCGCGGCGCCATCGACCGCTGCACGGCCGCGCTGCGCGCCCTGATGGCGGCGCTGGTTGAAGCCGCCGCGCCGCACACGGCCACGGTGATCCCGGGCTATACGCACTTGCGGCGGGCGCAGCCGGTGACGTGGGCGCACTATTTGCTGGCTTACTTCGAAATGTTCTGGCGCGACCACGAGCGGCTGCGGCAGGCCCGCGCCCGCGTCAACGTCATGCCGCTCGGCTCCGGCGCCCTGGCCGGCTGCGGCTTCGCCATCGACCGGGAGGAGCTGGCGCGCGAGCTGGGTTTCGACGCGATCACGGCGAACTCGATGGACGTCAGCGCGGACCGCGACTGGGCGCTCGATTTCCTCTCCGCGGCCTCGCTGCTGATGCTGCATCTTTCGCGCCTGGCCGAGGACTGGATCCTCTATTCTTCGGAGGAATTCGGCTGGCTGGAGCTTTCCGACGGCGTGACCAGCGGCTCCTCGCTCATGCCGCAGAAGAAAAACCCGGATTCTCTGGAGCTGATTCGCGGAAAATGCGGCCGGGTTTTCGCCTGCTTTACGTCATTATTCATGACCATGAAAGGCCTTCCGCTCACCTATAACCGCGACATGCAGGAAGACAAAGAACCCCTGTTTGAAGCGGCCGATCAGACCGAATCCGCGCTGGAAATGGCCCGCACGGTGGTGGAAACCGCCAGATTGCAGCCGGATGCAGCCCGCCGCGCGGCGGCCGAAAGCTGGCTGGTGGCAACCGATCTGGCCGAAGCGCTGGCCCGCGCCGGCGTGCCGTTCCACGACGCGCACCACCTTGTGGGGAGGCTCGTGCTGGAAAGCGTCCGCGCCGGGCGCAAGCCCCAGGACTGGACCGGAGCCGAGCTCCACGCCTTCGACCCGCGCTTCTTGCCCGAGATGGCCGAACTGCTCAATCCTGAAAAAGGACTGGCCACGCGCCTCGCCCCCGGGGGCGCCGCGCCACAGACCGTCGCCGCCGCGCTGGACGAGGCCCGGCGGCGCCTGGAGTCGATCGCATGACCAAGAATTACCGTCAGGGACAGATCCTGAAACTGATCCGCTCGAAGCGGATCAACACCCAGGAAGAACTCGCCCAGGAGCTGCGCGCCCAGGGCATCGAGGTCACCCAGGTGACTCTCTCGCGCGACCTGCGCGAGATGGGCATTGTGAAGACCGCCGACGGCTACCGCGAGATCCTGCCGGACCCGACCGGCCCGAGCCTGGCGCAGGTGATGGCCGAGTACCTGCTGGACGTGCGGCTGGCGCAGCATCTGGTGGTGCTGAAAACCTCGACCGGGAGCGCCAATTCCCTTGCCGTGGCGCTCGATCAGGAAGACTGGCCGGAGATCGCCGGCACAGTGGCGGGCGATGACACCGTGTTCGTGGCCTGTTGGGACAACCAGCGCGCCAAGGCCGTCCACGAGCGGCTGTTGTCCTACGTGAACCAGTAAAGCCGCGCGCGGGTCAGGGTTTGACGAGCCACGCTTCCAGCAGAAATTCGTCCGGCGGAATCGGCGCCAGGCGCACGTCGCGGAACAGGATGGCGTCGGAGCGGCGGCGGCGCCCGAGCCCGCCGGCAACGGGCAGCGATTCGACCCCGCCGAGGATCTTTGGCGCGTAATAGAACAGAATGCGGTCCACGGAGCCGGACTCGAGCGCGGACCAGTTCACTTTGCTGCCGGCTTCGATCATCAGCGACAGATACTTCCGCCCGGCGAGCAGCTCGACGAGGCGCTTGAGGTCCGGGCGCCCGCCGGCTCCGTCGAGCGCGACGACTTCCACGCCCCGCTCCTCGAGCGCCGCGCGGCGCTGGGGCGGCGCCACCGACGTGCACACCACCAGCACGTCGTTGCGGCAGCTCCGCACCATGCGGCTCTCCGGCGGCAGGCGCAACAGCGAATCGAGCACGATGCGCAGCAGCGGGCGGGCGCGCTCCAGCCCGCTGCGGTCGGTGAGCAGGCAATCGTCCCCGAGCACCGTGTTGATGCCGGTGAGGATCGCGTCATGTTCGTGGCGCACGGTCTGCACATGGGCGCGCGCCCGCTCGGAGGTGATCCAGCCCGTGTTGTCCTCGGGGGCGGCGATCTTGCCGTCCAGCGTGAGCGCGGATTTCAGCGTGACGAGCGGCCGCCCGGTGCGCATGAAATGGAAAAACGCCAGATTCAGCCGCCGCGCCTCCTCGGCGAATTCCTCCATCAGCGCCACCTCCACGCCTGCTTCGCGCAGGCGCGCGAAGCCCCTGCCGGCCACCAGCGGATTCGGGTCCTCCGTGACCGAGATGACGCGCGCGACACCCGCGCGGACGATCGCTTCCACGCAGGGCGCCGTGCGGCCGGTGTGTGCGCAGGGCTCGAGAGTGACGTAGAGATCCGCGCCGCGCGCGGCTTCGCCCGCCTCTTCCAGCGCGATCACCTCGGCGTGCTTCACGCCGGCCCAGGTGTGGAAGCCGCGGCCCACGGCGCGCCCGCCGCGGACGACGACGGCGCCGACGGCCGGGTTGGGCGAGACCCGGCCCGCGCCCTGGCGGGCCAGGGCCAGCGCTTCGCGCATCCAGTCGGGGTTCATGGTTCGAAAAGAGAGTCGATGAATTGATGGGCGTCAAAGGGCAGGAGATCGTCTGCCTGCTCGCCCACGCCCACATAGCGGATGGGCAGATTCAGCTCGCGGGCGATGGCCACGACAATGCCGCCCTTGGCGGTGCCGTCGAGCTTGGTGAGGATGAGGCCGGTGACGCCGGCCGATTCGGTGAAGCGGCGGGCCTGTTCCAGGCCGTTCTGGCCGGTGGTGGCGTCGAGAACCAGCCAGACTTCGTGAGGCGCGCCATCCACGAGGCGGGCCGCGGTGCGCCGCATTTTTTCGAGCTCCGCCATCAGGTTCGATTTGGTATGCAGGCGCCCTGCGGTGTCGGCCAGGAGGATGTCCGAGCTGCGGGCTTTGGCGGCCTGGATGGCGTCAAACAGCACGGCGCTGGGGTCGGCGCCGGCGCCCTGGCGGATGATCTCCACACCGGCGCGGCGGCTCCAGACTTCCAACTGGTCGATGGCGGCGGCGCGGAACGTGTCGGCCGCGCACAACAGCACGTTCTTGCCCTGCGCCTTGAACTGGGCGGCCAGCTTGCCGGCGGTGGTGGTCTTGCCGGATCCGTTGACGCCCACCAGCAGCACGACGGCAGGGGGCTGCGAGGGCCAGTTCAGCGGCCGGTCGCCCGCGTCCAGCACGCCGAGCAGGTGCTCGCGGATCAACTGGCGCAACTCGCCGGGGTCGTTCACCAGATGACGGTCGACGCGCTGGCGGATGGACTCAAGGATTTCGGTGGCCGTGCGCACGCCGATATCGGCTGTGATGAGCGTGTATTCGAGCTCATCCAGCAGATCCGGGTCGATCTCCTTCTTGCCGAGGAGAACATCTTCCACCTTGCCGACAAATCCGGCGCGGGTTTTCTGGATTCCCTGTTTCAGTCGTTCCAGGAGGCCGGGCATAGCGGTTGAGGGTATCTTTCAGTGTAGCGGGCCGGGGGCGCTATTCGCCGATGATCTTGACGAGCACGCGCTTGCGGCGGCGGCCGTCGAACTCGCCGTAAAAGATCTGTTCCCAGGGGCCGAAGTCCAGCCGCCCGGCGGTGACGGCCACGACGACTTCGCGGCCCATGATCTGCCGCTTCATGTGCGCGTCGGCGTTGTCCTCGCCGGTGCGGTTGTGGCGGTATGCGGAGACGGGCTCATGGGGCGCGAGCTTTTCCAGCCAGACGTCGTAATCGTGGTGCAGGCCGGATTCGTCGTCGTTGATGAAGACGCTGGCGGTGATGTGCATGGCGTTGACCAGGCACAGCCCTTCGCGGATGCCGCTCTCGGCGAGGCACTGCTCGACCTGCGGGGTGATGTTGACGAAGGCGCGGCGCGTTGGCACTTCAAACCACAGCTCTTTCCGGTAGCTCTTCATGTCATGGACTATTGTCGCCCAGCCGGGCGGCGGGCATGGCTTCGCCACAGCCACGGCGGGGCCGGCTCGGGATCGCGCCAGAGGCCGAGCCGCGCGTCGCGCGCCGCCTGCTCCAGTTCGGCCAGCCGCGCCTCGCGCGGGGCGTAGCGGCGGAAGTGCCACGCCAATCCTTCGGCCACCAGAGTCTCATTGAGGGAGCGGCCGCCGGGCAGGACCACCCAGGCGACAAGGCGGCCATAACGATCGCGGGACACCGGCCTCACCGTGACCGTCTTGCCGTGGGCCAGTTCGGCGGTGCGCCGTGTGGCGCGGGTGTGGAAGGGCTGGTTGGGTTCGGGGCAATCGATGCCGTAGAGGCGGATGCGGATCTGATCGCGATTGCGGAGGACGGTGAGGGTATCGCCGTCGGCGACGGAGACGACGCGGGCCTGGAAAGGCTGGGGGAGGGGCTGGAACAGAGAGAGCGCGAGCAGGAGCGTGAGGCTGGCGGCCATCACTTCATTGTGGCTGGCAGGCGGCGCAGGGGGCGAGGGCGGACGGCCCCGACAGGGCGCGCCCGCCCGGGCGGGAATTTATGCGTTATTTCGTGTAATTAAAGGTCACAATGGTGGTGAATTTCACCGCCTGGCCGTCCTTGAGCAGCGGCGTGAATTTCCACTCTTTGATGGCGGCCAGCGAGGATTGCGTGAACAGGGCGTTGCCTTTCAGCACCTTGGCGTCGATCACGTTGCCGTCTTCGTCGACCACGATCTGCACGTCCTGTGTGCCGGTCACGTTGAGCTGCTTGGCCGCCACGGGGAATGCCGGGGCGACCTTCTTCACCACCCGGCCCATCGCATTGGCCGTCGTGATCTCATCCTGGGCGTTGGCCGGCAACAGCGCGGCCGCGGCCACAAGCACAGCGCAGCGGATCCACTGTGAAATCTTCATTCTGTTTCTCTCCTTGACCCTTGGGTTCGGACTGGCTGGACCCCGGCCCGAGCGCCGGGGTCTCACCGACCTTATCGGAGCAGCAGGCGGGCCTTTGAGAGAAAAATTCAGCGCCGGGAAGCAAGCGGGGCCAGCGCCTCGAACAGCGCGGCGGCGGCCTCTCCCGCCTGCGGCGCGGCGTAGTCGGGCAGGCTGAAGCACAGCGGCGGCCGGCGCGTGGCCCGGCGGGCCATCTCCGCCTGCAGGCGAATCCGCTCGAGCGGCGCGGGCGCCGCCTGGAAGCCGGCCTCGGCGCCGCGCGCTTCGAAAATCTCCACCACCACATCGAGCCGCTTGCCCAGCCGCGCCCGCAGCGCTTCCAGATACGCCGGCCAAGCCGCCAGCGTCATCTTTCCCGCCCCGACGCCATCCTGGAACAGCACGCGCTCGATCCTCCGCCGCGCCGCCAGTTCGCGCCAGAACAGGGCCAGATCATCGGCCGTGTGCGCCCGGTTGGTGAAGCCCGAGACCGAGAGCGGCCGCAGCAGCCCCGCGATGCGGTCCAGCGCGGCGGCCAGCAGCCTGCGCCGGGCCGGCTCGAACCAGTGGTCGTCGTCGATCTCTTCCGGCAGATACCATCCGGCGAAGGCCGCCTGCCTCCGCCAAAGCCGCGCCTCTGGCGACCCGGCGAAGCGTTGCGCGCGCCCGGCCAGCTCGCTCAGGGCTTGCGCCGCGTCGGCGCCGATGCGCTCCCACCACTGGCTGGCGTAGGGCAGGCCTACGAGCAGCCGCATGCGGCGCTGGCGGGCGAGGTCCAGCAAGAGACCGGTCAGCGGCGCGTAATCCACGTCATCGTACCGGCACCACTGCAGGACGATCTCCTCGCAACCCAGGGCGGAGAGCGCATCGAACAATTCGTCCCACTGCCCGGGCGTCCAGTCCCGGTGGCGCGCCCAAGGCTGGAGAAACGTGCCGCGGAACAGCCCGCCGCGCGCCCGAGCGGCCAGGGGCGCGGCCAGCAGGGAACGGCGGGTGAAGCGGGCGGCGGGGCGCGGGGGTTCCTTCATCGCTCAAGCAACGCGGCGGGGCGCCATCACAGTTCGATGAGGTGACCCATGCGCTTTTTCTTGGTCTTGAGGTAGCGCGCGGCGTGGTGGGTCTTGGGCTTGGGCTGGCAGGGGACGCGCTCGGCCACGCGGATGCCTGCCTGCTCGAGCGCGGCGATCTTGTCCGGGTTGTTCGTCAGCAGGCGCACGCTCGAGATGCCGAAGTGGCGGAGGATGGCCGCGGGCATCTCGTAGGCGCGCAGGTCGGGTTCGAAACCGAGCTGCTGGTTGGCTTCGACCGTGTCGGCGCCCTGGTCTTGCAGGCTGTAGGCGCGCAGCTTGTTCATCAGGCCGATGCCGCGCCCCTCCTTCATTTCGTAAATGATCAGGCCGCGCTTTTCGGACGCGACGGCCTCCAGGGCCAGCTCGAGCTGCGCCCGGCAATCGCAGCGCAGCGAGTGGAAGACGTCGCCGGTGAAGCATTGCGAGTGGATCCGGACCAGCGGGGGCGGGCCTTCGGCGCCGCCCATGACGAGCACCACCGCTTCCTCGCACGCGCCGCCGCGCCCGCCTTCGAAGCCATGGATGCGGAAATGGCCGAATTCCGTGGGGAAATCGGCGTCGGCGACGTGCCGGAGCGTGATGGCGGAAGCAGCTTCCATGCGGGGAGGGTTTCTTTCTCTATTCTAGTATGGGGGCCGGCAGGCTCTGTTCCGGCGGAAGGGCAGCGATGGACAACCAGATCATCATCCTGATGATCAAGCTGGCGGCGGCGGCGTCGATCGCCAGCATCCTTTCGCGCTCGAGCCATTTTCTGGGGCTGCTGTTGCGCGAGGAGCGCACGCCGCTCGAAGGCCTCCAACTGGCCGGCATGATCTCGGCCTTCTGCGTCGCCGGCAGCTTCATCCGCATCGCCACAGGCAGCTACGCGGCGGCGGAAATGGCGATGGAAGGCAGCCTTCTGGCGGGCATCATCGGCGGCTACGTGCCCGGCCTGGTTGCCGGCGTGCTGACTTCGATGCCCGCGTTTCTCTCCGGCGAGTATCTCTCCATGCCGCTCTATGCCGCGGTGGGCGTCATGGGCGGGCTGCTGCGGGACCTGGCGCCGCGCGCCGAAGAGGTGTGGCGCATCAGCCCGTTTTTCGACCTGAGCCTGTGGCGCCTGATCTTCCACCCCGAAGACCGTCTGCGGAGCCTGTTCCAGATCGCGGGGCTGGCGGCGATTCTGCTGTCCGAACTGATGCGCTACACCGTGTACCAGCTGTTCGGGCCGGGGATGATTTTCACGCTCTACGATCCCGCGCGCGGGTGGGCCAACGTGGCGGTGTTCGTCACCACCATCTTCACCGTCTCGCTGCCGATCAAGATCTGGGGCAGCGCGCGCAACGAGAGGCTGCTGGAGAGCAAGGAGCGGCTGCTCGTGCAGGCGCGGCTGAGCGCGCTGAGCTCGCAGATCAATCCGCATTTCCTGTTCAACACGCTGAACACGGTCGGCTCGCTGATCCGCACCGACCCCGACAAGGCGCGGCAGGTGGTCTACCGGCTGTCCAACATTCTGCGCCGGCTGCTGCGGAAGACGGACAACTTCGCCCCGCTGCGCGAGGAGCTGGCCTTCATCGACGACTATCTCTCGATCGAGATGGCCCGGTTCGGGCACAAGCTGCGCGTGGTGAAGGACATCGACGAGCGCACGCTGGACTGCCAGGTTCCGGCGATGCTGCTGCAGCCGCTGGTGGAGAACTCCATCCGGCACGGGCTGGCGCAGAAGATCGACGGCGGCGAGGTGCGGATCGAGAGCCGCATCGAGGAAGGCAGCCGCGGCAGGCGGCTGGTGCTCAGCGTCGCCGATGACGGCGTGGGCATGGATGAGGACCGTCTGAAGTCGATTCTGGAGCAGGCGGGCATCGGCGTATCCAATGTCAACGAGCGGCTGCAGGTGCTGTTCGGGGCCAACTACGGCCTGAGCATCACGTCGCAGAAGGGCGAAGGGACGCGGACCGTCATCGAGCTGCCGGTCTAGGGGACAATGGGTGCAACCGGCGGCGCGAGGGGTGCGTCTCTCAGGACGCTGGCCGGTTTGGACCGAGGAAGGAGAAATTACGGTATGTTACGGACGATTTGGCTGGCTTCCGCAGCGGCGTGCCTGCTGCTGGCGCCCGCGCAGGCTGAGCGCGCCACACGGGGCGAGCGCGCGCAGGCGCAGATGGCGGGCAAGGTGGCGAAGGCGAAGTTCACGGATTCGGCGCGGACCGCGGCGAGGTCCTTCGCGCTCGCCCGGGGCAAGCGGGGACTGCGGCAGGCGATGGCGGCCGACCGCAGCGCCCTGCCTTCCCGGATGGCGCCCGGGGTGGTGCAACTGAACCTGTTTGACAGCAGCCGGGAGGCGTTTTTCGTGCTCACGGAGACGCTGCCCAGGAACAGCTTCGTGCAGTTTTTCATTCTCCCGCCGGACAACGAACAGGAGTGGGCGCTGGAGGCGTTGCAGGCGGAGGAAGATCTGAAACCCGGCTTTTCGTTCTTCCTGCCGTCGCTGGCCAAGCTCGGGGATTTTTGGCAAAGCGGTCTGACCACGTATCTGGTGATCGTCGAGACTCCCGATGGCGCTCTTTCCGCCGCGTTGGCGGACTTCGCCGCCAAAGGCTATTTCCGGGACATCCGGGACGTGGACATGATGGTGCCCGGCATCGACTGGTGGCGGCAGTTCTGGAGCGGCGCGGGCCACTGGCTGGAAATCAAGGGGAGGTTCATCCCCGGCGCCAAAACCTATGTCGCCTTTGAGGACATCGTCGTGCCGCCGAGCGCGATCGTCCAACCGCAGGGCAGCAGCGACACCATCCTGGTTGACCTCGCCCGAGTGCCCGGTTTCGATCTGGATCTGATGAAGGGCTATCTGCTCACCGTGCAGCAGGACCGCTGGTCCGACACAGCCCAGTACCGCTTCACGCCGTTGCGGCGGTAGCCTTCGAAGCTGCGGACAAGCAGCAGGGCTGCTTGCCCCTCCCGGGGCGGGCGGCCCTTTGCCCCTCGGGGGCCCATCCTGCGGCCCGTCTCCGCAAGGCTACTCATCGTTCTTCTTCGGCGCCGGGGCTTTCTTCGGCCCCTGCTTTTTGGATCCTTCCAGCGCGCCGGCGATTTCGGGGATTCCGGCAATCCCGCCCAGCTTCGCCAGCGATGCCAGATCGCCCACGCCGTCGATGTGGACCAGCGTCAGCTCCTTGGGCTCCGCGGCCAGGATCAGCAAGCCGTCCGCCTTGCCGTCGGCGCCCTTGCGGACCAGAATTTCCGTGAATTCGTCCTTCTCCTTCACGGTGATCAGGCTGACCCAGTTGCCGCTCGCCTTGATCTTGCCGCCAAGAGCGCGGACCTCGTTCAGGTCGTACTGGCCGGGCGAATCAAACTCGAGGCTGCGCACCTGGATGCCATTCAGCGTCCTGGCCAGATCCGCGAGATCCTTGCCCGCCTCTTTCGGCTGCATGCTGGCCAGCAGCGAGAGCTGCTCCGGGCCGAGGTTGACAACGGCAGACTCTTTCGCCTTTTCAGCGAGCCTGTCGAACAGGCTGAAGTCGATCTGCTGGGCGCCGAGCGGCAGCAGAATGGCAGCCAGAATCATCATTCTTGCCATGAAGAAACCTCCTGCAAGCGAATCCGTTCCACACCGATGGACTTCAGACGCTCGTCGGCTTTGGCCAGCGTGCGCGACGTGATCCGGAGGGTGAGCGCCAACTGCTGCTTCACCCGCTCGGCCTCGAGTTGCCGCTGCCGCTGCTCCTGCCACCGCGCGACTCCCAGAGATCCGCCTACGACGACAAGCACGCTGGCCGCAGCGGCCAGCCACACGGGCAACCGCCTCGTCCGGCGGGGCTTGACGCGCCCGAGGATCTTCTGCTCGAGCCCCGCCGGCGGCTCGACGCGCCGGAACGCTTCCCGCAACTGCCGCTCGAAAGGGTCTACAGGATTCATGACCGCGCCTCCCTGACGGCCGCCGTCTGGCGGCCCATCTTCTCCCTCAGCAACCCCACGGCGCGGTGCAGGCGGCTCTTCACCGTCTGCACCGGCACGTCCAGCGCTTTGGCGATCTCGGCCAGCTCCATCTCCTCCTGATACCGGAGCAGAATCATCAGCCGCGCCGATGCGGGCAACGTGGCCAGAATCTGCCGAAGCCGCTGCCGCAACAGCGGATCGCTTTCGCCGCCGCTCGAGCCAGGCTCGCGAATCTCCTCAAGCGCCGGCCCGCGCCGGTAGCCGCGCTTGCGGATTTCGTCGATGCACCGGTGGCTCGTCACCCGCGCCAGCCAGTGCCTGACGTGCGACGGGCCCTCCAGCCGCGCGAGGTTCTGGTGCAGCGCAAGAAACACGTCCTGCGTGATGTCCTCGGCCGCGGCGGAGTCGCGCAGCGCATGCAGCGCCAGGCTGTACACCATCGCCTGATGCTCCCGGACGATCTCGGCAAAGTCGGGCGTCTCGTCCATCTGCCTGTCCATACGGGCCACCCGCCGGGCGGTTGCGCCGAATTTTGCGCGGCGCCCGGGCGCCTATCGCAGGCGGTCGTTCAAAGCCTTGATCGCCTTGGGGTCGAACTTCGGCTTCCGGTCGTAGGTCATCAGCCCGTTGATCTCCTGCTCGACGTCCGTGATCTGCGTGTAGCAGATGCCGATGAAGGGCAGCTTGGCAATCGCGTCGTACAGCCCTGCCAGCCGCTTGAGCGCGTCCTCGGCTGTCTTCTCGACCCCCGAGTAGCCCCAGGCTGCCTCGGGCGCCTGCATGCCCGGCGGAATGTAGGCGATGCCGCCGAACTCGCTGAGATACAGCGGCGCGCCGTTGTAGGCAAACCCCGGGGCGGCGTAAGCGCGGCCGTCCGGCGGCAACGCGGCCCCGGGCTTCACTTCGACTTTGGCCCAGCGGCTGTAAAGCGCCTCGTGGTTGGGGGCGTAGTCATGCACGGCATACAGATCCGTGGTCTCCACGTGCTCCCAGCCCTCGTTGTCGATCACGGGGCGCGAGGGGTCCAGTGATTTCGTCAAATGATAGAGCGTGCGCAGGTGCGCCTGCTGGCGCGGATCGCGCAGATCGGGCACGCCCCAGCTTTCATTGAGCGGCGCCCACATCACCAGCGAAGGATGGTTGATGTCGCGCTCCACCGCTTCCGTCCATTCGCGCAGGAACCGGGCCACATATTGCTCGTCGTAGAGATAGGCGTTCGCCATCTCCCCGCTCACCAGGAAGCCCATTTTGTCCGCCCAATACAGAAAGCGCGGGTCTTCCACTTTCTGGTGCTTGCGCACGCCGTTGAACCCCATTTCCTTCGCCATGCGGATGTCGTATTGGATCGCCTCGTCGGAAGGCGGCGTCAGCAGGCTTTCCGGCCAGTAGCCCTGGTCGAGCAGCAGCTTCAGATACACGGGCCGGTGGTTCAGGCAGAACCGCCCGTTCTCGATGGAAACCTCGCGGAAGCCGAAATACGACTGCACGGCGTCGAGAGTTTCGGCGCCCTTCTTCAGCTCGAGCACAACGTCATACAGGTGGGGGCGCTCGATCGTCCAAAGGCGCGGGTTCCGGACGAACGCCGCAGCATCCAGGTACTTCGTGTCGGACAAGCCGCCTGCGCCGGACGCCACCACCTGATCGCCGGACTTCACCGTCACATGCAGCATCAGTCCGGGCTGCGGGCGCGCCGCGCGGGCATGGAACGTCACCGTTCCGTCCAGCCGCGGCGCCATCCGCAGCGACTCGAGCCAGCTCTCTCCCGCCGCCTCGAGCCAGACGCTCTGCCAGATGCCGGTCGTGCGCGTGTAGAAGATGCCGCGCGATTTCGGCTCCCAGTACTGCTTGCCGCGCGGGATTGCGCGGTCCTCCGGCGGGTCCCACGCGCGCACCACCACCGTGTTCGCGCCCGGCTTCAGCATCGGCGTGATGTCGAACCGGAACGGCGTGTTGCCGCCCTCATGCTCGCCCGCGATCTGGCCGTTCACCCAAACGGTGGCCTTGTAATCGACCGCGCCGAAGTGAAGCAGAACGCGCTTCCCTTTCCATGGAGCAGGAATCTCGAACTGCCGCCGGTACCAGACCACCGGGTGAAACGAAGTGTCGCCGATGCCGCTCAATTTGCTCTCAAAACAAAACGGCACCACAATGTTGCGGTTGAACGGCTGCGCCGAGAGATGCCACCCGGCGCCGAAGCCTTCGTCCTTGTCGTCGAAGGCGAACTGCCAAGGCCCGTTCAGGCTGCGCCACTCGGCGCGCATAAACTGCGGCTGCGGATGCTCCGGACGCGGAACCTGCTGGGCCGCGGCCAGCGCGCACAGCGAGAGGATGAAGATAACCGGGAGACGCATGTCCGTATTCTATGCGCAGCGCCGCTCCGGCCGCCCGCCGGCCCGCCGCTTGCATTACTCTGGCGGGAGGAACACCGATGAAACCCGCCGCCCTTCTCATTGGCCTCCTTGCCGCCCTGCCGCCGGCAATCCGCGCTGAAGAACCCATCCGGATTCACCCCGGCAATCCGCATTACCTGCTCTGGCGCGGCAAGCCGCTCCTGGTGGTCTCCTCCGGGGAGCACTACGGCGCCGTGCTGAACGGGGACTTCGACTGGCGCCGCTATCTGGCCACGCTGGCCCGGGAGGGCATGAATTACACGCGGATCTTCACGGGAACCTACCGTGAGACCCCCGGCGATTTCGGCATCGAGCGCAACACGCTGGCTCCGGCGCGTTTCATCGCCCCCTGGCCGGAGAAGGGCGGCAAGTTCGACCTCGACGCCTGGAACGGCGCCTACCTCGAGCGCCTGCGCGCCTTCGCCGCCGAAGCCGAAAAGCTGGGCATCGCCGTCGAGGTCACCCTGTTCTGCTCCACCTACGGGGAAAAGCAGTGGAGCGTCAGCCCCTTCCACCCTGCCAATCACCTCGACGGCACGGATGTGCGGGACTGGAAGGCCCTGCACACGCTGGAAAACGGGAATCTCCTCCCGCGGCAGGAGAAACTGGTCCGCAAAATCGTCCGCGAATTGAACCCTTATTCCAACGTGATTTTTGAAATCCAGAACGAGCCATGGGCGGACCGCACCATCACAGGCGAGCCGGTAAACCCCTATGCGCCGCTCCGCTGGCCGAACACCGCCGACTGCGCCGACGAACTCTCCCTGCGCTGGCAGGAGCGCGTCGCGGAATGGATTCGTTCCGAGGAATCGGCGCTGCCCAACCGCCATCTCATCGCCTGGAACGCGTGCAATTTCCGCGCTCCTCTCCGCGCCATTCTGAAAAACGCCGACATCGTGAATTTCCATTACGCTTATCCCGAGGCCGTCTGGTGGAATTACGAGTGGAATCGGCCCGTCTCATACGATGAGACAGGATTCCTCGGAACCGGCGACGCGGCCTACCGCAAGCAAGCCTGGCGCTTCATGCTTGCCGGAGGCGGGATTTTCAATCACCTGGACTATTCGTTCAGCGCAGGCAAGGAAGACGGGACCGATGTTCAGCCGAAAAGTCCCGGCGGAGGCAGTCCGGCTCTGCGCCGCCAGTTCCGCATCCTGCGCGAGTGGCTGGAGGCGCTGCCCCTGCTCGCCATGAAGCCCGCGCGGGAACTGGTCCGCCACGCTCCGGGGGCGGAAGCTGTGGCGATGGCGAAGCCAGGCGAGGCCTATGCGGTTTATTTCACCGGCGAAGGCGGCTCGCACGTCCTGCTCGATGTTCCGCCGGGCAACTACCACGCCGAATGGTTGAAGCCGGAAGACGCGTCCGTGCTCGGCTCGCAGACGATCGGGCACAGGGAGGGCCTGCTGCGCCTTCCCACCCCCGCCTTCCTGACCGATGCCGCGCTGAAGCTGGTTCGAGTCCCTTGATTGGCCCTCGGCGCGGCGCGGACGGCGCAAACCCGGCAGCAAGGGGGTCTGGATCCGGCACGCACTCGCCGTGGTCGCTGATAATGAGAAGCGGAACCGTATGCCCTTTGCCTCCATACCGGACGCTGTCGAAGCGTTCCGCCGCGGCGAGATGCTCGTGGTCGTCGACGACGAGGATCGCGAGAACGAAGGCGACCTGACGCTCGCCGCGGAGTTCGCCACGCCGGAAGCCATCAACTTCATGGCCAAGTACGGCCGCGGCCTGATCTGTCTCGCGCTGGCGCCGGAGATCTGCGACCGGCTCAACCTGCCGCTGATGTCCTCGCGCAACACGTCGCAGTTCGGCACGGCTTTCTGCGAGGCCATCGACGCCGCCACCGGCGTCACCACCGGCATCTCTGCGGCCGACCGCGCCCGCACCATTCAGGTGGCCATCAGCCCCGAGGCTCGGCCCGCCGATCTTGCACGCCCCGGCCACGTTTTCCCCTTGCGCGCGCGCGAAGGCGGCGTGCTGGTGCGCTCCGGCCAAACGGAAGCGGCGGTGGACCTGGCCAGGCTCGCCGGGCTCCGCCCCGGCGGCGTGATCTGCGAAATCATGAACGACGACGGCTCCATGGCCCGCGTGCCGGAGCTGGAGCGCTTTTGTGCCGAACACGGCCTGAAAATGATCTCGGTGGCCGACCTCATCCGTTACCGTCTGGAGCATGAGCGCATCGTGCGCCGCGCCGCCGAGGGGCTGCTCAAGACGGACATCGGCGAGTTTCGGACGATCTCTTACGCCTCTTCCATCGACCCGGAGACGCACCTGGCGCTGGTTTACGGCGAACCCTGGCTGCGCGACGCCGCGCTGGTGCGGATGCACTCCCGCTGCACCTACGGCGACGTGTTTCACTCGATTGAATGCGACTGCCACCGCATTTTGCGCGCCGCGCTTGAGAAGATCGTGGCGGAAGGCGCCGGCGTTCTCGTGTATCTGCACCAGACCGGCCCCGGGATCCGCCAGATTGATCCCGATCCGTCTGGCGGCTTGCCGCGGCTGGTGTCGCACACGCGCGCCTATATGCATTATGCGTCGCCCGCCGGTCAGCGCCTGCTGCAGCATGAAACCGGCATCGGCGCGCAGATCCTCTCCGACCTGGGCTTGCGCAGGATCCGCCTGCTCACCAACCACCCGCGCAAGGTCGTCGCGCTGGAAGGCTTCAACATCGAGATCATTGACCAGCAGCCCCTGTGAGCCGGGTTCGGACTGCCGCAACAGCCCCGCTGGCAGGCTCGTCCCGGGACATTTCGCAATGCCGAAAAGTGTCCGGCGCGGCGTGCATGGTAAACTACCAGTGGACCCCGCCCTTCGCGGAGAGGTGGCTGAGTGGTCGAAAGCAGCGGTTTGCTAAACCGTCGTAGGGCCTTAAAGCTCTACCGAGGGTTCGAATCCCTCCCTCTCCGCCAGATCATCCTCTGCGGCGCCT